>ERZ1027051.1056-NODE-1056-length-10673-cov-4.357977_pt1 | contig 10673 bp, 12 predicted proteins | sample MGYA00519429_ERZ1027051 | MGnify/ENA primary metagenome ERZ1027051 (study PRJEB26926, sample SAMN06164598) | human gut metagenome | biome: ENVO:00009003; feature: ENVO:2100002; material: ENVO:00002003 | host: Homo sapiens | place: USA | collected 2012 ... | reverse complement strand
GAGATTGCCTCTTGTCTCGTGGGCTCGGAGATGTGTATAAGAGACAGGTTCTTTATAGACCAACGCCGCTCTTTGTTGAACAAATGGCTTGGTTTCAAATTTCCTCATTTGCTCAATTAATGGCTCTGAAATTTCAAAATTGAGATAAGAATCATCGGGAAAATCGGTTTCTAAATTCAAATGCAAATTGTATATAAAATTTTCTATAACCGATTCTTCTTTAGTTTTATATTTTAGCTTGCAATGAATGGACTTTTTGCCTTCGCCTATATACTTATAACAGATACACCAGTAAATGCAGCTTATCTTGTCACCTTCGTAATCCAGTAATGCACATCTGTAGTGTACATCCACATCCATTTCTTCAAACACATCTCTATCGTGTTTGGACGTCGCAGCAGTTAAATAGTAATATGCGGGAGGATTGGCATCATTCTCGCTATTAGTTAGATATTCTCGAAATTGATCTAAAACAGTTGCTTGGTTTTTCATCTTGATAATATACATTTGGCCATGGGAATAATTAGGCACTCCGATTCCCCCTTACGATTATTATTTAAACCAGACAGACAAAATAGCTAAAAGAAAGGCGTAGCAAAAATTATTTTGTTTAATTATACCATTCCCGTCTTGGAATAACAATCCCAAATTGGATTTTCACAGCCATAGGTTATAGGCCTATGGCTTTTTACGGCATTTCATATTGCTTCTATTACTTGGTTTAAAGGCTACCATAAGCAATAGATTTAGCATCTCTAAATTGCATCGAAAGGAGTTAAAAATTGTGTATTTTCCCCTCCATAATCAGCCGAAAGGACGCCGCCCATAGGTTTTCCCCTCCGGGGTATCCAGGCGGCATAGAGGCCGACTTTTTCCCGAAAATCAACACTTTTCCAGACCGCCGAAAGGAGGTGATTTGATGGCGGTATTTCGCATACAACAAAATTGAATCGAAACTCTCCCTTTGTTATACGCTTTTTAATTAAAACAAAAACCGCTGTAAACCAGCGAAAAACGGCTTACAGCGGTTGTTTTGGCACCCCCGGCGAGACTCGAACTCACTACATTCCGCTTAGGAGTACGGCGTTGCCATTCTGTGTTCTTCTCTTCTTCCTCTACAGTTTCTTCTCGTTTCATATCATGCTGTACGGCGGATACACCTAATCGCAAATTGTCTCTATAATACCCTGCTTTTAACCCCTTTTCAAAAGTCGTATTAGCAAGAAATTAGCAGGAAGGATAATTTGCCGCCCGGCAAGGCAGCATGGAAATGGCCAATCTGGCGACATATTTTAGGAGGAAAAATCATGGAACAAAAAGAAAAAGAATTGCAGCCCCAGACCCGTGCCTATACGGTGGAAGAGATCGCGGCCATCCTTCATATCGGACGGTCATCCGCCTATACCCTGGTCAAGAAAGGGTACTTCAAAAGCGTACGCATTGGCACAGCCATCCGGATCTCCAGAAAATCCTTTGACGAGTGGCTGGATCAATTGGAGTTGTAATACAGAGGAGCGTACTATGGCCAACTCATGGTACGCTCCTCTGTATTACAGGCGAACTTTTTACTTAAGAATTCTTTCAGCATTTTGCCTCTCTCGATGATATAATGAATATTAATCAAACTGGTATTTTCCCAGGAGAGAGGAGGTGAAGTGTATGGGAAAGTATACAGATGACGAGATCCGGGCAATGCCGAAAATCACGGCCAAAATTGCCGCTGACTACCTGGGCATCTCTCCCATGATGGTGACCCTGGGCATGAGAAACAACGTGCTTCCAATTGGATTCGCCATCAAAAAAGAGGACCGATACAGCGAAAGCTGGAGCTACAACATTATTCCGGAACGGTTGATTGCCTATAACCACGGCAAAATCAACGAGGTACAGGTCCAGAATATTGAGAAGAACCTGAATACCATCATCAGTCAATTTGAAGAGATGAAACGCGACCTGGTTTTTCTATTAAAAGAAAACGAGGAATTGGAGGGATAAAACAGTTTTTAGCGATCCTTGCAGATACGGAATCATCAAAAGCACATCCCCTTCAAGTTGAAGAGGAAAAGGCAGTAGTTCCCGACAAGGAGGTAAGAACAGCGATGCCGCCCACGAAGATTCGTTTGACACGAAAGCAACTCTACGAAGAGATCTGGAACATATCCGTGGCAGGTGTATCCAAAAAATATGGCATCCCATACGCGAAATGTCTGGCAACGATCAAGGCGGCCCAGGTCCCTGTTCCGCCCTCTGGATACTGGACCAAACTCAACTACGGAAAATCCGTGGAGCAGACGCCCCTTTCCGGCGACGGGGATGCAGTCATTGAGCTGATACAAGAAACTTTGCCCGGTACCACAGATACAGAGAAACATAAGCTTCAGGAGAAAACTGCTTCCGGGTCGTCCCGTGCGCCTTCTTCGGTAGAGACAACTCCGCAAAAGCCGCCTGAGACAGAGACCGCTCAGATGACTGTCAATCCACTGGAAACGATTGAAAAGTTTGGACGAGCCTATAATGTGTATCACCGGGAGACCCTGTATCAGGAAGTCTGGTCCATGCCGGTAACAGAGGTGGCAAAACGGTATAAAGTTTCCGATGTTGCCATCCATAAGGTCTGTAAGTCGCTGGACATTCCCATGCCGCCGCAGGGGTATTGGGCAAAATTGCGGGCCGGAAAACCTGTCAAGAAACTCCCCCTCCCGCCCGGAAAAGAACAGACGAAACTGGGAATACAGACTGGGGTCAGCCATGTGGATTCTCCAAGTGAGAATGCAGCACCTCTGGCGTTTTTACCTGAAGAAGAGCGACAAGTAGTGCTGAATGTGGCAGCACAGATCCTGTTGCCCCAGGAGCACGCCCGTATGCGGCCGGAGATTGTGGCACACCGAAAACGAATTGCGGAATGGAACAAGAGGAAGCGCCAGCTGGAACGGGAATTGGGCCCAAACTGGAACCGCGGGAGGCGGGAAACTCCGCCTGCATTTGCCCAAGGTGTTTCAGAAGAGCAGCAGCCACGGATCTTCCGGTTGATCGATGCGCTGGCCAAAGCGATGATACCGTTGGGGTGGCGTTTGACGGAGGATCTTCGCTTTGCAATGGACCAGGATATGGTTACACTCACATTTTCTGAGGCGACCGATCAGATTCTACATACCCCAACCAGAGAAGAAAATCTCAAGTTGCTGGAATATGAAGAAGAGCACAAAAAGTACGATTGGGCAAGGAAGCCGCAGATTCGTAAATATGATTCCGTTTACAATGGCCGCTTGAGCCTATGTATCAATGGTGCAAAAACATTTCGGGATTGCCGCTCCTATGTCTTGAAAGACCGTTTGGAAGATATGATGCTCTCTATCTATGGTGAGGCGGAGCAAGTGAAACAAGCACGCTTGGCCCGTGAAGAGGCCGAGCGGCAGCGCCAGGAGCAGGAGCGAAAGCGAGAGGAGCAACGTCAACAATATAATGCCGAGGTGGATCGCACCCTTGCACTTGTCAATTGTGCGGCAGATTATGAGATCGCGTGCAGGATCCGTGCCTATGTTTCTGCTATGGAAAAAGCGCATTCGGATCAGGATCTTTCTGAATGGGCGTCTTGGGCGCGGTCAAAAGCGGATTGGTATGACCCCACAGTCGCAAAAGAAGACGAACTTCTTGGCAGGCGGGAACACGAAAAGAGTCAAGAGAGCAAAGGTCCTCAGCACAAGGGATACCGGTGGTAAAGCAAAGGTATGCTCACCTCCTGATTTGGATAGAATAGTGGTGTAATTATCAATACTTGATTTAAATTATTATAAGTATAATTTTAATAATAGTTGACAAAGATGAAGATTAGCACTACTATATGATTAAAGGAGGTGGTTGCATGGCTATCATCAGCAAGGAAGGGCTGCTGAAAGTGCTGGTCTCCTACAACCCCTGGTGGAAAACAGGAGTCGTGAACCCAAAACTGTCCAAAACCTATAAGCGGTTCGCTTTTTACGAGGCCATGAAACGCCTGAATCAGACGGACATCCGGCGCACAGTGGTTTTAACCGGCACAAGACGGGTGGGAAAGACCACCATACAGTACCAGATGATCGAGGCCCTTCTCCAGAGCGGTGTTCCGCCCCAGAAGATCGTCTTTATCTCCATGGATCATCCCATGCTGAAGTTGAGCGCTATGAACGAGATTCTGGATTGCTATCACGAAAACATCTATCCGGATCAGGATGTCTACTACTTCTTTGACGAGATCCAGTACGCGCAGGATTGGGACAAATGGCTGAAGACGATTTATGATATGCAGCCGGACACCAAGATGGTAGCCACCGGCTCGGCCAGTCCGGTTTTAGTCAAGGGGAGCCAGGAGAGCGGCGCCGGGCGATGGTCGGCCATCCAGGTTCCGACACTGTCTTTCTATGAGTATTGTGAGCTGCTGAATGTGGATCGCCCCGACCTGCCGGATGATTTGAAAATCACCCCGCTGGTATATAAGACCCAGCAGGAACGCACCCAGATCATGCTGCAGCTCTCTAAGGTACAGAATCACTTTAACCGCTATCTGCAAGTGGGCGGCTTCCCCGAACTGGCCCTGGCCGACAACGACATCCTGGCCCAGCAGGTCATGCGGGAGGATGTAGTGGACAAAGTGCTCAAGCGGGACCTGCCCTCCCTTTACAAGATCCGCAACGCCACAGAGTTGGAGCGAATCTTCCTGTATCTCTGCAATGTTTCTTCCGAGATCGTTTCCATCGAGGCGATTGCGAAGGAGCTGAATGGCGTTTCCAGGCCTACCGTCGAAAACTATATCGAATATCTGGAAAGCGCCAACCTGATTTATCAGAGCTGGCCCGTCAATATGGCGGGGAAAAAAGTCCTGAAAGCCAGCCCCAAGATCTATATTGCCGACGCAGCCATCCGCAATGCGGTTCTGATGGATGATTCCATGCTGAGTGACCCGGTGGAGATGGGAAAAGTCGTGGAGACCGCCGTTTACAAGCATGTAGCTGCATTTTATTATCAGCAGGCCGCATCAGTGGGATACTATCGCGGCGGCAAGCGTGGAAAAGAAATTGATGTTGTGGTGGAATACTCCAATTCCAAGAACATTCTTATTGAGGTGAAGTATCGGGAGGGCGCCCCCATCCCGGATGATTCCGCCATCGTAGAGTTGAGCGGAGAGGCGGCGGCATCCATCGTGGTGACCAAAACCGCCGATGACTTTGGCGTCCACAATACGAAGAACGGAAAAGATTTGATCCGTATCCCGGCCTTTGCCTTCCTCTATCTGCTTGGTCATGCAGAAAAGCACGGCTACCGTGGAATGGAATAATGACAGAGTATAAGATGGAGAGCGTGGTGCATGAGCACCACGCTCTCCTGTTTGCTTCATAAGTTTCTGTTATATTTCTGCCATCCCTATAGGCAAGAAATCAAATAATGGATTCAAACGATTTATCTTAAAAATACGCATGAGGCTTGGAACTATCTAAAATTTCCCGCATAGATTTTATAACAATTCCAAAAACATTTTGATATGAAATGACACGATACAATACTGTAAGTGTACAAAAGAGCAAAAAAGCCTTATGCAGCCAGGTCATAAATTGTTCGAAGCCGTTAGGAGTATAGCGTACCATTTCGTAAATTGTTCATATCATATCTTCCCGTGTTGTTTCTTCGCAAATTGTGCTGCCTGGAGACAGGTCAATTTGCACAAATTCCCCTGAAATATGCTGCCTTACAACGGCTTTTCAAATGTCGTATTAGCAAGGTATTAGCAGGAATCCCTTGTGACAGAGGGCTTCCAGGGGCCATTTCAAAATGCTATTAGCACAGATGGAGGATAATCTTATGAGTACCAACACACCCAACGAAAAAGGGACGCCCCAAAGCAGGACATACACCGTGAATGACATCGCAGCCATTCTCGGTATCGGCCGCGCTTCGGCCTATAAGCTCGCCAACTCCGGATTGTTCAAGACGATCCGCATCGGCAACATGATCCGCATCTCTAGGAAGTCCTTTGAGGATTGGCTGAAGGCGGAGGGGCTGGATGAATAGGTGATGCCGCATAGAGGATTTAATTGATGGTTGTCCTTGCAAAATGCAAGTATGCTCATTCCAATCCCTTGACCTTATTTCGCACTGTCATAACTTTTATATAAAATTGCATTTACATTATGACAAAATGGAGTATAATATATAATAGGAGGATTGAAAGGAGGACAATCCATGGCTACTAAAAACATGACTAATATAGGTGAAAAAATCAAGAGGTTAAGAGAAACAGCAAAAGTTACTCAAACGCAGTTAGCAGAGTTTTTATCAATCGATCAAAGCCTTATATCTAAAATCGAAAAAGGCGAACGTTCAATCTCGTCAGATGTGCTTAGCAATATTGCAACACTATTTTGCTATCCATTATCGAAACTCCTTACAGAAGATGAAGTAAAACCAACATATAATATTGCATTCCGAACCACTACTATCAGCAATGACGATCTTCGAGCATTATTTGTAATTAATAAAATTGCACTAAATCAATTTAAAATGGATCAACTTGCCGGAGGTATTGCTGATGATTGATAGAATGGACTTGAGCAATAAGGCAAGTACAATAAGAAAAAGGTTGGGTGAGGATGAATCCTCTCCGGTTGATATTTTTTCATTAGTTCAAACAATCGAAAATCTTACACTAGTCTTTTATCCGCTAGGAAGTAATATTAGTGGCGCATGCTTTAGAAATCGGCTATCATCGTTAATTGTCGTGAATTCCGATATGTCGCTCGGACGCCAAAGATTTTCATTAGCGCATGAACTTTACCACTATTATTTTGATGAGGACAGCGATTCCGTCATATGCTCTAGCCAAATTGGTAGCGGAAATGATAAGGAAAAAAATGCCGATCAGTTTGCTTCCTACTTTTTGGTGCCGTCTGCCGCTTTATATGCAGCAATCACAAAATGCAAGAAGAACTCCACTGACAAATTATCATTGAACGATATTATCCGTCTGGAACAATATTTTGGAATCAGCCATCAAGCGATGTTGATTCGATTGCAAAGTGAAGGTCAGCTTACATCCGCAGATTTGGCTTCAATGCAAGGTGGAATTATCTCAGCTGCGGCACGACTCGGATTTGACACATCATTGTATAAGCCGACCGAAGAAAACAAAAAGATGCAAGTATTAGGTCACTATATTTGTCAAGCGGAAAACTTGCTTGATAATGATGTTATCTCTCAAGGTAAATATGAAGAACTTCTGTTAGATGCTTTCCGAGAGGATATTGTTTATGGATTGGAATCAGAGGAGGGGGATATCGTTGACTGATACGCTCTTCTTTGATACTGACTGCCTTTGTGCCTTTTTGTGGGTACAAAACGAAAGCTTATTGCCTCAGTTATATCCTGGAAAAATTGTTGTTCCAAAACCGGTATATACAGAACTGTGCAGGCCTAACACTCCGCATTTAAAGGCTAGGGTTGATGCGTTAGTTGCTAAAGGGCAAGTAACAATACAAGAGATTGATGTTACTTCAGAGGAATATCGGACATATTACCAATTGACCGAAGCGCCAGAAGCTGGCCATAAGATAATTGGTAACGGAGAGGCCGCTTCAATATCCTTGGCCAAACATTATGGTGGAATTGTTGCAAGCAATAACTTCAGAGATATTCAAGTATATATAACTGAATTTGGACTAAAACATACAACGACAAGTGACATCCTTGTAGATGCCTATACTCGAAAAATCATTACTGAAGCCGAAGGAAATCGCATCTGGGCTCAAATGATTGCGAAAAGAAGAAGGTTAGGGGCGGCTTCATTTACAGACTATCTAAAACTCAAAGACGGCACAACTTGATTTTCCCTTGTGTTGGCATTCATTTGACGCCATAGGTTTTATATAACCTATGGCGTTTTTTATGCCGAAAACTGCCCCAAAAGGAGTTAAAAATCCCAGATTTTTTCGTCTACAATCACCCGGAAGGCCACTGCCCATAGGTTTTCCCCTCCGGGGTGTCCAGGAGGCACAGAGGCCGCCTTTTCCCCCAAAATAAACACTTTTCCTGACCGCCGAAAGGAGGTGATACCATGGCGGTATTTCGCATTGAGAAAACCCGCGATTACACGGTGATGTCCAACCACCACCTGCGGAATGCGGGGCTGTCGCTGAAATCCAAAGGGCTGCTCTCCATGATGCTGTCCTTGCCGGAGGACTGGAACTACACCACCAGAGGCCTGGCCAAAATCTGCAAGGAGGGCACGGACAGCATCGGCTCCGCCCTGAAAGAGCTGGAACGAGCCGGATACATAGTCCGCAATCGGCTCCGGGACAGCAAAGGAAAGATCGTGGATGTGGAGTATGTCATCTACGAGACACCTCATCCCCCGGACACGGGCCAACCGTGTGAGGACGAGCCGGATACGGCTTGTCCAGATACGGAAAACCCGGATATGGATAACCCATGTCTGGAAAACCGGCCGCAATTAAATAAAGAGAAAAGAAATCCTAAAAAACAAAATACTGATTCACCAAGTACGGAAGGATCAAATCCTATCCAATCAAGCCCCCAATCCCCCGCAGGGGCCAACCGGACCGGACGGGACTGGATGCGGGAGCGAGAGAGCTATTGGGAACTGATTTTGGAGAACATCGAGTATGACATCCTCGTACAGAACGAGCGCATGGATCGTGACCGTCTGGACGAGCTGGTGGAGCTCATGGTGGATACTGTCTGCTCCCGCAGGGAGATGATCCGCGTTGCCGGGGACGACTATCCGGCGGAGGTAGTCAAATCCCGGTTCCTGAAGCTGAACAGTTCCCACATCGAGTATGTGCTGGACCGTATGCGGGAGAACACCACCTACGTCCGCAACATCAAAAAATATCTGCTGGCTGCCCTGTATAACGCCCCGGCCACCATCGACAGCTACTATGCGGCCCTGGTGAACCATGACATGTACGGCAGCGGAGAAAGGAGGTAACTGCTTATGCAGGAAGAAGTCACACAGCGCACCGTTGCCCTCTGTGTGGAGGCCACCAAGCTCTCCGCCGGGATGCTGCAACAGGCCATGAAAAAAGTGCTGGACGAGATGCAGAAAGGAGTGACCGGCCACAAGACCAAGCTGCACCACGGCAAGCAGACCCTCCGGCAGCTGATGAAGCACAACACCGGCGTTTCCAACATCGAGATCACCGACCAGAATATCCGGGCCTTTTCCGCCACCGCCAAGAAGTACGGTATTGACTTCGCTCTGAAAAAGGACACCAGCGGCGAGATACCCCGCTACCTGGTGTTCTTCAAAGGCCGGGATGCCGATGTCATTACGGCGGCCTTCCGGGAGTTTTCCGCAAAGAACCTGGAGAAAGAGAAAAAGCCCTCCATCCGCAAGGAACTGGAGCAGGCGAAGCAGCAGGCCAAAGCCCAGCACCGCCAGCGGGAGAAGGTCAAGACCAAAGACCGGGGTGTGGAATTATGACGGTTGGCTGGAAGAAAAAGCTGCTCCCCAACCTCCCATATCTGCTGTTCGTGTATCTCTTTGATAAGCTCTGCCAGGCGGTGCGCCTTGCGCCCGGCCTTGACGCCTCTGAAAAGTTTCTGCATTTGAGCCAGGGCTTTACGGAGGCGTTTTCTTCTGCGGCACCCAGCCTGCACCTATTAGACCTGCTGGCAGGTATCGCCGGGGCGATCATTGTTCGGCTGGCGGTGTATGCCAAAGGCAAAAACGCAAAGAAATATCGCCGGGGAATAGAGTTTGGCAGCGCCCGATGGGGTACAGCGGCCGATATTGCCCCCTATGTCGATCCGGTCCCCGACTGGAACATTCCTCTGACCCAGACGGAGAAGCTCACCATGTCCAGCCGCCCGAAAAATCCCAAGTATGCCCGGAACAAGAACATCCTGGTCATCGGCGGCAGCGGCAGCGGCAAGACCCGGTTCTTCGTGAAGCCATCTCTCATGCAGATGCACAGCTCCTATGTGGTCACCGATCCCAAAGGGTCACTATAATAAGGATAGAAAGGTCGTGAAAATACAAAACAGGAGGTTACACACATGAGGAAGCAGGAGCAAAAGGGTAAAATCACAGCATTGTACGAAAGGTTATCTCACGACGATGGGCGGTCTGACGAGAGCGTGTCCGTAGAAAATCAAAAGCGCATCCTGGAGGACTACGCCCGAAAAAATGGCTTCACTAATGTCCGCCACTTCACCGATGACGGGGTGCGGGGAACGACCTTCAAGCGGCCCGGCCTGGACGCTATGGTGGACGAGATACGGGCCGGAAATGTGGCTACCGTCATTGTCAAAGACCAGAGCAGAATAGGCCGTGACGTGGTGGAGGTCGGCTTGCTCAAACGCACCTTTGACGAGTACAACGTCCGCTTTATCGCCGCCAATGACAACCTGGACACCGCCAATGGATTTGATATTATGTCCATCTTCCGGGATGTGATAAATGAGTGGTACGTTGCTGACACCAGCCGCAAAATCAAGACCGTTTTCAAGTCCAGAATGGAAAAGGGCCTGCGCTGTTCGGGGGCCGTCCCCTATGGCTATCTCGCCTCAAAAGAAGAAAAGGGCGAGTGGGTGATCGACGAGGAAGCTGCCGCCGTTGTGCGCCGCATCTTTCAGATGGTCATGGACGGTCAGAGCGTCAACGGCATCGCCCGAACGCTGCGGGC
>ERZ1027051.1054-NODE-1054-length-10680-cov-3.695435_pt1 | contig 10680 bp, 9 predicted proteins | sample MGYA00519429_ERZ1027051 | MGnify/ENA primary metagenome ERZ1027051 (study PRJEB26926, sample SAMN06164598) | human gut metagenome | biome: ENVO:00009003; feature: ENVO:2100002; material: ENVO:00002003 | host: Homo sapiens | place: USA | collected 2012 ... | reverse complement strand
TCCCTAACCAACCCAAACCAACTTGGTTCCCCGACCTCCCCAAACCTACCATTTAGGGACAGGTTTATTTTGGCAGGTTAGCCGATGGGCTCGGTGTATTTGGCGCGGTCGGTGCGTTGGATGCGCTTGGAGACATGGAGCGGGCGGCCGTCGGTGTCGTAGACGTAGTCGGTGATCAGGATCAGCGCCTGCCCGCGCTCAACGTTGAGCAAAAACGCCTCGTTTTGCGAGGCGTAGCACACCTCAAAGGTCTTATGTCCCTGTGCCGGCGCGCGATGGAACTCCTGTCGCAGCGTGGCGTAGAGCGAACCGTTAATATCGCGATCGATGAGCGTCTCGAAGCTTGGCGGCAGATAGGTGGTCTCCAGGCACAGCGGCGCATCGTCCAGATAACGCAGGCGGACAAGTTTGACGAGCTTGCTGCCCACGGCGGCGTCAAAGAACTTAGCTATGCTGCCGGCCGCCTTGGCAAAGCCCGAGTCCACGGTGCGCGTGGTGGGCTTCATGCCCTGACCCTGGACCTGCGCCGTATAGCTCGAAAACACCAGGTTGTTCTCGTGGAGCGCGGGCGTGTCGGCCACAAAGGCGCCACGCCCGCGCTCGGTGCGCACCAGGCCCTCATCAACGAGCACCTTAAGGGCGTGGCGCACGGTGCTGCGCGACAGCCCCGATTCGTCCATGAGTTCCATCTCGGACGGCAGCTTGTCTCCGCGTGCGTAGATGCCGGCGGCGATGCGGTCGCGAAGCGTACCCGCCAAGCGCTCGTATTGGGCCAGTTTCTTTTTAGACGAAGCGTTCATGCGATCAACCTGTATCTAACTTGTATGCGTATCTAATCAAGCATGTATTCAATACAACAACAAAACTGCTGGTAGCCAGTTGTCGAAAACCGCATCAGCAAAATATCTAAGACAAATATAGCATACAACTAGTCGACATAACCAAAACATGTATGTAACTTGTATGCCATCGAGAGCATCAAACGAGAAGAAAGGCTGATGCACGATGACTACTCAGGAACAGGTTAAGGATGTCGTCTCCCAGGTTTTGGCTGACAAGGCAGACAAGGGCGGCATCAAGCGCGTCGTGTGGATTGGCGCTGGCGGATCCAACGGCGGCAACTATCCTGCCCAGTACTTTATGGAGCACGAGGCCACGCAGGTCGTGAGCTCCAGCTACACCAGCAACGAGTTCGTGCACGCAACCCCTGCCTACGTCAACGAGAACACCCTGGCCGTCGTCGTGTCCATGCGCGGCACCAAGGAGACCATCGTTGCCGCCCAGGTCGCCAAGGACCACGGCGCCAGCACCATCGCCATCTATGTTGACGAGTCCGGCCTCACCGAGGTCTGCGACTACAAGATCCAGTACGACAGCCTGGCCGTCGACGAGTCCTGCATGGGCCGCACCAACTCCGCCGTCGTGACCATGATCGCCATGGAGCTTACGCAGCAGACCGAGGGCTATGCCGAGTACGAGACCGCTATGGCCGCGTTCGACTTGGTCGACCCCATCTATCGCAAGGCCGTCGAGTACACCCGTCCGCTCGCTGCCAAGTGGGCCGAGCAGAACGCCGACAAGCCCTGCATCAACGTCATGGCTCAGGGTCCGCTCTTTGGTGCCGCCTACGTCTTTAGCATCTGCAACGTGCAGGAGATGCTGCAGATCGACTCCTGCACCATCAACACCTGCGACTTCTTCCACGGTCCTTTCGAGATCCTGGACAAGCGCACCTCGCTGTTCCAGCTCATCAGCGTCGGTCGCAGCCGCTGCAACGACGAGCGCGGCATCCGCTTCGTCAACCAGTACGGTGGCGAGCGCGTCTATCAGCTCGATGCCAAGGAGCTCGGCCTCAACGACATCAAGGACAGCGTGAGCGAGTACTTCAACCACCTGATCTTTGCCCCGATCCTCAACAACGTGTATATGCGCGCGCTCTCTGCCGTCACCCACAAGGACTACATGACGCGCCGCTACATGTGGAAGCTGGACTACTAGGGGATATTGGTTCCGCCGTTCTACCGAACGGCGGACCGGCCGACGCTGCGCACCCGGCATTTGGCCAATCTGCCGTTCAATTTCAAAGGCGCGACCAGAAGGTCAGCGCCTTTTCATTTCACGGCACCTTGGCTCAAATGCGGCCCGCTCGCTGATTTATGCTCAACCAGCGGCGCTTTAGTCGTTGGGGACGTTCTTAAATGGCTAGTCATTCAGGAGCGTCCCCAACGACTAGTCATTTAAGAACGTCCCCAATGTCTAGGTAGAGCAGATTTTTCCGTTCGGCGATTTGTGTCTTGAAAAATGTATATAACGACTATAACGTAGTGTGAAACATATTGGAAACAATACCGAGGAGGCTGCGTTGAAGAAAAGCAATCTGGGCTATGTGCTGGTGCTGGTCGCCGCGCTTATGTGGGGCAGCATCGGAATCTTTGTAAACGGCATCTCGGCCATGGGCGTTTCGTCCCAGAGCATGGCTGCCTTTCGCTTGTTGGTCGGAGCGCTTATCTTGGCACCGGTCCTGATGTTTATGGGCTGCCGTCCGGGTGAGGGGTCTACCGTGGCTCAGGGTCCGCTGGCCCTGTTCAAGGCAAGCCCCAAAGAGCTCGTCCCCTGCGCGCTTGTCGGTATCGTCGGTCTGGCCGCCGCCAACACCTGCTATTACGAGTGCATGGGCGAGGTCGGCATGTCCACGGCCTCGGTGCTGCTCTACACCTCGCCGGTGTTTGGTGTCATGCTCGGCCGCGTACTTTATCGCGAGGACGTGACCCCCAACAAGCTCGTTGCCATTGTCTTTAACATCGTTGGCTGCGTGCTTGCAGTGACCAATGGCGACCTTTCCGGTTTCCATTTTTCGGTTTGGGGCGTCACGTCGGGCGTGATTGCAGGCCTTTGTGGTGCGTCGCTCGCGGTGTTTAGCCGGATAGCAACCAAGACGGTCCACCCGCTGGCTGTCACGTTTTGGGGCTTTGTTTTTGGCGGTGCGGTTATGGCGGCTATCGCGGCTCCGTGGCCGGATGTCGCCGCGGCAATGTCGCCACAGCTGCTACTGCTGTTCCTTGGCTTTGGACTCATCCCCACAGCTGTGGCCTACATCTTATATATGCAGGGTCTGTCCATGGGGCTCGAGACATCGAAAGTTCCCGTCGTAATGTCATTCGAGACGGTCGTCACCGTACTGCTGGGCATTGGTGTCTACGCCGAGCCCGCCGGCGCGATCAAAGTCCTGGGCATCGTGCTGGTGCTCGCGTCCATCCTGATTATGAACACCGACTTCTCTAAGCTGCGCAACAGTGTGTTTGTCGGTCATGTCATTGAGAGCATGACCTTTAAGCCCAACGCGTGGTGGACGGAGAAATCGCAGGACATGGATCTGTTCCGCGAGCGCACCGGCATCGCGCTGGAGCCCACCGTGCAGGAAAGCCCCTGGTACTTTGTGCGATAGGGGATTGGCGAGGCGTCTGATCTGGGGTTATCCAGTCAGCGCCGGCCAACCCAGCCCCAACGTTTCAAGTACGTTAAACCCGTCAACGGTCGATTTTCACCCGCGAACGGTCTTTATACTAATTAGCAATATCCGCAACGTATAAGACGTTATAATGACCATAACGAAAAGGAGGAGGCAAGATGAATCAGATCATTCTCGCATCTCATGGCGGCCTGGCCGCAGGCGCCAAAGACACGCTCGAGATGGTTCTCGGCGACGTGTCGAACGTCCACGTCGTGTCGCTTGCTCGTGACGACAAGGAGCCCATCACCAATAAGGTGGACGCCATGATCGCCACGTTCAACGCGGACGACACCGTCTATGTGCTGACCGATATGCTCGGCAGCTCGGTCAACAACAACATGGTCGAGCTTTCCAAGAACGGCACGAAGTTCACGGTTGTCAGCGGTTTCAACATCCCGCTAGCGCTCACGCTCGCTATGAGCCCCGTCCCCGTCAAGGGCGCCGAGCTCGCGGCCCTCATCAACGAGGCCCGCACCGGTCTGACCAACCCCAACGCACCGGCCCAGCCCGCCGCGGCTCCCGCCAAGAAGGCCAAGGCGTCCCGTCACAGCTCCGGTCCCGCCAAGATCGTCCTCGCACGTCTTGACTACCGTCTGCTGCACGGCCAGGTCGTCTTTACCTGGACCACCAAGGTTCAGGCCGAGCGCATCATCGTCGTCGACAACGCTGCCGCCAACGATGACATCAAGAAGGGCGCTCTTAAGCTGGCCAAGCCCCAGGGCGTGCGCCTGAACGTCTTCACCGTCGAGCGTGCCCTCGCCAAGATGGACAAGCTCAACACCCTCGGCGAGCGCGTCATGTTCGTCTTTGGCAACACTGCCGAGATGCTGCAGTTCTGCCAGGGCTACAAGCTCGACGCCATCAACCTGGGCGCCACCGCCAACCACGACGGTGCCGATCAGGTCGGCGGCAAGGACAGCTCCGTCTTCCTCGACGCCACCCAGAAGGCCGACGTCAACCAGCTGCTCGACATGGGCATCAAGCTCTACGTCCAGCAGACCCCTACGTATCAGAGCGTCGACATCGACGCCAAGCTGTAATCAACCAGGCTTTTGCCTGACTGAAAGGAGAAGGGTATGAATACGTTCATCAGTGCGGTGCTCGTCGGCCTCGTCGGCGTGTTCTGCATGTGGGACTCCCGCCTGCTCGGTCGTCTTAACTTCGAGCAGCCCCTCGTTGGCGCTACGCTCGTCGGTCTGCTGCTGGGCGATGTGCCCACCGGCCTTGCCGTCGGTGCCGCCGTCGAGCTCGTGTCCATGGGCCTGGTGCAGGTCGGCGCCGCCGTTCCGCCCGATATGGTCCTGGGCGGCATCGTGGCCGCTGCCTTTGCGTGCCTGACCGATGCTTCCGCCGAGACCGCCATGACGATCGCCATCCCGGTCGCCGTCCTGGGTCAGCTCCTCGGCATCGTGTTCCGTTCCATCATCGCCGCCCTCACCCATGTGGCAGATAACGCGATCGATAACGGTAACTTCAAGACCGCCTACCGTATGCACATCTGCGCCGGCTCCGGTCTGTACGCCATCATGTACTTCCTGCCGATCTTCCTCGCCGTCTTTGTTGGCACCGACCTGGTTCAGGCCATCGTCAACATGGTTCCCGAGTGGCTGTCCACTGGTCTTAACGTTTCGACCAAGATCATGACCGCCTACGGCTTGGCCCTGCTGCTCACCATGATGATCAAGAAGGGTATGACTCCGTTCCTGTTCATCGGTTTCCTGCTCGCCGCTTACCTCAACCTGTCCGTCATCGCGGTCGCTCTGATCGGTGTGTGCCTGGCTGTCGTCTTCATGGGCTTCAAGTTCAACGGTTCCCATGCAGCCGCCGGTGTCGATTCCGACTACGATCCGCTCGAAGACGACGAAGACTAAGGAGGAACACACTATGGCAACCGCAACCAAGGACGTGTCCCTGAACAAGAAGGTCAGCCAGTTCTTCTGGCGCTCCTGGGCCATCCAGGCCTCTTGGAACTACGAGCGTCAGATGAACATGGGCTTCCTCTACGGCATGGTTCCCACGCTCGATCGCCTCTATCCGGATGAGTCCGACCCCAAGCAGCTCGCTGCTAAGAAAGAGGCTTACCACCGTCACATGGCGTTCTACAACTGCACCCCGCAGACGAGCGCTTTCATCCTGGGCCTCTCCGCCTCCATGGAGGAGGAGTACGCCAAGGATCCCGAGAACTTCGATCCCGATTCGATCAACGCGGTCAAGACCTCCCTCATGGGTCCGCTTTCCGGCATCGGTGACTCCTTCTTCCAGGGCACCATCCGCGTTATCGCCTTTGGCCTGGGCGTTCAGCTGGCTCAGCAGGGCTCCATCATGGGTCCGATCCTGGCCATGCTCATCTCCATCGTCCCCTCTGTGGTGATCACTTGGTTCGCAGCCAAGATGGGCTATCAGGGCGGCCACGAGTACCTGAGCAAGCTTCAGGGCGGCGACCTCATGGAGAAGCTCATGTATGTCTGCGGCATCGTGGGTCTTATGTCCGTGGGCGGCATGATCGCTACGCTGATCGGCGCCACCACCCCGCTGCAGTTCGCTGAGGGCACCGTCGTTATCCAGGACATCCTGGATGGCATGATGCCCCAGATGATCTCCCTTGGCCTCACCGGCCTTATGTACTGGCTCATCAAGAAGAACGTCAACACCGGTTGGCTTCTCGTGATCGCCATCGTGGGCGGCATCGCCCTCTCCGCGGCCGGCATCCTGGCCTAGTCGCGACCAAGCGTCTAACCGCTTTCCCCCGGGGGCCTGCCTGGCATCCCATACCCCAGGCAGGCTTCCATCCCTAAATGTGTCAAAGGGACAGTTCCTTTGTCACATCCTCAACGGGCCGGCGACTCGGTCCAAATCACGGTAACCCTGCGAGCGCCCGGCAATGTGGCGCCGCAAAAATCGAAAGGAATGTGTCAGATGTACGAGATCGACCTTAACCTCCCTAAGCAGATCGTCGCTGACGTCCTGTCCAACCACGAGATCCACAGCGTCGCCTTCGTCGGCTGCGGTGCTTCCATGTCCGACCTTTACCCCGCCAAGTACTTCCTGGCCAACAACACGGACAAGCTGAACGTTCAGATCTTCACCGCTAACGAGTTCAACTACGACACGCCTTCTTGGGTCAACGAGCACACCTTCGTGATCACCTGCTCCCTCGGTGGCTCCACGCCCGAGACCGTCGAGGCCAACAAGACCGCCAAGAAGCACAACTGCCCGGTCGTCTCCCTCACCAACAAGGCTGGCTCCGCTCTGACCGTCGACGCCGACCACGTCATCGTTCACGGCTTCCACGCCAACTTCGCTGCCAAGTGCGAGAAGCCCGGCTACGCCATCGCTCTTGCTCTCGAGATCCTTCAGCAGACCGAGGGCTATGATCACTACGAGGACATGATCACCGGCCTCAACAACATCTTCGAGCTGATCGAGAACGCTGCTCAGTCCGCCAAGGGCCTGGCCAAGCAGTTCGCTCAGGACTTCAAGGACGACAAGATGATCTACTTCATGGCCTCCGGTGCCTCCGAGAAGATGGCTTATTCTAACGCCGCCTTCCTGTTCACCGAGATGCAGTGGATCGACGCCGCCGCCTACAACACCGGCGAGTACTTCCACGGCCCGTTCGAGGTTTCCACCGAGGGTAAGCCCTACGTCTTCCTCATGTCCGACGGTGCTACCCGTCCGATGGACGCTCGCGCCCTCACCTTCCTGCAGCGTATGGGTGCCAAGGTCGCTCTGATCGACTCCAAGGACTACGGCCTGGCTGACGCCGTGCCCGCGAGCGTCGTCACCTACTTCAACCCGCTGCTGCACCTCGCCGTTATGCGCGAGTACGGCAACCAGATCGCCGAGGCCCGTCAGCACCCGCTGACCATGCGTCGCTACATGTGGAAGCTTTCCTACTAATCACAAGTAAGTAGACCTTACGGGTTGATTGAGAGGGGATGGGGTTTGCGCCCCGTCCCCTTTTTTGCTATCGAAAGGAGATGCGTATGATCAAGGCAGTGCTGTTTGACATGGACGGCGTGCTGGTCGATACCGAGTGGTTCTACAACCGTCGTCGCGTGGCGTTTATGGAAGAGAAGGGGTTCCATTTTGACGAGATCCCCGATCTTTCGGGGTCTAACGAGCCTGCCATTTGGGAGGCGCTGGTGCCCGACGATGTTGAGCTGCGCGAGCGCCTGCGCGTGGAGTACAAGCAGGTCTACAGCCCGGACCACCCCGTTCCGTATGCCGAGCTTCTCAACGAGCAGACGGAGCCGGTGATGCGTGAGCTGCACGAGCGCGGCGTGAAGTGTGCCATCGCGAGCTCGTCCTATCGCGAGCTGATCGACGAGCTAGTGGATATCGCCGGTATTGCCGATGTGCTGGACTACACCATCAGCGGTCACGAGTGCAGTGCGTTTAAGCCCGACCCCGAGATCTACCTGCGTGCCATGGAGGCGCTGGGGGTGGAGCCTACCGAGTGCCTGGTTATCGAGGATTCGCCTTTGGGCATCGAGGCCGGCAAGCGCTCCGGCGCCCGCGTCCTGGCACTGCGTCCGCACGAGGGCGTCAACTTGGACCAGTCCGCCGCCGACGTTATCATCGACAACCTGACCGACATCTTGGCCGCTTTGTAGTGTCAATCCGCCGCGAGAAGCACGGGTTCAAACGTTTTTTGCGGTGGACTGGCTCAATTTGGTTTCGATTTTGATCCGTTTGGCTTCGATTCGGGCTAAGTGAGTAGACTTTTTGGCACAGGCCGAGCACAAAGTGCATCTGCTCTAGTAAAACCGCAGGTCACAGGGGTGGCGGTTTTGGGTGTGCTCGGCAGATCGTAAAAAGTCTACTCACTTGTAATTTGGGCCTTTGGTCGTGGGGGTTGTTGGTCCCGCTTTGGTTGTCGAGGGAGGGTGAATTGAAGCGCCCCCGCACGCTCCATGCTACAATCGCGGGCATGCCCCACAACTACATCTGCCTTCGAAGGGAGCCTGCGTGGCGAACGCCATCGAACAGCTCACGGACCGAGTGCTCGTGCTCGGCCGCCTCACCATCGTCCGCCGCGCCATTACCGCCGTGGCGGTCACCATTTCCGCCGTTCTCCAGACATTTCTGATCCAAGCGTTCATTCGGCCCGCCGACCTGCTTCCGAGCGGTCTTACCGGCGTCGCGGTCCTGCTCGATCGCGTTACCTCGCTCGGCGGCGTTCACATCGACATCTCGCTCGGTATGCTCGCGCTCAACATCCCCGTGGCGCTCCTATGCTGGAGCGGCATCAGCAAGCGCTTCGTCATCTTCTCGATGATGCAGGTCGTGCTCTCATCGCTGTTCCTCAACATCTTTCACTTTGCCCCGTTTTTGGGCGACAAGATTATGCTCATCATTTTTGGCGGCGTGGTCTCGGGCCTGGGCGCTGCCATCGCGCTCAAGTCCGGCGCATCCACCGGCGGCACCGACTTTATCGCGCTGTGGGTCTCCAACCACACAGGCAAGACTATCTGGGGCGTCATCTTTGGTTTCAACTGCTTTATCCTGGCGATCTTTGGCTTTATGTTTGGCTGGGACAAGGCGGCGTACTCCATCGTGTTCCAGTTTATTTCGACCAAGACCATCGACAGTTTCTATCGTCGCTACGACCGCGTGACGCTGCAGATCACGACGCGCAAGGCAGACGAGGTCATGACCGCCTATGTTGACCATTTTCAGCACGGCATTAGCTGTGCCGAGGTCATCGGCGGATACAGCCGCGAAAAGATGTACCTGCTGCACGCCGTTGTCTCGACCTACGAGAGCCAAGACATTATCAAGCTGGTGTGCGACATTGATCCCGGTGCCGTGATCAATGTGTTCCACACGCTCAACTTTGTGGGCGGCTGGTGGGGCGGTCATGTCGACGAGCCCATGCCCACGGCCGTTCCCGATCCTGACAAGCCCGCACGTATGGCCAACAGGCGGTCGCGCCTCTGCGAGCAGGACAGCCTGCAGCAGGACGACGGCAAGTAGGGTATTGGCATTTTGCCGGCCCGGCGTGATCCTGCCCGCTTGAGCCCCGCGAAAGCCTCGTTGCTTTCGAGGGGCTCTCGTTTGCCCAGATAAAACCTACCAAAATGAAGCTGTCGCTTTTTGGTAGGGAGGGTGTATCGTTTTATCATTATGAGGTAATATGAAACTAGACGTTATATACGTATTAGTTATTTCGATATTTCATTAAGAGTGATTAGATATGCCATCGCCCAAAAATGCACCGCTTTACCAGCAGATTTACGATGAAATCAAGGATGCGATCGAGAAAGGTGTTTATGCACCCAAGGAGCGTATTCCGTCCGAGCTTGAGCTAGCCGAGCAGTACGACGTGAGCCGCATTACGGTGCGCCGCGCCGTCGAGGAGCTGTGCTCCGATGGCTACCTGGTTAAGCAGCAGGGCCGTGGCACCTTTGTCTCCACGCCGCACATCAACCGCCAGTTCCACGCTTCGACGCTGCAGACGTTTACCGCGCTGTGTTCCAACAACGGCATGAAGGCCGGTGCGCACGTGATCGATCGCCAGATTGTGCCGGCGCGCCAAAACGAGATGGAGTTCTTTGGCCTGCAGAAGGATGCGCTGCTGCTGCATATCAAGCGCGTGCGTACGGCCGACGGCGAGCCCATCTTTGAGGAGAACATCTTTGTGCCGTTTGATGCCTACCGCGAGCTGTTGACGGCCGATCTTGAGGACAAGTCGATTTTTGCCGAGGTCGAGCGTGTTGGCGGAACGCCGATTGTCTCGGTTGGCTACCGCACGGTCGAGGCCGTTCGTGCCAATACCGAGCAGGCGGCCGAGTTGGGCATTGCTCCGCACGATCCGCTGCTCAACCTGCGTGCCGGCTTCACGGGCCCCAATGGCGAGCCGGTCCTGATGGGTAAGCAGTACTACGTGGGATCGCGCTACGTTATGGTTATGTAGGGTTGGTTCGGGCTGGTTCCGCCGTTCTGACGAACGACGGACCTGTCGACGCTGCAAACGCCCCTAAGCGGCAATCTGACGTTCAATCGTCGGTCGCGTACCGAAGTACGCTTCCCTCCTCTTTCACGTCACCTTGCTCGCTTAGGGGCGTTTTCGCTGACCCATACCCAGCCAGCGACGTTTCCGCGCTTGTCAAGAGATTAGTCATTGGGGACGTTCTTAAACGGCCAGTCATTCAAGCTGTCTCTTA
>ERZ1027051.1047-NODE-1047-length-10722-cov-5.693353_pt1 | contig 10722 bp, 5 predicted proteins | sample MGYA00519429_ERZ1027051 | MGnify/ENA primary metagenome ERZ1027051 (study PRJEB26926, sample SAMN06164598) | human gut metagenome | biome: ENVO:00009003; feature: ENVO:2100002; material: ENVO:00002003 | host: Homo sapiens | place: USA | collected 2012 ... | reverse complement strand
GTGGGCTCGGAGATGTGTATAAGAGACAGGTAGACGCCGACACCGGTTTTACCACATAGCCGTCGATGACGCCGTGGCTGCGGGCGTCCACGATCTCCCTTGTAGGGGCATTGGTCATCACGATGCGGGTCATGCCCGGGTAGCGGCCCCGGATGGCCATGCAGAAATCCACGCCGCTGCTGCTCATCAGGCTCTCGTCGATGGCAAGGACGTCGAAGGGCTGCTGCTCCAGCAGCTGGCGCAGCTCGCCCCGGCGGGAGCAGGTGGACACGCTCAGGCCCAGCGCACTGAGGTCTTTGTCCAGCAGGTCGAGGACCTTGTTGTTGTCGTCCGCCGCAAGGATGCGCAGCTTGCTGTCCACGCCCCACTGCAGCTGTTCGCGCTCCTGCTGCTGCTCCAGCACCGGCAGATAGACATAGAAGGTCGTGCCTCTGCCGATGGTGCTCTCCGCCCGGATGCGGCCCCGATGGGTGCGGATGATCTGGTCCGCCAGCGCAAGGCCGAGGCCGGTGCCTTCGCCGGTCTTCTTTGTGGTGAAGAAGGGCTCGAAGATGTGCTGCATCGTCTCCTTGTCCATGCCGCAGCCGGTGTCGGTGACGCTCAGGCAGACGTAGCTCGACCATTCCTCGGAAATCTTCTCTTCCGGGAAGAGCGCCGCCAGCTCACTGCGCGGCACGACACTGCCCCGGATGGTCAGCTTTCCGCCCTCGGCGCCGATGGCGTGGATGGCGTTGATGCTGATGTTCAGCAGCACCTGCTGCAGCTGGGTCGCATTGCCCAGAACGCATTCGCCGCTGAGCTCATTTTCTTCCTTCAGCTCCACGTTCTTCGGGCAGTTCGTCTCCACCAGTTTCCGGGTTCGATGGAGCAGTCCCTCCACCGACACGGCGTCGTAGACCGTCTCCACGTTTTTCCGGCTCATGGAGGAAATTTGTTTCACGACCTCCTGCGCCTTCTGCGCTGCCTCGCTGATCTCCATCGCGTTGTCATAGATCTCGCTGCCCGGGTCGGCGTCGGCCATGATGAGGTCGGCATAGCCGGTGATGGGGGTCAGGAAGTTATTGAACTCATGGGCGATGCCGCCGGTGAGGGTCCCCATCATCTGCAGCCGCTGGCCGTGGGCCAGCGACTCTTCGCTGCGGTGGAGCTCTTCGAGGGTCTGGTTCAGGGTCTTCAGATTGCTGATCTCGGTCGCGCTGCGGCGGTCGCGCTCCTGCTGCCGGAACATCTGGAACATGAAGAGCACCAGCACCAGCGCCACGCCGCCGAAGATGAGGACCACCTTCACGAAGCTCTGCTGTACCGGCTCGTAGAAATCGTCGTAGTCCACCACGGCGCTGACGATCCAGAAGCTGCCCCCCACGTCCAGATGACGAAAGGCGCTTATCTTATGCACCCGGGGCAGATCCGGGTCGGCCCACCAGTAAGAGTAGTAGTCCAGTGTGCCGGATTCCTCTTCCTGCTGAGCGCGCAGCAGCTCACTCAGACTGCTCATGTCCAGTTCCTTCCCCTGATAGATGCGCTGGCGGCCCTCCACGACCTTGATGCCCCACTGAACGGCTTCGGGGTGCATAACCACAAGGTTATCGTCATTCTTTATCATGATGTAGCCGTTCCTGCCGACATGGATCTCCGAGATGAGCTGCTGATACATGACCGTGGAGTCTACCACGAGGCAGGCTGTCTCATCCCCGGCCTTCTTCTTCATCACAAGATAGTGCTCGTCGCCGCTGTGGTACTGCCAGTAGGAGATGTCCTCCGTCCGGGTGATGAGGACATCGCAGACGGCGCTGATGCCGTAGCAGCTGTAGATGACCTCGCCGTTGCTGTTTTCCAGCCAGACGTCCCGGATGGTATCGCTCCGGGCCACCGTGGGACGGAACGCTTTGCTGGCCTCCGCTTTTCCGGCGATGGAGTCCAGCCGGTCGGCGTATTCTTCCAGCAGGACGCGGATGCTGTCGGCGGTGCTCTGCACCACCAGCTCCATCTGCCTCGTCTGGCTGTCCATCATGGCGGTGCGGTAGTCCTTCCACACCATACCCACCACGACAGCCAGTGCGGCTACTGTGACGACGCCGATGACCAGCGGCACCCACAGGGTGCGCAGCGTCTGGAAGCGTATCTTTTTCGGGGCGTTCTCCTTCATATCGAGTCCTCCTTTGGGGCGGTCTTGCTCTTCCTGTCTAAAAATGTTATAATTTTATTCATCGCAAGTGAAACAAATTTTCCGGTCAGAAAAGTGCAGGGAGTTATCATGTCGTATCATGTTCTTATTGTAGACGACGATCCAGCAATTTGCAAACTTTTATCGAAAGTTATGATAAGCAATGAGATGGACCCTCTCGTCGTCAACAGCGGCGCGGCGGCGCTGGACCTCATCGCGCGGCAGAGCAGCACGCTGGATATGATCCTGATGGACATCACGCTGGGCGACATGGAGGGATTCGATGTCATCCAGACCATCCGGCGCAACGGCGTCACCACGCCGGTCATCATCATCAGCGGCCGCAACGAGGACTACGATTTCATGTACGGCCTCTCGCTGGGCGCCGACGACTATGTCACCAAGCCCTTCCGTCCCCAGATTTTGGGCGCAAAGGTCAAGGCCCTCATCCGCCGCAGCAAGAGCTTCTCGCAGGAGAACAACCAGCAGATCAGCTGTGGCCCCTTCCTCTGCGACACCACCACCATGCGCTTTTATAAAAACAATGTGGAGCTGAACCTCTCCGAGAAAGAGCGCAGCCTGCTGCTGCTCTTTGTCCGCCACCCGCAGCAGGTGTTCACCAAGGACATGATATACGAGCAGATATGGGGCAACCTCATCGCTGTGGACGACAACGCCATCATGGTCTACATCAACCGCCTGCGCAGCAAGATCGAGGACAACGCCCGCACACCCCAGCACATCATCACCATCCGCGGCGTCGGCTATCGGTTCGTGCCGTAAGAGCGTCATTTATTTTTTCATAGAAACAAAGAAGAGCAGCCAGCTGCGCGCGGTGCAGTTGGCTGCTCTCTGGTTTTATGCCGGTATAAAACACAAAACCTTGAAAAAGGAGAATCGCATGAAGTTTGTGTGCATATTTAGCCGCAAAAGCGGGGGTGAGAAGAGCGAAGGAATCTCCGTGAATCCATTCCGAAGCGTGGTTGGCAAGCCACAAACCCGTTTTTACGCTATATCACTCAATCTTCGCGGAAGGAGAAAGGCTTGACTTCGCGGACGACGTCCATGACAGTGCCGTCGCGGGCCTCGATGATGCCCACGATGCGGTCGCCGAACTGGACCTTCTCAGGCTCGCCGACGATGGAGTAGGCGATGTCGCGCAGCTCCTCGATGGTCTTCAGAGGCACGCAGTCAGCGGCCTTCAGAGCCTCCAGCAGGTCGGGACGGCGGGGGTTGACGGCCACGCCGTAATCGGTAACGACGATGTCCACGCTCTCGCCCGGGGTGGTCACGGTGGTCACGTCGGTGCAGATGGCGGGGATGCGGCCCTGCAGCAGGGGTGCGATGACGATGGTGCACTTTGCACCCTGTGCGGTATCGGGATGGCCGCCCTGTGCGCCGGTGATGATGCCATCGGAGCCGACGACCACGTTGCAGTTGAAGTGGGTATCCACTTCCAGAGAGGCCAGGATGACGTAATCCAGCTTGTTGACGAAAGCGCCCTTATTCATGGGGCTTGCATACTCGCCAGCAGAGATGGGGAAATGGTTGGGGTTGGTGCGGACATTGTTGACGGCGTCCAGATCGAAATCCTGGGTATCCACCAGCTTGCGGGCCAGGCCGCGGTCCAGCAGCTCGCACATGGGCTTGGTCAGGCCGCCCACGCCCAGCCCCATGTGGATGTTCTTCTCTTCCATGATCTTGGCCAGAGAGATGGTGGAGGCGATGGATGCGCCGCCCACGCCGGTCTGGTAGGAGAAGCCGTCCTTGAAGTAGGGGGTGTTGGCCACCACCTGGGTGCAGTACTCGGCCATCAGGATCTTGCGCTGGTCGGTGGTGGGCTTAGCAGCACCGGTGGCGATCTTCTCGGGGATGCCGATCTGGTCCACGACGCAGACGTAATCCACCTTGGTCTGGTTGATCTCTGCGGGGTAGTTGGGGTAGTCCACGAGGCAATCGGTGACAGCAACGACATAGTCAGCCATCTCAGCGTCCACGTAAGCATAGCTCAGGACGCCGCAGTTGGTCTTGCCGCCCATACCGGAGCAGTTGCCGTACTCGTCGCAGGAGGGTGCGCCGATGAAGGCGATGTCCACATGGGTCTCGCCGGTCTCAATGGCGCGGACACGGCCGCCGTGGCTGCGCATGGTAGCCAGGCCCTTCAGCTTGCCATGGGAGATGGCATCGCCGATCTTGCCGCGGACACCGGAAGACTCGATGTTGACGATGGTGCCGTCCTCGATCATGGGGACGAGGGCGTCATGAGCCTTGCCCAGAGAGCTGGCGCTCAGGGTGATGTTCTTGAAGCCCATCTTGTGGATCTCTTCCATGACCATGCAGACCACGAGGTCGCCCTCGCGGAAGTGGTGGTGGAAGGAGACGGTCATGCCGTCGTGGGCATTGCACTTGACCAGAGCCTCGTGGATGTCCTTGACCATCTTGTCGTGGTCATTGCGCATCACGGGGGTGACCTTCGGGCTGGCCTTCTGGAAAGCCTTGCCGTCTTTATAATTGTTGCCCTGGAAGACCTCTTTGCCGGTGCGCTCGAGGATCTCTTCGGGAATTTCTCTGCCGACTGCGTTCAACATAATTACAAATCCCCCTTATACACGCCGGATGCCTTTGCCAGATCGATGGTGCGCTTTGCACCGTCGTAGAAGGCGATGTCGATCATCTTGCCGTCAACGGTGAAGACGCCGATGCCCAGAGCCTTCTTGGAGTCGATCTCCTTGACGACCTTCTCAGCGAAGATGATGTCCTTCTGGGTGGGAGTAAAGATCTCGTGGACGATGGGGATCTGACGAGGATTGATGATGGACTTGCCGTCGAAGCCCATCAGGTGGATGTTCTCCACGTCCTTGCGGAAGCCGTCCATGTCCTTCAGGTCGGTGAAGACGGTGTCGAAGCACTGCACGCCTGCTGCGCGGGCTGCAATGATCATCTGCTGGCGGGCACCCATCAGCTCAATGCCGGTGCCGGTGATGTGGGTCTGAAGGTCCTTGGTGTAGTCGCCGCCGGACAGTGCGATGCCGAACAGGCGCTCATCGCTCTCGCAGATCTCCAGAGCGTTCATGACGCCGCGGGCAGACTCCAGAGCAGCGATGATAAGGACTTCGCCCTCAGGACGGCCATAGGTCTTCTCGTCCTCGGCGATGGCAGCAGCCACGCGGCGGACGTCCTCGGCGTGCTCGGTCTTGGGGATGCGGATGGAATCGCAGCCGCCGGCCACGCAGGCACGGATGTCTTCACGCCAGTAGGGAGTGTCCAGACCGTTGATACGGACGACGCGCTCTGCACCGCGGTAATCCACGGTCTTCAGGGCGTGATACAGGCTGAAACGGGCGACATCCTTCTGGTTCTCGGCGACAGCGTCCTCGAGGTCCAGCATCAGGGAATCGGCTTTATAGATGTACGGGTCCTTGATGAGGCCGGGCTTCTGCGCATTCAGGAACATCATCGTGCGGCGCAGGCGCTTCTTGTTCGGATTATTCATCGAATGGCACCTCCCCAAGGCAGATTCTCATACTGGTCAACAGAGCGGAACACCGCGCCCTCGATGCGGGCCTTCAGGGTGCAGTCCAGTGCGCCCTTGTCCACGATGGTGATGCGGACGTTGTCGATGTCCAGATTCTTCAGGGTCTCCAGTGCGACCTTGCGCAGCTGGTTGCCGTACTGATGGATGACAGAGCTTTCGAGGGAGAAATCGATCTTACCCTCACCCGGCTCGACGGTCACCATGCAGTCGCTGGATTCCAGAGTGCCAGCCGTGGCTGCTTTCTTGATCTCCATGCTTTTTTCCTCCTTGGCAGGTGGTTTCTTCAATCGTTATACCGTACTTGCGGGGCAGCGCCTCACTGCGCCGCTCCTGATGGTTCTATCATAATCGGACAATCTTACAAAAGGCATAGCGTCAGTCTTAATATTCGTTAAGAATCGCCAAAAATTTCTCTTGTACACAAGACATATTCCATTTTGGCATAGTTTCCGAGCCACCACAATGCCGATCCACCGTTCCCCGGTTTCGGAGAGCAGCAGACCGACTCTGAAACTATGATACCTTAAGACCAGACGTTTGTAAAATCGTCAGATCCAATCTTGAACCATTCTCTGGGAGAATGGTTGCTTACTGGTTGTTCCGATAGTAGTTGATGAGGCAGCCGTCGGCAATGATCTGGCGCTCAGGCTCGGTCAAGGCACCCGTGGAGACCGGGAACTCAGTGACCGTGCCGTCTGCCTTGACGACGTAAGCGGAGAAGCTGGCCTTATTTTCCAGTACAGCCTGCCGCAGGCCGGGGATGAAGATGTAATCGCCCAGAGCAAAGACTTCCGGGTTTTCCACCAGGAACGGGGTCATGCCCCAGTTGATGCAGTTGGAGCGGTAACGCTTGGTGGCGTACTGCTTGGCAAAGTTAGCGGATGCACCCATGACACGCTGGCAGGAAGCGGCCTGCTCACGGGCGGAACCGTCGCCGGGCATATTGGCGAAGATGGTGGAGCCGATGTCGGTGTGGGCGGGATCGTTCTTCACACCAGCCTTAGTCAGGGCAGCATAGACGTTCAGGACTTCCTCGGGCAGGGCCTTGCCCGCCTCGCGGTCGCGCTCGATCTGGCGCATGACCTTGCTACGAGAGACGTACTGGGGATCGCGGCGGCTCAGAGCGAACTCCGACAGACGTTCGGGGTTGGAGCGATAGGAAGAAGTCTCACCGGAGGGGATCAGCTCGTCGGTGGTGGTGACGGGGTCGGTGATGTAGGAGGCCACCTTCAGCAGCAGGTTGTCGCCCAGCGGGGCGATCTCGGGCCAGTCCTTGATGTTGGGGCCCAGCTTGAGCAGGGCATCGTAATCGCCGTGGCCAAAGCCCTGATACACCCGGGCCTCGTAGCTGGAGGGATCGTAGTGGTATTCGGGCACGGTGGGGTCGTAATCCACCTCCGTTGCGGGGGTCAGGATGCCGCCGTTGGCCGTGGTGGCGGCAATGCTGCGGGCATCCATCAGGGCCACGCCTGCCAGCTGGCCGCTGCCGGGCTTGGAGCCCTCGCGGCTGGGGAAGTTGCGGGTGGTGTGACGGATGGACAGTGCACCGTTGGCGGGCACATCGCCTGCGCCGAAGCAGGGGCCGCAGAAGGCGGTGCGGATGGTAGCGCCGCTGGCCATCAACTCGCCAATGACGCCGGTGCGCACCAGTTCCATCATGATGGGCTGACTGCCGGGGTAAACGCTCAGAGCGTAGTCGCCGCAGCCGCCGGTATGACCCTTGAGGATGGAAGCAGCCTCGTAGATGCTGTCGTACAGACCGCCTGCGCAGCCTGCAATAACGCCCTGATCCACACGCAGCTTGCCGTTCTCGATCTTGCTGCACAGATCCAGCTGCACATCCTTGCGGCCGATCAGCTTCTGCACATCCTGCTCGCAGGCGTGGAGAATGTCCTCCAGATTTGCGTTCAGTTCCTCGATGGTAAAGGCGTTGGAGGGGTGCATGGGCAGGGCGATCATGGGACGGATGGCAGAAAGATCCACCTCCACCACGCCATCGTAGTAGGCAAGGTCAGCCGGTGTCAGCTTTTTATAGTCTGCTGCACGGCCATGCACTGCCAGAAAACGCTGGGTAACTTCGTCGGTCTCCCAGATGGAGGACAGGCAGGTGGTCTCGGTGGTCATGGCATCAATGGCGTTGCGGGTATCCTGCCGCAGGGAAGCAATGCCGGGGCCCACGAACTCCATAACCTTGTTTTTGACGTAGCCGCTCTTGAACAGCTTGCCCACAAGGGCAATGGCTACATCGTGGGGGCCGCAGCCCACCGGCAGACTGCCGGTCAGGTAGATGGCCACCACACCCGGGCGGGCAACATCATAGGTGCGGCCCAGCAGCTGCTTTGCCAGCTCGCCGCCGCCCTCGCCGATAGCCATGGTGCCCAGTGCGCCGTAGCGTGTGTGGGAGTCCGAGCCAAGGATCATTTTGCCGCAGCCGGCAAAGCGCTCGCGCATATACTGGTGGATGACTGCCATGTGCGGGGGCACAAAGATACCGCCGTACTTTTTGGCAGCGGACAGGCCAAAGCGGTGGTCGTCCTCGTTGATGGTGCCGCCCACAGCGCACAGGCTGTTGTGGCAGTTGGTAAGCACATAAGGAATGGGAAACTTTTCCAGCCCGGAAGCACGGGCGGTCTGGATGATGCCCACAAAGGTGATGTCATGGCTTGCCATGGCATCAAACTTGATCTTCAGGTTCTCGGCATCGCCGCTGGTGTTGTGTGCCTGCATAATATTGTAGGCCATGGTACCGGTCTTAGCCGCGGCAACGGCAGCGGCATCAAAGCCCTTTGCTGCCAGTGCTGCGGGTGCATTGCCATCTGCGGGCACCCACTCTCCGCGCGCATAGTACGCACCGCCAGTGCTGCATTTGATCATATCCAACATCTCGATTCGCCTCTCTTTTTGTATTTTCCCGCCCGCCGCAATTGCGGGCATTGCCCCGGCAGTGCGGCTATTCATCCCGAAAACAGCCGTCCCCTTAGCCTTCACCCCTTGGGGGGGAAGCCATTAAGCAAACCAGCTTTTCAAAGACTTATAACCCCTGCCCTGTTACGGCAAAAGCCGTATTTAATTTTTATTATAGCATGAAAGGGCGAAAAGAAAAAGCATTTTTTATGAACCCTTACTGCACCTTTGCGGCGGCTTCCTGCTGCTTTTCCTTTTGCAGTCTGCGGAACACCACAAAATAGGCCGGGATCAGGAAGAAGCAGGCAAAGAGCCATGCCACCGGGCTTGCGATGCAGGCGGCAAAGTAGCCCCACAGCGGCACGAACCAGAAGCCCACCATGGCGCGGGCGATCATTTCAGCCACACCGGCAAACATGGCAAGGCCGGAGTGTCCCAGACCCTGAATGGTGTAGCGGTAGATGATAAGCACTGCCAGCGGGATGTAGAACACACTGTTCCAGAAGATGAAGTCCTGCGCATTGGCCATAATGGCGGTCTCGCCTGCGTCCAAAAACAGGCCGATCAGGGGCTTGTCCAGCACGCGCAGGATGAGGAAGGAGGCCACGCTGTACACGCAGCCGATGCCCAGTGCGGTGTTCACGCCGCGGTTCACGCGGCCCAGATCCTTCGCGCCCATATTCTGGCTGGTGTAGGTGGTCATGGCGGTGCCGATGCTCTCCAGCGGCACGCTGAGGAACTGCGCAGCCTTGCCGCCGGCGGTCTGCGCGGCTACGATATCGCTGCCCAGACCGTTCACCGCGCCCTGCAGCACCACGCTGCCGATGGCAGTAATACTGCACTGCAGACCCATGGGGAGGCCCATGGCGCAAAGCTTTGCGCAGTGCGGAGCGCTGATGCGCCCTTCTTCCTTATTCCAGCGCAGTTCCGGGTAGTGGCGCATGATGTAAATAAGGCTGCCGATGCCTGCCACAGCCTGACTGAACACGGTGGCAAAAGCCGCGCCGAACACGCCCATGTTGAACAGGATGATGCAGGCAAGGTCCAGCCCGATGTTCAGCACGCTGGCCACCAGCAGGAAATACAGCGGGCGCTTGCTGTCGCCCAGTGCACGCATCAGGGCGCTGGTCACATTATAAAGCAGCGTGAAGGGGATGCCTGCAAAAATGGTGCGGATATAGATATCCGCAAGGTCGATGATATCGGCCGGGGTGTTCGTCCACACCAGCACCAGATGGGTCATTGCCACCGTAACGATGGTAAGCACCGTGGCAAAGGCGATGGACAGCCACACGGTATTGGCGGTGTAGCGGCGCATCTCGTGGTGGTCGTGGGCGCCGAAGGTCCATGAGATGGGGATGGAAAAGCCACAGGCAATGCCGTTGACAAAGCCCAGCACCAGATAGTTCAAACCGCCCACACTGCCTACCGCCGCCAGTGCTTCCACGCCCACGAACCGCCCCACGATGATGGTATCGGCCAGATTGTAGAACTGCTGGAACAGGCTGCCCAGCATCAGCGGCACAGCAAAGGCAAGCAGCAGCTTCAGCGGACTGCCCTGCGTCATATCTTTGGTCATGGAAATATACCTCCTGCCCACACAAAAAAGATGGATGTTCGCATTTTTGCCGTGAAAAACGCCCTGCCGGAAAAGCGGCAGGACGTTGTAAGGATTCATGAGTGGTATTATAGCGGAGCAGCGCCGGTTTTACAAGACTTGGTTTGCATCAACATTTCCATTTTTTTGCCCAAAGAATTGGTTATTTTGCTCATTCCGCGTAGTGTGCCAGAAACTGTTTGGTGCGCTGTTCCCGCGGGTGGTCGATCAGCTGCTTTGCAGGGCCTTCTTCCACCACCACGCCGCCGTCCATAAACAGGATGCGGTCGGCCACATCCCGGGCAAAGTGCATCTCGTGGGTCACGATGATCATGGTGGTCTTGCGGTCGGCCAGCTCCCGCAGCACCCGCAGCACCTCACCGGTCAGTTCCGGGTCAAGGGCGCTGGTGGGCTCGTCGAAGCAGAGGATGTCCGGGTGCAGCGCCAGCGCCCGGGCAATGGCCACCCGCTGCTGCTGCCCGCCGGAAAGCTGGTGCGGGTAGTGGTCTGCCCGCTCCGAAA
>ERZ1027051.1040-NODE-1040-length-10767-cov-9.452110_pt1 | contig 10767 bp, 8 predicted proteins | sample MGYA00519429_ERZ1027051 | MGnify/ENA primary metagenome ERZ1027051 (study PRJEB26926, sample SAMN06164598) | human gut metagenome | biome: ENVO:00009003; feature: ENVO:2100002; material: ENVO:00002003 | host: Homo sapiens | place: USA | collected 2012 ... | reverse complement strand
GAGATTGCCTCTTGTCTCGTGGGCTCGGAGATGTGTATAAGAGACAGATCTAATATTATCACGAATTTCATTCATAAGCATTGATGTACGATCTGCTCTTTTAGATAAATATTCTATTGGTTCATTTTTCTTTTCTGATTTTAACAGTTCATGATACAATTCCAATCTTTCTTTAAATACATCTGATGATATGTAATAATCAGAAAACAAACTGTCAAATATTTTTTGATATCTTCCTTTAGTAATTTTTAAACCACTCTCATATGCAGCTATATATGTATCAAAGGTCGGACGTGACAATTGTAATTTACTTGCAACATTTGAAACCGTTTCATTTTTTTCCTTTATAAATGCTTTTATAGAATATCTCATAATATTTTCTCCTATAAAAGCCTCCCTATTTGGGAGGCTTTTACTTATTTTGTCTTCTTGGACGGACGCTGCGCTAATGCACTTCCAGCGGCAGTTTTTGACTTTGCACTTGTCCTGCCATCACGAAGTACAGCTGATGCTGCGCTGGCAGCTCTAGCTGATGTCTGCTTTGAATTTTTCATAACACAAATTCTCCTTTCTACTAATACTAAAAACAGAAAAGGCGCACATTTGACAACTAAAAAAATTCATAGTAAAATAAGATGCAAACAAATTTTATATGAATTTAGATTAGGGTCACGTCAAACGTGATCCTTTTCTATTTCTATTCTTAGAATATCATATAGTCCCCTCAATAGTCAATGTTTTTTGTCGTTATTTTACATTTTTTGTAAAATTCTATATTCTATTGAGTACACGCCTTCATTTTACAGTCTTAGAAAAAATAGCAGACATGTGAACTTCCAGAAATTTTACAACTAACCATCAGTATCTCAAATGGACTGATTATCAGGTCACGCGGTATGAGCTTGAGGAAGCCGATGAATTATGCCATTGCAATCAGCTGGGGTTGACTTCTCTACGAAAACGTGTTGCTCAGCTGGAGCAATTACTTGTAGATCATGGAATCTCCATTCCTGATGAATCCGTAGATTAATTATTCAGTTGGTATATAATCAACAGGCAGAAGTCTGATGATTAACAAAATATTACATTGGCTCAGTCTCCGTGCAAGCGGTTCATTTGCAACGAAATATACAATAAGACGTAATAAATAATGTCATTGCCAATATAACAGATAAAACTTTAAATTTTCTTTTCATATTTTTGGTCCTCCTCATATTATCAAAATTGACTTAGAATAACATCCATTTTTATATAGTTCTTTTCTTATAGTTCTATATTACTATTTTTATTTGTTCAATGCAATATAAATTAAGATAGAGAACATTGCCGTTCTCTATCTCCTCGTGTTATTATTCAATTTCCCAAGCAATTGCTGCAACTGTATTCCTTAAATCTATTAATTCGAAAAGATAATTATAAAACTTATCTATTTTCCATCATTGAATACTCCATAGCCTTCTGATTATACCAATACATCGCTTTGCTGAGATTTATAAGCTTTGCATTTCCTGAATCCATAGATTTCTTTATATAAATATATGGGCTTGTTGAAACAGACATACTCTGACTGCTGTTTTGCTTATTCGTTATCTGCACCACAAAATTATCATCCAGTTCAGTAGCATTTAAGTCATTAATAGTAATACAAATCATATTTCCGTTTATGGATTTACTGATCTGCTTCTTACAATCTTTAACCGAAATATCATATTTCTTATCAATCTCTTTAAGAGAAAGGCTATTTTTATTTTCAAAATACAGTTTCATTCCTGTATCTGACTTGCATACTAATGAAGCTCCATAGTATTTGAAATCATTGTTTTCAAGGTTGCCGCTTTCCTTATTGGTTATAGCATTCTTAATATCCTGTGCCAAAATCGAATCCACTTTTTTTATCTCAGCATCCGATAAAGCACTGTTAACTAATGAATCTGTCTTATATCCAAAATATATCTGTGCCCTTGCCCCATAATTCAGTATAGCTGATGCAATATCTGCAGCCTTTCCATACTCTTCTTTTTTATCTTTGTTTTGAACTATTGTATTTAGATAATCTTTGACCGAATACTGCGTCAGAGCATATGATTTATCCTTATAATGTAGTGTTGCCGTAACTTTGTCACCAATCTGAGCTACAGGCACTTCACATGTATAAACATAATGCCCATTAGATGTTTCTCGCTGTTTTACCTTTTGTATTCTATCACCGACTTTAAACTCAATATACGCATCGGTATCATTTGCAGCTTCTTTTGACAAATCAATATAATATTTCAAATCAAAATTTCCCTTGATAGCAACCTGATATCCATACACAGTATATAAAGCTTCCTTTATTTCAAAGTTTTTAGAAACTGTACCTGAATATATTCCGGTGCCTTTTATTGTAACGGTAGCTGTACCTGCTTTTACGTTATTTGAATACTCCACCGTATAATCTGTCCCTTGTTGTAACGTAGCATATCCATATTTTACTGTTACATCCGGTTTCTTCTCTTTGCCATCATATATATAGTTGTTATTTGATAAAGTAACATTTGCCGTGCCTAGCTTTATCGTGTCCTCTTTATAAACATTAAACTCCTGAGCAGTTGTTCCGTTTGGCTCCCATAGCTGTGCATTTGTACCAGCATCCGAACCATCATTAGAAACATCTAAACATAATCCAGTAGCATTCTTTGGAATTAAGACCTTTCCATTTTTTCCCAATGTCAAATACCATCTCTGATTACTATCACCTGTATAATCATAGCAATATACGTTAGCTCCTTTTTGATCGCTAAATTTCTCAACATCAAGATATTTTCCATCAAATAGAGACTGTATGGTATATGTACCATCTTTCATTCGTCTGAAATGCCATATATCGCTTCCTTCTGCTTCACCCTCTCCACCAACTTCCAAATTAGGATTTTTGTTTACAAGAGTACTCCATGTACTTGCTTTGATTATATTTGCATAAAAATCATCTCCAAAATTAATGAAGTTTGGAATTTTCGACTGTGTATATATACTAAATTCCTGGGCTGCCACTCCCGCCTGAGCCCATATTTGTGCATTTGTTCCTACTGCTGAGCCATTATTAGATATATCTAGACACGATCCTGTTGCGTTTTTAGGAATTAATATTTTTCCACTAGAGCCATTCTTTATATACCATCTTTGGTTATTTTCTCCTGTATAATCGCTAAAGCCCACATTCTGACCATTTTTATTTCCACCATCAGAAACATCGAGATATTTTCCATCTTCAAGTGATTTAATTATATATGCACCATCACTCTGTCTTGTGAATTCATAATACTCGTTTGCATTTCCCTCTTCCTTACCTATTTCAGCATTAGAGTTGTTGTTTACCATAGAACTCCATGTATCTACTTTAATAATGTTAGCGATAAAATTATCTCCACATCTGATAAAATCTGGTACTTCTGGATGGTTATATATGCTAAATTCCTGCGCTGCTACACCAGCCTGTGTCCACAACTGTGCATTTGTATCCACCGCGGAACCTCCATTAGATATATCCAGGCATGAGTTTATAGCACATTTAGGCACAAGAATTAATCCATTGGTTCCTTGCTTAATAAACCACCTCTGATTATCTGCCCCTGTATAATCATAACAATACACATTTAAACCATCTCTATTGCCTGCTTCTGAAACATCCAAGTATTTTCCATCTTCCATTGACCTGATAGTGTATGAACCATCATCCTGCCTTTGAAAAAACCAGTATTCATTTGCATTTCCTACTTCATTCCCTATGCAGGCATTCGAATTCTTGTTAACCACATGACTCCAGGAATCTACTTTAATGATGTTTGCTATTAAATTGTTTCCTATATCTAGATACTTATTTTTTTCTGCAACAATAAACCCTACCCTATAAGTGTCAACATACCCGGCGCTGTTAGCAACACTCATATATGCAGAATAATTTCCTGTTCCCAGCCTGTTCGCAGATATAGAATATGTACTTCCGCAACCTTCCGTTACAACACGTGCACCACCGATTTTGTCTATTCCTATAGCAAATCTATCTGCTCCTGATGCAGTAACATTAAATGTAATCGTTTCTGATAAATCGTAAAAATTACCATCTATCCAGAAATTGGAATAGGTTGGGGGATTTGGAACACTATATTTAGGCCTCAAATATTTTCTAACAATTCCATCTCTGTGCTTATAACCTAAATCTCCATTATGAGAATATGAGTTTCCTCTTTCTACCTTTGATACGCCATTACTCCATCTGTTACCTTCAATAGAGTATTTGGAATCCTCCATAATTCCAACATGACACCATTTTCCAGCTGTCGAACTGCATTTTGTACAATAGAAAAATACAATATCCCCCTTTTGAGGAGAACTAACTTCTTGGCAACCATTATTCTTCATACCGATATACATATTGTAACAAGAAGAACTCTTGGCTATACTGTCAACCCCAGCCTGCTGAGCACACCATGAGACAAAATCTGCACACCAAGCACCTTTATTTCCACCATAATATTTACTATAATTTGTACTTCCTAATTCTCCTCTTGCAATAGAAACTATATCGTCAGCATTATTTGCAGCCAACACTATATTTGGTGGCATAATAAATACAACGCAGCTCAAAACAATCACTATTGACATTAATACACTAAATATTCTCTTCATAAGCAATTCCTTTCTTGAACACTACATTTCATACTCCCTTGCAGCCTGTCCATAAGCCCACATTGCTTTGCACAGATTCTGCAGCCTGCTATCACCAGACTCCAATGCCTTTTTCACATACACATATGGACTTGTCTCCACAATAACTGAACCATAATCAGATACCAGGTTTACTCCATATACATTACCAAGCTCTGCCGGTTTTATGCCTTTTATCTTTATCCAGAAAATGCTTCCGTCAACACCGGTATCGTAGTCATGCTTGTTTTTGTCAAGTGTGCTGATATCATATCTACCCTTTATCTGCTTCTCTGTTAGCTTATTCTTATTGTTAAAATACAGCTTTAATGAGGTATCTGATTCACATATAAGTGATGAGCCCATATACTCTAAATCTTTATTGCTAAAAAGCCCCTGCTCACTGTATGTAATAGATTTTATTATATCCTCACTCTTTATCGTTGCAGTATTGTCATCTTTTAATATGGCATTTGCAAGATTAGTTTTGTCCTCACCAAAATATATCTGAGAATACGCTCCATAGTTCAGCATTGCCTTTACTAGAGGAAGTGCCTTTTTACACTCATTATCAGTATCGGCTTTCTTAATCATTTCATTTGCGTAATCCATAACTGAACATATATAAGCACTGCTTTCTGTTCCATCTGATTTTAAAATTTTAAATGAAAGCTTCCCGGACATCTTTGCTGCCGGTACCATACTGACTATTTTTTTTACCGGTTTGTCCTGATATGTTGTTGTCTCATATGACGAAATCGGCTTCTTAATGACCTTTCCATCCGAATTTGTAATAATCATCATTGCACCATCATCACTCAGCACATCATCGGATATCTGCATGTAAATATTAAATCCAATATTATCACTCAGACTGAGCGAACTGGCAACAGGTGTCAGCTTTGGTTGTACCGAATCATATTCACATACCACAAATCTTCCAGCTTCATTCTGCACATCATCCCAGTTACCTGATGAATACATCTGAAGATAATTCTGCGAGTTTCCACCATTAGGCTCGTTTGGTTCCCAGTTACTGTATGTAAACGATTCACCTGTAATCCAAGACCATGTTCCCTCATTTGCTGTATCAGAACCTCCAAGCCATATACTCTGCTGGTAATCAGTTGAAAGGTTACGGCATCTCATGCCATTAACAAATTCATTCTCTTTCTCATCTGAAATAGTAACAAGATGTCCTCCCTTTTTCTCGCAAAAGAGTTTAGCCGACTCCCAGGTCATTGATTCATTATAAAGCTCATATTTATGTCCTTTAAAATACGACGTCTCAACTGGTTTACTCATGTTGTCATCACTATGGCTGACTTTTATCACATCAAACTTTTGTGGTCCCCAGTCGTTTCCCTTATCCCATAGTGCCACATTGTATGGAGCAGTTGACTGCATATCCATTACCCTGGTATTACTGATTAAAGGTTTTATATAAAAAGCATTGTCCATTTCATAGAAATAGAACTGCTGATTCCTGTTGCCTGTATATTCATTATACGAAAGGAAATTGGTCTTATTTGCATCATTTGAATTTTCTACATCTATATATGAACCATCCAATGTATTCTGAATAACGTAGGCTCCATTTGACTGTCTCATAAATTTCCATATTTGACTGTCATCAGCTGTTGCCGCAGCGCCTGCTACATTACCATTTTGATTTGTTACATATAAATTTGTTCCCTGACATCTGAGCTGTGCATAAAATTCATCTCCCAGTCCGTATGGAATATAATCGCCCATGCCAACCATGTCAAACCTGTATTTCTGCTGTCCAGCATTCCTTGAAAGGTTGTAGCATGCCACATTATATGGCTCTCCTGCTCCCATATCCACGACAAGAGTTTTGGTATTTGCCGGTCGGATATAAAATGCATCATCCAGATAATATATATTAAACCTTTGATTCCACTTTCCTGTTGACTCCCATGCATGCACATCAGCTCCTGCTGGTGGATCATCAATATACGAAACATCCATCATGAGTCCATCTAGCTGACTCATTATGGTATATGAACCATCTGAATACTTATTAAAAAACCATATCTGATTATTATATCCACTCTCAGGGGTTCCAACGATTTTGCTATCTTTGTTTGTAATATAGCATCCGGTTCCTATGTTCTTAATCCTTGCTGAAAATTTATCTCCAAAATTACATTTTTCAGCTACAACAAAATATACCCTGTATGTATCAACATATCCCGCACTATTTGCAACCGTCATATAAGCTGAATACTCTCCTGCTCCAAGCCTGTCAGCTGAAATAGTATACGTACTTCCACAGCCTTCTGTCACAACACGACCAACACCGTTCTTGTCAATTCCTATTGTATAATTGTCTGCTCCCGATGCCACAGCCGTGAATGATACCGTCTCAGATAAATCAAATAGGTAATGGTCTACCCAGAAGTTGGAGTAGGTTGGGGGATTTGAAGGTGGTTCCGAAAAATTTGGTCTGATAACGCCCCAAAATTTATTATAATTATGTGTTACCTTTTTACACGCACTACCTCTTGGCCAGTTTTGATCCATAGAAACAAAAGAGTGAGCATCAGCTGATAAAATAATAGCAACATGTCCATATTGACTCAATTCCTTACCCCAAACTGCAATATCTCCTGGTTGCGGTACAAAATCCGGAGTATTTTTTATTCTAGTCCATCCATCCGGCAATTTATTGTTGACAAAATCACAACCATTTCCTGTAGCATAACTTGCTTTACCAAAATAGGCATAATAGTAATGAACCAAATCTACACATTGTGCTCCATATACCTTATCATAATCAAGAAATTTTCCCTCTTGCGCATATGCCCATTTGACAGCATCTTCACGAGATCCAGCATCACTCGCCCAAATAGTCTGCGGCATTATCGTAATTATCATAACAAACGATATAATCAATCCCATTATCTTTCTTTGCTTTTCTTTCATAAATAAAATTCTCCTTCCTTTACTTTCATTATTGTTTATAATTCTATAGTAATGCTTTTCATCTGTATCTACGATAATTTTATCACATTAGTAGCTCTCAACATACAGTTAACATGAATACACTAACTATTCTTGTTAAGTCTATTATCTCCAAAAATCATAAAGTATTCTATATACTGACTATGAGGCGTTTACCAAAAATCTCGCGTTAAATCAGCAAAATTTAAATCACGATGGAATTTACTTTTTCAAGTCAGCTTGAGAAAAAATAATTTCTCAATAAATCAAGAAATACCTTTCCAGATATTAATTCAGCAAACTCGTTACAATCTAAAGAAGTATCTGAAAATTCACCAAAAGTAGCTTTAACAACCTCTATTAATTTATCCTTAATTCTTTTTACTTTTCTCTTATTTATTAGATTGACACATGCCGCATCTACAATAGATGTTGCAAAAGATAAAGCGATATCTGCCCACATACATTTCTCCTTTGTGTTTTTAATAATAGTCTTATAGTTGCTGCTCACACATACCCAACCGTTTCAAAGAGCAACAAATCAATTAAGTTTCTCTATGTCTTTTGTATTTCTTGCTTTACTTTTTGTAATTCGAGTAGCTGAGATTCAAGTTCTTCCTGCTTACTTCGAACTTTCGTTAATTCGCCCTCGACCTTCTGTATATCTCTGTTAATCGAGGTGATCAATCCAGTCCTCGCCATAAATGTCGTATTACAAAAGAATGATGATTCTTTTCCATGTACTGGATATTTTCTTTGCTGAAATAACCGTGGTTAAGGATAAAAACTAAATTCTCGTAGTTGTACTGCTCATTCTTGTCAACCATGTGCCTCAAAATACCATATTTCTGCGGTTTTAGTAGTACTCTTATGAATTCAATGGTACGCGCTAAATATTCCAACGCTAAATCTCAATTAACGCTTGCATCATCTTTGCCAGATACAAGCGTTTTACTACATTTTAGTTTTTGCAAACATTTTGAACTTCTTTGCTCCACGGAGTCAAAACCTCAAGCTGTTCATCTAACCAGTGTAATGGTAAAGGACGATAGGTGGCAGTCCTGTTCCTAACGGTACAGTGGCATTGCATTTGCGAACTTCTGATACATGACCCAGGCAACATCTAATCCCGAAGTATAGCTGTTTGGAATAAGTGCCTCCGGGACAGCAGCTTTTACAAACTTTATATTTTCTTCCATTGCATCTGCTGTAGAGCATACCGGACATTTGTATGTCCCACGATAAATATTTACAACTTCACCTTTTGCAGGAGTAAACGGAATTCATGCCGTACAAACTCCTTGCCTATAGGTTCAAGGGCAGCACCACACTCATCACAGACTCTCTCATTATCAGTAAGTGAATAATCTCATCACGAGGTGGAATTCCTTTAAAAAGTTCCTCAAGAGTACGTTTTTTCTTGCGTGTATGCTCAGGAACCTTAATAACAGGTGCCTTGAGATCAACATCAGCTTCATGATCCTTCTTTAATGACTGGATCAGTTCTGTCTGGGCTGCAATGGTTGTATTCAGTTGGCTGATAAGATCCTTCTGCTCAAGAAGTTTTGAATCTCTTGCACTTACTGCCATGTGTTTTCTGCTCCTTTTTTAATACTCTTATTATACCACAAAGAGCATTAAAGAAGAAGCAGAAATGCCAGTATTTTCAAGGCTTCACGGTGTTTTAAATGCTTGGGGCTGTTCGATTTCAAGACCTGACATAAGCTAATCGAATTGCTGCCATGTAAGCTGACGCACTTCCTGACTTGAACGTGGCCAGCGGAACCTGCCTTTTACTTCCATACGTTTATACAGGAGTACAAAGCCATCATTTTCCCATAGAAGTGCCTTTACCCTGTCACAGCGTTTTCCACAGAACAGGTAAAGAACACTGCGTCTTGGATCCATGTGAAGCTAGTCTTCAACGATTGCACAAAGTCCGTCGATTGACTTTCTCATATCGGTATACCCAGTCACAATATAAAGCTCGCCGGCAGCTGTGATATCGCCTAGCATGAAAGCTCCGTAAGTATCTGGATTGTTTTTGCAAGAAGCAATGGATCCGTTTTGTTTGAAATACGCAGATTCATGTTTCCAATCATTAACTCCATTACAGCTGTATCAGTATTTTTATTCATTTCAGTGGGAACAGAAATGGAATTCATTTCAATTTTAACAACTTCCTTATGAGACTGTCCATAAGTTGACAGCTGATTTTTCTCGGGATCATCTCCGCAACCATTCTTGCGGAGACGCTTAACCCAGTTGTAAAAGATGCCTGGATTAGTGTCATTGTTTAAACACCACTGATAATCAGACAGTCCGCTTTTGCGGCATTCCATGATCAGGCGGTATTGTTCTTCGACTGGTACTCTTGGTGCTCTCATAGCTTTTACCTCATAATAATTAGAGTAAAATGCCAGCATCTAGCAAACATAAGTATAGTAAAACACTAGCATTTCCTGATACTTATTATGAGTTAATAATTAAGTTGTTGCAATCCGTCGAATTATTTTGCGCTTACTTTGAATGTATTTACACCTTTTGGTGCATGATTACATTCTAAGGGATTTATGATAAAGGTTTCCACCACCGGAATGGTGGTTTCCTTAAAAACGGATTTGTGGTTTCCCATTCCCAGACAGCGGGGACATGTAGACCGGATTATTCAAGCAACAAAAGCTGGAATATCAAGAGTAAATATATGCCTAGATTTTCTGGGCGCTCTTGACATACCAGCTTATTTTTGCTATTAAATAAACAACGGCTTAATAGCAGAAACCTCTATCAAGCCGCATCAATTATCATAGAAGATCTAAATTTACAGAAAAAATTTCACACCGGAGCAAAAACTAAATTGTAGTAAAACGCTTGCATCTAGCAAAGATGATGCAAGCGTTAATTAAGATCTAGCGTTGGAATATTGAGCACTTACCTTTGAAATGCATTAATATAAATATATATGGAGCTATATAATTACATTATTGGCACCTTCCAATATTCTGAATTCACACTATATGCTTTACATAAATTTTATAACAAAATGCTAGCCTCTATTCCAACTATCTTACCTCTATACTTCTTTAAAAAATAATCTTTCTGTCTCTTATACAC
>ERZ1027051.1031-NODE-1031-length-10859-cov-3.522399_pt1 | contig 10859 bp, 8 predicted proteins | sample MGYA00519429_ERZ1027051 | MGnify/ENA primary metagenome ERZ1027051 (study PRJEB26926, sample SAMN06164598) | human gut metagenome | biome: ENVO:00009003; feature: ENVO:2100002; material: ENVO:00002003 | host: Homo sapiens | place: USA | collected 2012 ... | reverse complement strand
GCGCTGGAAAACCGCGCCGACGTGCTTGTCAGCTTGGGCAACACCTATGACAACCAGATGCCCAGCAAGCTGTTTGGCTATTTTGCCACCGGCAAGCCGGTACTGCATCTGGCTGTGAGCGAGAACGACCCTACCCTGCCCTATCTGGCGCGCTACCCGCTGGCGCTGGTTCTGCACCGGAAGGACGGCGTCACGCCGGGCACCGTGGCAAAGCTGCACAGCTGGCTGCACAATGTACAGGGTCATGCCCTGCCCTTTGCCCAGACGGCAAGGCTCTACCCCGAGTTCACCCCGGAGAAGGTCGCGGAGGAGTTTTTAAAGTGGTTGTGAGCGGTCAGCTGCGGCCATTCAAGAGAAAATAAAGGAGTCCCTATGCACATTCTTTGGCTTGTCAGAACCACCCTGCCGCAGGCGGCGGCTGCCTGCGGGCTGGCCGGAGCCAGCGATGTCAGCGGCAGCTGGCTGACCGGGCAGCTGGCCGCGCTGCGCGCCTGCCCCGATCTGCACCTGACCGTGCTCTGCGTGGGCAAAGCGGATGCCGACGGCACCGCGGATGGCGTGCATTACCGCGTCGTGCGCGACACTGCCGCCTTTGCGCCGCTTTTGCAGGCCGAGCGCCCCGACCTTGTGCATATATGGGGCACCGAGTTTGACCCCGCCGCCGTCATGGCCGACGCTGCCCGCGCATCAGGCTTGCCCGTGCTGTTCAGCGTACAGGGCGTTATGCGGGACTGCGCCGCGCACCTCTGCGACGGCGTGCCCGAAATATACCGCCGTTCCGGTGCGCTGTGGCACGCCGTTGATAAAATCATTCCCGGCGAGCTGCTCGACAATATGCAGGCGAGCTTTGACGCACTGGCCGCAAAGGAGGCCGCAGCGCTGGCCGACGCCCGCTATGTGACGGGCCGCACGGCGTTTGACCGCGCCGCCTGCGCCGCGCTGGCCCCCCACGCCCGCTACTACCCCTGCAACGAGACACTGCGTCCGCTGTTTTATACGGGTACGCTGTGGCATGCGCGGGACTTTGCCGCCGCGCCGGTGCTGCTGAGGGAATGCAAAAGATGATTTCGTCAATTTTATACTTTTCGGTCAGTCGGGGCAGGTCATCACAGATGCCCACGATTTTCACGCCGTTAATGCGCTTTTTGTACTTGGCAGGGTTATCGTCCAGCGCGATCACCGGTCGTCCCTCCCGGTAGTGATCGTTGCGCAGCTCGTCAATGATAAAGTTGCCCATAAATCCGGCACCCACGATCATAATACGCTTTTGGCCGTTCCGTCGGCCCACCAGATTGTGCACATATCGGCGTAGAATACGATAGCCGATCCGGGGAATCAGCGTGGCAACGAACATCAGAACAAAAAAGAGAATATAGGCATAGTAGGGCAAGTAGCCCTTGGTGTGCAGCAGCTTGGCAAACAGAAAGCGGTCACACAAGAACAGCTGTACGGCATTGACTAAGGCGCCTAAAAAGCTTTTCACGATCTCGTCCGATCCGGCAAAGTACCATACGCTGCGGTACAGACCGAAAGCGGAATTGATCCCCACCAACAGCACGCTGGTCAGCCCAAAGTGCAGGTAGTTGAAGATCATGTATTTGTAGTCTGTGGCCATAATGTGGCCGCTCATGGTCAGGTAGCAGATGCTGCAATTTGCCATGGCAAAGAGCATAATATCCAGCACGCCCAGCATGGCACGACGCAGCAGCGCATTTAGGTTTTTGCCGTCCTTCGTATGTTTCATTTTTGGTCCAATCCCTTGTTTTCATCTTGCGGTGTATTCTCATTGTATACACATCTTAATTCTACAACAAGATTTGCCACAATGCAACCGCTATTCGTGGTTTTTTTGCCGGTTGGGACTGTCTGTTAAAATACAAAAGGCTTCGGTTGCCGCTTATCCGGCGGATCGGGCGGCTTTTGGTAGCGTTTTTGACAAAAAGTGGTTGAATTGCAGCGCTGCCTGCGGTAAAATAAAAATCGGATATGGCTATTTTGCCGAATTTAAGGGGGACATTTTTATGGAAAAATTAAAGGACTGCCAGTTGCAGCATGTCACGCCGGAGGAAGTGGGCGTGAAAAGCAGTGCGGTGGCTGCGTTTATCAACGAGATCAATGAGAAGCATTTGGGGCTTCAAAGCTTTACATTTGTGCGCCACGATCAGGTGTTTGCCCAGTGCTTTTGGAAGCCCTATGGCCCGGATACACCCCATGTGCTTTACTCCATGAGTAAAAGTGTGACCTCCACGGCCGTAGGCTTTTGCGTGGCGGAGGGACTGCTCAACCTGGACGACAAGGTGTACAAATTTTTTCCGGAATATAAGGTGCACGGCGCACAAAACAAAGCGCTGACCGTGCGTATGCTCCTAACCATGCGCTCCGACAAGCTGATTACCGTGTTTGAAGAGAAGGGTAACACCGACTGGATCAAAAGCTATTTTGCCGCGCCGTTTTTGGCACCGCCGGATACCCGGTTCAATTACATCAGTGAGAACACCTTCATGCTCTCCGCCATTGTGTCCAAGGTTACCGGTATGTCCATGGTGGATTATCTTTATCCTCGTATGTTCCAACCCCTGGGTATTGAAAAGCCCTTCTGGGAAGCGGACGGCCGGGGCAACAACGTCGGCGGCTGGGGGCTGTATATGAAGAGCGAGGATCTGGCCAAATTCTTCCTGCCCTATCTGCATGGCGGCAAGTACAAGGACGGCACGCAGTTGGTGCCTGCCGATTGGGTGGCGCAGGCTACGGCCAAGCAGACCCCTTCGGTGTCTGACGGTTATATTGACAATATGTGCGGCTACGGTTTCCAGTTTTGGCGCAATCCGCTGCCCAACAGCTACCGCTGCGACGGCCTTTTCGGTCAGCGCTGCTTCTTCCTGCCGGAGTATGACGCCATGATGGTGCTCAACTGCGGCCAGTCCGAGGACTATAAAATTATGAAGGTGTTTTGGAAACACTTCCCGGAGGCTTTTGGGCCGGAGGCACTGCCTGCGGATGCGCAGGGTCAGGCGGCGTTGCAACAGGCGGTGGATGCCTGCGCTGTGGAGGATCTGCCAGCCACGCCTCGGAATACCGAAATGGAGCAGAAGATCGGCGGTCGCCTGATGACCTGCAAAACCTCGGAATTCACCTCCGTGGTGTCCATTTCTGTGACGCAAATGCTGTATCGCAAGCCGGGTAAGATCAATGCTATGCGCTTTGAATTTACCCCGAAGGGCGCCCGTTTCTATTGGCGGGAGAAGGATTATGAAAACACGGTTGAAGTAGGTATGGACGGCAGCTACGGCGTGTCGGCCATGGTGCTGGGAGACCTGCATTACACTGCCTATTCCAAGGCGGCTTGGCAGCCGGACGGCAGTTTGAAGCTGTGGATCCGCCCGATAGAGACTGCCCATGAGCGGCGCTTTACCTTCCACTTTAACCCGGACGGCACTGTGCAGGTGAAGAACGAGATGGAGCCTAAGTTTGAGGACTTGGTGATCTATAATTTTGTGTTCCTGGGGTTGCCCTTGCCTAATACCGGCAGCGAGAATTTTGTGAAACAAGCGGTGCACCGCCTGGGTCTGCCGCTGATCGAACCGGACTTTACCGCCAAACTGCAATAAATAAGCAAAAAAGAAAATCCCGCTTGTCTTGTGTGAACAAGCGGGATTTTTGTATGCTGTTATTTTAGTTTTCGTCTTTGGTGGGGTATTTCAGGTCATCCTTGGTCCAGTCCTGAATGATCTCTAAAAACTGCTTGGCGTCCTCCTTGGCTTGCAGCAGGTTGTGGTCCCGCCAGTTGCCGCACTCGCTCATGGCAGCGCCGGGAATGCTGCCCCAAAAGTCGGCAATAAAGGCAAAGGCGTCCTTGATCAGCTGAATGCAGTAGCTGTCGGATAGGCTGCGGGTGAGAAAATAGAACCCGGTGCGGCAGCCCATGGGACCAAAGTAGATGATGTTGTCGCCAAATTCCGTATTGCGCACATAGGTAGCAAACAGGTGCTCAATGGTGTGCATGGAGGCGTTGGTCATCACCGGCTCCCGGTTGGGGGCGCGCATACGAATGTCATAGGTGGTAATATCATCGTCAATGCGGCTGATATAAATGCCTTTTTCCAAAATGGTGTGATCGATTTGAAAGCTGGGAATTTTTTTCATTTTACTTCCACTCCGGTTAAAAAAGATAAATTTTGGGTGACGGCGGCTCCGTCGGTTTCGCCGGCGCAGATCCGGTCAAAACCGCGGATCATTTCCTGTGCCGGGGCCTTTGCCAGTCGGTAAAGGTCAAAGAAGCTTTCTGTGCGCACGCCGGGTGCGTAAGGGGAGCGCCAGTTCCTGTTCTCTATATTACCATATTTTTTCGCTTTTTCCAAGTCTTTTGGCCGCAACATAGAGGTTAGACGAAAATTTCCTGTAAAGGGGGACAAAATTGTCTCTATGCCGCCCACGATCCTGGCCTTGCTTCCGTTTGCGTCTCGCAGCAACCGCTGCATCGTTTTGGTGTCGGTCAGCGCGCGGCGGGCATCTGTCGGTTGCAGCCGCTTGCCCAGTACCCGGTAGGCGGTAAAGCTCAGCAGCCGAGCCACCTCGTCCAGCACCGCCGGATCATCCGGCACGGTAACGGCGGTGTCAAAGCACCGAGGGTCGTCAATGTGTAGCTTTTCGTGGAGCAGCACTGCGTCCATGCTCATCTCCACAATATTATGCAGGGCGGATTTGTGCAGGGGGCTGCCGCTGTCCGCCAGTTCCTGCTGCTTGGCATACACAAAGGGATGGCACTGCCGGTCCAGGGCGTAATGGAGAATAAAGCCGTAGGCGTAAGAGCGGGCAATGGCCTTTTCCGTGCTGCACCGGGTACAGTATTCTGCCATGGCGTCCAGTATATCTCCGGGCTTGGCGCGGTGCAGTCGGGAGCCGATCTTGCGTTGGGAGCGGCCCGGCATCCAGGGGGCAATACGATGAAAGAAGAAAACATCCGGTCCTTGGGTGCCCAGCATGACTGCGTCCCGGTTCAGGTCAAAACCCGCCAGTTCCGTTAAGGCGGGCAGCAGCTCGCAGGCAAAGATGTAGTGGGTGCAGTAGGCAGGCATTGGTTCCATTCCTCCATATCCGACGGAAAGGGACAGTCAAAGGCGACCGGCTCTTCCCGTACCGGGTGCATTAAGCGTATGGTCTTGCAGTGCAGCAGGTGGCGGGTGCCGATGGGCGCCGTACCGTATAGGCTGTCGCCCACCAAGGGTGTGCCCAGGTGGGCAAAGTGTACCCGAATCTGGTGGGTGCGGCCGGTTTCCAGCTGCACGCGCAGCAGGGTGCGGCCGCCTTGCTGCCCCAGGGCTTCCCAGTGGGTCACCGCCCGCACGCCGGTAGGGTCAACACATCGCTTCACGGTGCTGTCCGGGCAGTGGGCAATGGGTGCGTCTACGGTGCCGCTGCCGGTATAGGTGCCGGGTACCACCGCATAGTAGTCCTTTTGTACCCGACCGGCCAGCTTGGCGGCGCTCAGCTGGTGCCGTGCCAGTACCACCAGGCCGCTGGTGTCCTTGTCCAGCCGGTAAATGGGCCGGAACGGGCCATCAAATCCGGCGGCTGCCACTGCGTTGGACAGGGCGTTGCCGTGGTGGTTGTAGGTCTCGTACATGGCCATACCGGCGCGCTTGTTCACCACCAAAATATCCCGGTCGGCATAGACGATTACTGCCTTTTCCGCTGAGGGTGGTGCGGTGGCGCCGCCAGTATTTAATTCTACGGCAACCATGTCGCCGGTATGCACCGGGTCAACGGTACGCACCGGGCAACCGTTGCGGCGAATGGCGCCGTATGTCTTTTTCAGACTACGCAGCAGTGCGGTGGAGAAGCCGTGGCTGCGCAGCACCGCCGCCACGCTGCTGCCGTCCAGAGCCGGGGGGACGGGATAGCTGATTTTTCTCATAGGGATAACAAACCGGCAGATGTAAGTGCACATCTGCCGGTGTAGGTTGGTTTGGGATTATTCTACTGGTACGATCCAGCCCATATCGTCGGCCTGCTTGCCGAACTGAATACCGGTCAGGGTGTCATACAGCTTCTGGGTCACTTCGCCGATCTCGCCGTTGTTGATCACTTCGCTGTCGCCCTCATAGGTCAGACCGCCAACGGGGCTGATTACGGCTGCGGTGCCGGTGCCAAAGTCTTCTTCCAGCTTGCCGGTCTTGGCAGCGTCCATAATAAAGTCAATGGTAAAGCGCTCTTCGTGCACTTTGTAGCCCCACTTCTTCAGCAGCTCAATGCAGCTCATGCGGGTGATACCGGGCAGCACAGTACCCACGGTGGGTGCGGTATAGATTTCGCCGTCTACCTTGAACATAATGTTCATGGAGCCAACTTCCTCTACATACTTGCGTTCCACGCCGTCCAGCCACAGTACCTGAGCAAAGCCCAGCTTGTGTGCCTTTTCGGAGGCGATAATGGAGGCAGCGTAGTTACCGCCGCACTTGATATAGCCGGTGCCGCCGGGTGTGGCGCGCACATACTCGTCCTCAACATAAATGTTCACCGGATCCAGCCCCTCTTCATAGTAAGCGCCGGAGGGGGAGCAGATGATGATGAACTTATACTGGCTGGAGGCCTTTACGCCCAGTACCGGCTCAGTGGCGATGGTAAAGGGACGAATGTACAAACTGGTGTCCGGCTCAGAGGGTACCCAGTCCTGCTCCACTTTTACCAAAGCGCGGACTGCTTCTACAAAGTCCTCCACCGGGATCTCCGGAATGCACAGACGGTCATGGGTAGAGGCCAGGCGCGCACCGTTTTTGTCCGGGCGGAACAGCTGTACCTTGCCCTCGGGGGTTCTGTATGCCTTCAGACCCTCAAAGCACTCCTGCGCATAGTGGAACACCAGTGCAGAGGGATCCAGTACCAGCGGCTGATAGGGGACGATGCGGGCGTCATGCCAGCCCTTGCCCTCGTCATAATCCATGACGAACATATGGTCCGTAAAGATATGGCCGAAGCCCAGAGCGCCGGTGGGTTTTTCTTTCGGTGTTTTGGTCAACTCATACTTGATTTCCAATGTACTTACCTTCTTTTTAATATGGATTTTTATTTGTCATAGGACACGATCACCCCGCCGCCGGAGGCGTACAGGGAGTTGAGCCCGCTGGCTTTCAAAATGATAATGTTGCCGAAGCTGCACTTCTCGCGTACTTTGTCGGCAATCGTATTTGCTTTCTCGGGGCAGCACACATGGCTGATGATCAGGGTGCGGTGGCTTAGATCCTTGCCCTCCACATCCTTGGCAATCAGGTCGCACATTTTGGTAATGGCGCGCCCGGCGGCAAAATCCTGCCCGGCCAGGCTGATGGTGCCCTCGCTGCTGCGTTGGCAAATCAGCTTCATTTTCAGCTTCTTGATCACTGTGGCAGCCAGAGAGAACAGACGGCCGTTATTTTTCAGTGCGTCCAGACTTTCCAGGCAAAAATACAGCGCTGTGTGGTTGTGAATATAATCCTCTACCTGCTCCACTACCTGCTCAAAGGGCAAACCGCTGTCTTTCAGGCGGCGGATCTCATAAGCGATTAGGGTTTCCAGTCCGCTGGTGGCCAGGGAGTTGAATACATGGATCTTCTTCTCTCCCGGGTGGTCATCCTCATAGAGCATAACCCCTTGCAGGGCACTGTTGTAGCAGCCGGAGAGTTTGTCTGTAATGGTGAGCACATACACCTCTTTGGCGTCGTCCGCGGCAATGGCGGCACAGAATGCGTCCGGCGAGGGGCAGGCGGAACGGGGCACATCGCCCAGTGCCTGCATACGAGCGATAAAATCGTCCTGATCGAAGTTTTCATCGTCCATAATGCGGTAATCGCCCAGTTCCAGCGTCAGCGGAACCAAAGCCAGGTTGCCCCAGTCTTTCATCTCATCGGTCAGGTCGCAGCAACTGTCTGCAATGATCTTGTAGTCCATATCGTTCTCAACTTTCAATCGGTACTCCGGTTTTGTTTAATATTATAAACCTATGCTTTGGCGTAGTCAAGGCGAGAGTGCCAATATTTTATAATGGATATTTGTCGAGAAACGCCTGTACTTTGCCGATCTGCCGCTCCACACTTTCCGGGCAGGGACCGCCCTCGGAAATACGGGTGGCCACGCAGGTGTCCAAATTGATCTTGTGGTAGACATCTTGGTCAAACAGATCACAAACTGCCCGGTAGTCCTCCAGGGGCAGCGTTTCCAAGGTCAGCCCCCGGTCAATGCACTGGGCCACCAGCTCGCCGGTGGCTTTGTACGCGTCCCGGAAGGGTAAGCCCTTGCCCACCAGGTAATCGGCGCAGTCCGTTGCGTTGATAAAGCCCTTGGCTGCCGCCGCCCGCATGTTGTCCTTTAACACGGTCATGGTGTCGATCATGGGCGTGAAGGCGTGCAGGCACATTTTTACCGTGTCTACTGCATCAAAGATGGCTTCCTTGTCTTCCTGCATATCTTTGTTGTAGGCCAGTGCAATGCCCTTCATCATCGTCAGCAGGGTGGTCAGATCGCCGAAAACGCGGCCGCTTTTGCCCCGTACCAGCTCGGCGATGTCCGGATTTTTCTTTTGGGGCATAATGCTGGAACCGGTGGAAAAGGCGTCGTCCAGTTCCACAAACTTAAACTCCCAGGAGCACCACATAATGATCTCCTCGCTAAAGCGGGACAGGTGCACCATCACCAGAGAGAGTGCTGCCGCCAGCTCAATGCAAAAGTCCCGGTCGGACACCCCGTCCAGGCTGTTGGCGCTTACATCGTCAAAGCCCAGCTGCGCCGCTACCATTCGCCGGTCGATGGGGTAGGTGGTGCCGGCCAGAGCGCCGCTGCCCAGGGGCAGCACATTCATGCGTTTTTTTACATCTGCCAGTCGATCCAGATCGCGGCACAGCATGGCGGCATAGGCCATTAGATGATGGCCGAAGGTAATGGGCTGCGCCCGCTGTAAATGGGTGTAGCCCGGCAGGATCACACCTTTGTTTTCTTCCGCCTTTTTGCACAGCACCGCCAGCAGATCCTTGATGTCTGCGGCAATGGCGTCGATCTCTTTTTTCAGGGTCATACGAATGTCCAGCGCTACCTGGTCATTGCGGGAGCGGGCGGTGTGCAGCCGCTTGCCGGTTTGGCCCAAGCGGGCGGTCAACTCACCTTCAACAAATGTATGAATATCTTCCGCACCCGGATCAATCGCCAGCTTGCCGCTTTCAATATCCGTTAAAATTTCGCTCAGCCCTTGCACGATCTTTTCGCTTTCGCTCTTTTCAATAATCCCGCATGCCCCCAGCATGGTGGCGTGGGCCATACTGCCGGTAATGTCCTCTTTATACATGCGGCTGTCAAAGTGAATGGAGGCGTTAAAATCGTTGGTTTCTTTTGCCAGTTCCTTTTTGAACCGGCCTTTCCATAATTGTGCCATAATCTCCTGCTTTCTGTAAAATGCAAAAATCAGGGCGCACGGTGGGCCGTGCGCCCTGTCATTCGTTGACTTTTGACAATTAGTCTTCGTTTGCTTCCCGCTTTTGGTCCAGCAGCGCTTTTACTTTCAGCGGCAGACCAAACAGGTTGATGAACCCGGCAGAGTCTTTCTGGTTGTATGCGCCGCCGTCGTCGCCAAAGGAGGCTACGGTCTCGTCATACAGGGTGTAGGGGGAAGTGATTCCGGCGTTCATTACATTGCCCTTGTACAGCTTCAGCTTCACATCGCCGGTTACGGTTTCTTGGGTCTTGTTGACAAATGCGTCCAGTGCCTCACGCAGGGGAGAGAACCACAGGCCGTTGTATACCAGCTCGCCGTATTTCTCCGCCACCAGCTTCTTGTAGTGGGCAGTGTCCCGATCCAGGGTGATCATTTCCAGCATTTGATGGGCCTTGTACAGAATGGTGCCGCCGGGGGTCTCATATACACCGCGGCTCTTCATGCCTACCAAACGGTTCTCAACAATATCCAACAGACCGATGCCGTTCTTGCCGCCCAGCTCGTTGAGCTTTTCCACCAGGGCCAGGGGGCTCATCTCTACGCCGTCAATGGCGGTGGGCTCGCCCTTCTCAAAGTGAACGGTAATGTAAGTGGGCTCGTCCGGTGCGTTCTCCGGGGCAACGCCCAGCTCCAGGAAACCATCTTTCAGGTACTGAGGCTCGTTGGCCGGGTCCTCCAGATCCAGACCCTCGTGGCTCAGGTGCCATACATTTTTATCCTTAGAGTAGTTTGTCTCCCGATTGATCTTCAGCGGAATGTTGTGGGCCTCTGCATACTCGATCTCTTCTTCACGGCTCTTAATGTCCCACTCACGCCAGGGGGCGATGATCTGCATTTCCGGTGCCAGCGCCTTTAAGCTCAGCTCAAAACGCACTTGGTCGTTTCCCTTGCCGGTGCAGCCGTGGCAGATGGCGTCTGCACCCTCTTTGATGGCGATCTCTGCCAGACCCTTGGCAATGCAGGGACGGGCGTGACTGGTGCCCAGCAGATATTCCTCGTACGCTGCGCCGGCCTTTAAACAGGGGAAGATGTAGTTCTTTACATAGTCCTCTTTCAGGTCCAGCACATACAGCTTGGAGGCGCCGGTTTTCAGCGCTTTTTCCTCCAGGCCGTCCAGCTCGGTGCCCTGACCTACATCGCCGGACACGGCGATCACTTCGCAGTTGTTGTAATGCTCTTTCAGCCACGGAATGATGATGGATGTATCCAGGCCGCCGCTGTAAGCCAATACGACCTTTTTAATTTCTTTTGCCATGATTAGCACGCTCCTTGTTTCAAAAACTGTCCCCATTATATAAACTCCCGGTTGGAATTGCAAGCGATTTGGCAAAATTCGTATAAAAATGCAAAAAACCTGTCTCTTATACACATCTCCGAGCCCACGAGACAAGAGGCAATCTCG
>ERZ1027051.1023-NODE-1023-length-10967-cov-9.317907_pt1 | contig 10967 bp, 16 predicted proteins | sample MGYA00519429_ERZ1027051 | MGnify/ENA primary metagenome ERZ1027051 (study PRJEB26926, sample SAMN06164598) | human gut metagenome | biome: ENVO:00009003; feature: ENVO:2100002; material: ENVO:00002003 | host: Homo sapiens | place: USA | collected 2012 ... | reverse complement strand
ATATAACTATTTGTTATACAGATTTTTGCTTATATATCTTTTACAATATCTGTAAAGTTGGACCAGTTTTCTACTTTGTAACCTCTAATGTCACGTACTGACTTTCTGAACCATTCTATTTTCTTTAGTGCTTCAATGGCTCTGAACAGATTGCCTAAATCTTCGCTTTGTGTAAGGTATGTACTTCCTTGTATCCAATCGAAACTATTTTTCTTTAAGACTTCCTTAATTTCAAAGTAAGCACGATTATACGGTTTTCCGTAGTGCTTTTCAAGGTCTGAAATAGACATATCAAAACTTATGGCAAACATACTTCTTCTGTTTGAGGTTTAAACAAATCTTCCTGTCCGAAAAACACATTCTTATCTTCTGTTTCGGCAGAGATGACGATACCAACAAATGGGTTGTTCTCAACCTCTATCACTATCCCGCTTATCCAATTCGGTAATTTGGTAAGGTCGGGAGAAATTAAAACTTTATCTCCTTTTTTCATATAGCTATTATTTTTGTTTTCAAAGATACAGATTTCCCCATTTACTTAGCTGTTTGTACCTGTTAAATTATGCGCAGTCGGAACTATTCCTATTAGCCCGCCACACATCCGACTGCATAACCCCCGCCCCCTTGTGCCTTGGCGCAGCTCACGCACGCCCGCACCGCAGGGGAGGGGTATTCCGTCGGCTGCTTAGGCAGTCGAATAGGAATAGCAAGAGGAAACGCCACAGAGTTGCGTTTTTCCCTCTTGCCCTACGGGGTTACGGCTGAAAATCAGCCGTTTATCAAAAATCATTCGATTTTTGATATATAGTATTGATATATTATAATAAATAAGTACTTTTGTATCAGTACTTAATGATATATAAACCGTTATAATATGGAAGAAAAGAAACCTAATACTCCCCGCAATTCTACTGTTGCCGTTTCTCCCGAAATCGGTAAGAAATTAGAGCGTTTTTGTGCTTCATGTGGTATCACGAAGAAAGATTTTATTTCCCTTTCGTTAGACTATTTCCAACGGTACGGAATAAACCCTGTGAAGCATGAAAGCCCGGCCCAGGAAATGCAGACTCTTATCAAGCGGGTTAACCAAATCGTGGCGTTTATCAGGAAGCAGGAACAGGAGGCCCTGCGCCCGTTATGTGAAGCCACGGCAGTTGCTAACACCCATATTGAAAATGTTCTCTCCGACCTTTTTTTTGTCGTCAAAAGGTTTGAAGGCGACATGGATGTTTGGGAAGAAAGATTTTCTGCCAGTAACAAGCTGGACGAGCAGGAAAGACGATTGAACGAGTTGTACGAGAAGATTGAAAATGTTTTAGGATTATGATAGTTAAAGTACAGGGAGGCGGTAAAGTTTACGCCAACACCGGCAGTTGCTCTGATGTGGTTTCCTACTTGCAGCATGAAGATGCGGAACGGCTGCAAGCAGGACAGAAGCCTGAACCGTTCTTTAACCAGGAACAGGACTGGATAAGTCCCAAGGAAGTAACCGACAAGATAGATAACAACCGAAAGGGATTGAAAGCCAAGGAAGCAAAGTTCTATGTTATCACTGTTGCTCCGTCCCGTGAGGAACTCCGTAAAATGGGAGCCACGAAAGAGGAACAGGCGGCAGCCATGAAAGAGTACATCCGTGCCGAAGTCATGCCGAAATACGCAGAGGGGTTTAATAAGGGGCTGACAGCCGATGATTTGGAGTTTTACGGCAAGATCCATTTTGAACGGCACGAAAAAGACGGGGAAGATCTGCACGCCCATATAATCGTAAGCCATAAGACCAAGAATAACGGCAAGTCAATAAGTCCCATGACAAACCACACGGGGAAAAAGAATACAGGTGCAGCGCAAGGGGGATTTAACCGCAAAGAGTGGTATTCCTCCTGTGAAAAGGCTTTTGACAAGCGTTTTAACCATGAACGTGACATAAAGGAAAGTTTTGCATACAGGAACGCCATGAAGAACGGCACACCGGAAGAAATGCGGACACAGGCTGAAAAACTGGTGCAATGTGAAAGACAAAAGCGACTCCGCAACCACCCGTTAACCCAACTTATTGAAGCGGGAAAGGAGTACAAAGAAAGGATTTCGAAAGACGAGATGCAAAATAAGGCGTTTTTAGACACTTTCTCCGGTGTGGATAAGGAAAAGTATTGTCAAGACAGAAAAACGGCTGAAAATGGCAGGAAAACGCTATCAGATGACGATATCAGGTTTAAGTCAGCCATACAGCATGGTGACGTAGGCGGACTGCTCGAACTCCACAAGCAGGGATACATGCCGGAGAAGAACTTTTTCAAGGAACTGGCACTGAATAAGGAATCCAACCGCTACACACTCATCGCCGCAAACCGCATCTTCGGGCTCGACGCCCTGCCGAAGCTTGAGGACATCAAACTGGCCCAGAGCGAACGGAACGACAACGAGCTGAACAGAAAGAACGACCACCGCCCGAAAATTGGGGGGCTTTGACATCCTGTAATAGTCAAGGATTGCAGAGGTTTTTCCGATAGTAAACCAACTGTCAGAACAAGGCTTGACTATTACAATTACTGCTTTTGTGTCTCATAGCGTTGCATAGTATGCTTTCAATTTAGGTGCATAATAGTTTTGTATCTTATCCATGACTGATAAGCGCACATTTTCAGAAACTTCAAACTGCAACAATCCATTTGCTATTTTTTCTTCTGTGTTGAGAACAGAAAGTTCTTTTTGCAGTATTTTTTTTCTGTTTTCATCCTTCTCTTCTGATATTTCTTCTATCTTCATCATGCGGAGTGTCCCGATAATATCAAGTGCAACATCCAAACTCATTTCTTTATTCATTTTCGTAATCTAATTGCTTGTAAATATTATATTTTGGCAGCTTTCATAATGATTTCTTGTCTTTTAGCTTTCCTTTAATTGCGTTGATAATGTATCCTTTGGGGTTTTTCTTTTCCCTTGATTTTCCTTTGAGTATGGCAAGTTCTCCGAGGAAGTCAGTGAGTAAATTTTGTGCCGATACAAACAGATCCAAGTTATTTTTAATCTCTTTGTCGGAATATCCTATCGAATTTTTCAGGTAATTACGAACCTCTGATGATAAAGACCAACTTAAAGAAACCTGTTTTTGCAAATCGTGTTTTTCCAAATCACTATCTCGGTGCTCCGGCTGATATACCGGATAAAACTTTATGGCGGTAATCTTTCGTCCCGATTTGACGGGGGTGTATTCAAAAGTGTATGGGCTTACTTCATCCAGTTCTTTTTTTGCAGCTTCCACTACATAGCGTATAAAATCGTTTATACGCTCGTACTTGTCTGCTACACAAAACATTTCTTTCAGTTGAATTACTGAATAGGTTAGGGGGCTTTTTTGATTGCTAAGTAGTTCATAAAAACGCATAGAGAATTGACTTTTAAAACTCATTGCAGCCTTTAGCTCATATTTACGGTAGCCTTTGGAGAAATCAAGAATACAGTCCCATACACGAGGGTGGACTTGAAAAGAGAGGACAGAGGAACGCTTTCGGATATAAGGTAGTGCAATAATAGAAATGCTTTGCCAAATTTCATCATCTTCATATTCGAATATTTTCCGTTGGAGTGATTGCAAGGCTTCCTTTACCCTTGCATAGTTTTTATCTTCTTCTCCATTGAGTAGGCAAGCGATAGGCATGGTTATGTTTACGCAGCTGAAAAGGTCATGCTCTATTTTCTGGCAGTTATTGGCGAATTTTACACCTTGTACTTCTCCTTGAGCCATTTCTACAAGACGGTAGATTATTCGTTTTTCGTACACGTTAAAGTCATATTTGGCGGTAGTCATAATATAACTTTGAATAAGGTCTTTGTTTACTATTGCCATATTTATCAATGTTTTGTGCAAATATAAAATCTAAAAACGAGTTTTACAAATAAAACTCGTTGATATTGTGGAATAGTATTCAAAAACTCGTAGTAAAATGATAAAAAAGTATTCAAAAACTCGCAGTTAGTATTCAAAAACTCGTAGTTTGCTTTTTATTAATCCTATTAATGTGTTTATTATTAGTTTGTTATATGTTGTTTTTTCTTGTTTGATAAGCATATAACAAGCTATGCTTTAAAACAAGTCATAAAATTTTAGCAGATAAGCCTATTTTTACTTTCGGAAAAATAAAAAACTTAAGGGAAAAAAAGAGCAAAGCAAAAGCCAAGCGCAGCGGGAATAGGAAGATTTTCCCGCGTGTTAAAATGTGTATTAATATGTTTTATATTATTTATTTGTAAAGAGGTAAGGGAGCGCAGCGATAGGATTTGAACCTGTAACCTCTATCTATATCTCTCGATTAAATTCAAGCGCTCTATCCAGTTGAGCTACACCCGCCCCCTTGTATTTTAGAATAACTCGGAGTGAGTTCCTAACCTAATCAGCTTTATTAGTTCCTTGCTTTCATCGAACCAAATCAGAAGCAAGTCATTTTCTACATGGCATTCCATATACCCTTTATAGTCGCCTATAAGCAAATGGGGCTTGTACTCTTGTGGCACAGTTCCAGTTGTTTGCAATAGTTCCAGCACTGTTTGTAAACTTGCGACCTTCTTAGGGTTATTTTGAATGCGTTTTAGGTCTTTTTTGAATTGGCTTGTTTGCTTTAACTTCCTCATAAAGATGCTACGTAATCTTTGAAGTTATTCAAATCAAGCGTTTCAAGTTCTTCTCCGCTTTCAGCTTCACGCATAGCCTTTAGGGTTATGGCATTCGGTTTGCGGTAGATGATATCCATTAGAGTACTTTCTACGAAGTTATTAAGGCTTCTATTTTCCTCTTTTGCAACTACTTGCAATCGTTCCAGTAAGTCTGTTCTAAGCCGGAACGAGGTTTGTTTTCTTTCTACTGTTGTTCCCATGCGATATAATGTATTATTTTATGATGCAAATATATCGCATTTGTATAACAATCTCAAGAAAAAAGGCATTTATTTTATTTCTACCTAATGAATCAGTTTGCTAATTAACTGGTTACTTGGTGGGCTCTTTGTTCGCAATCGGAACTATTCCTATTAGCCTGCCACACATCCGCCTACATACCCCCGCCCCCCTTGTGCATTGCGCAGCTTTCAGCACGCCCGCACCGCAGGGGAGGGGTATTCCGTCGGCTGCTTAGGCAGTCGAATAGGAATAGCAAGAGGAAACGCCACAGAGTTGCGTTTTTCCCTCTTGCCCTACGGGGTTACGGCTGAAAATCAGCCGTTTATCAAAAATCATTCGATTTTTGATATATAGTATTGATATATTATAATAAATAAGTACTTTTGTATCAGTACTTAATGATATATAAACCGTTATAATATGGAAGAAAAGAAACCTAATACTCCCCGCAATTCTACTGTTGCCGTTTCTCCCGAAATCGGTAAGAAATTAGAGCGTTTTTGTGATTCATGTGGTATCACGAAGAAAGATTTTATTTCCCTTTCGTTAGACTATTTTCAACGGTACGGGATAAATCCGGCTAAGCATGAAAGCCCCGCCAAAGAAATGGAAAAACTAATCAAGAAGAACGACCAAGTAATCGGGTTTATCCGTAAGCAGGAGCAGGACATTTTGCGCCCCATGCTTGAAGCCATAACAACCACCGAAGAAAGAATAAAGGCTAATATCGGGAGTTTGGCTACTTCTGATAAGTTAATAGAATTTATACAAGCCGTAGACAGCAATTCCAATATACAGGTAGATACGAGAGATAAATTAGCAGAAACAATCTCCAAACAGAACAAGGAAGTAAAACAAGCGATTTTAACTCTTGCACGCTATTTGGACGAAAAGGGAAAAGCGGGTTTAATTGATAGACTTTTTGGGTGATGATAGTAAAAGTACAGGGAGGCGGTAAAGTTTACGCCAACACCGGCAGCTGCTCTGATGTTGTTTCCTATTTGCAGCATGAAGATGCAGAACGGCTGCAAGCAGGGCTAACGCCTGAACCGTTCTTTAATCAGGAGCAGGACAGGATAAGCCCCAAAGAAGTAACCAACAAGATAGACAACAACCGAAAGGGATTGAAAGCCAAAGAAGCAAAGTTCTATGTTATCACTGTTGCGCCGTCACGTGAGGAACTCCGTAAAATGGGAGCCACGAAAGAGGAACAGGCAGCAGCCATGAAAGAGTATATCCGTACCGAAGTCATACCGAAATATGCAGAGGGGTTTAATAAAGGGCTGAAAGCTGATGATTTGGAGTTTTATGGTAAAATCCATTTTGAACGGCACGAAAAAGACGGAGAAGATTTGCACGCCCATATTATCGTAAGCCATAAGACCAAGAATAACGGTAAATCAATCAGCCCCATGACAAACCACACAGGGAAAAAGAATACAGGTGCAGCACAAGGGGGATTTAACCGCAAAGAGTGGTATTCTTCATGTGAAAGGGCTTTTGATAAACGTTTTAAAAATGAACGTGATATAAAGGAAAGTTTTGAATACAAGAACGCCATGAAGAACGGCACACCAAAAGAAATGCAGGAGCAGATAAACAGAGCCATTCAGCAGGAACGGCAGAGGGAACAACAGGTACGACAGCAACAGGAACAGAGAGTAACACAAGCTGTCAAGACTGAAAAAAGGGATAATAAAGTAAAACCAAAATTATAAAATCATGAAAGAGGGACAATTAAAAAGTAGCAACCGTAGCGGTTGTTTGATGTATTTGGCATTGATTTACGCTTTCCCCATGCTTGCAGCTTTGGCGGTTTTGCCTTTGGGTGTGGTGTATTTGTGTTTTCGTGCCGGAGAAATCGGAAACGGTTTGTTTGTGCTTGCGGTGGAAGCCGGAGCAGTCTATTTGTTTATCAAATACAAACGTAAGGGAAAAAAAGAGGAAGCCCCCAAGAACCCGAATACGGCAGTTTTACGGACAGAAGCCGGAGGGGTGCAGTTGGGAAACCCATTTAGAGGGGTTTTTGTATTAGGAGCAGCCGGAAGCGGGAAAAGTGAAAGTATTGCAGTGCCTTTGCTTTCCGAGTTTGTCCGCATGGGGTTTGCGGGTGTGGTATATGATTTCAAATTTCCGACATTGGCAAAAGATGTACAATCCTTTGTAAACGCCAAAGGAAGCGTTTTAAGACACTTTTATTTGGATTTCAATAATCCGGCTGCATCTTACAGGGTAAACCCTTTAAATCCACGATATTTGCCTAATACGTCTTATGCACGTGAGTACGCACAGGCAATAATAAGCAATCTAATGAAAGAGAGTATCAAGAAGCCGGACTTTTGGACGAGAAGCGCAACCGACCTCTTGACCGCCTGTATTTGGTATCTGAAAGAGGAACGCCCCGATATTTGCGATTTACCGCACGTTTTAGCCATGATAACGAGTAATGATACCGCACTACTTAAAACTTTGCAGAAGAACGTACAAACGGCACAAATGACCGTTAGTATTTACAATGCAATGGAGAGGGGGGCAGACAGCCAAGTAAGCGGGGTTATTGGCACATTACAAGGAGCAATAGCACAGATAAACACTCCCGAACTTATGTTCTTGTTTTCGGGCGATGATTTCTCACTCGATGTGAACGACCCGCAAAACCCTATTATTTTGACAGTCGGAAGTTACCCGACATTAACACAGACTTTTGCCCCATTGTGCTCTTTAGTGATAACGGTTGCTACCAAGCTGATGAACCAGCCGGACAAACATCCGTCTTTTGTTCTTTTGGATGAAGCACCGACCGTATTTATACCGAATATCGAAGTTTTGCCGAATACAGGCAGGAGCAACAAGATAGCAACGGTTATAATGTGCCAGGATATTGCACAGTTAGAGGACGGTTACGGTAGGGAAAAAGCCGATGTTTTGTTTGCTTCCTGCAATTCCCATTTCTATGGCAGGGTAGCAAGCAGCAAAACGGCTGAAATCCTTTCTAAACAATTCGGAAAAGCCGATAAGGTATATATAACATCCAACGAGGGACGCAATACGAGGAAGTTTGGAAAAACTTTTGGTAGGTCTGAAACAATACAGGAACGTGATGTTATCAAGCCGTCAGAGTTTTTAAACTTGCAAGTTGGAGAGTTCGCAGGGTTGGCAGTTGAAAGCAATAAGCCCACGTTCAGAACCCGATTTAAACAGGCACAAAGACCGCAGCCCGCAGAATTGAAGAAGCCCGACTTTTCCGGCTCTGTGAGCGATTATTACAAGCGGGTGAGATATGATATAAATAAAATGCTTGAAATTGGAGGAACTGCCGGAGAGTACGACAGGGACACTATGAAGCTGAACGAAACAAAGAGAAATTTCTTTGGGGTTGAGTATTGAAAACCTTTATCATTTTGATAGTTGCTTTGGTCTGAATGGGGGAAGAACCGCCCCCATCAGCCAAGTACTGAATATCATTTTGTAACACCCGGCAATACTATTTCTGTGGTTTGTGGTTCGATATCGCTATCTTTTTGTTTTTTATCCCTATCTCATAGTGCTGTATAGTATGCTTTCAATTTGGGTGCATAATAGTTTTCTATCTTATCCATGATAGATAAGCGTACTTTTTCAGAAACTTCAAACTGTAGTAATCCATTTGCTACTTCTTCCTCTGTGGTAAGTATATCCAGTTCCTTGTATAACAATTCTTTCTTGTTTTCATCCTTCTCTTCTGATATTTCATCTATTTTCATCATGCGGAGTGTCCCGATAATGTCGAGCGCAACATCCAAACTCATTTCTTTATTCATTTTCTGTGTTGAATTTCTTTAATATTGGAGCATATAGACGTATTACTTTGTCTATTACTGATTGACGTATCGTGTTTGCATCTTCTTCGTTCAAATTGTATGGGTTGAGTCCAAGTACGATTTTTTCCTCTATAGTAAGTATATGGAGTTCTTTATCAAGTTGTTCTATTCTCTCTTTCTCGTTTGGCTGTACGTTTTCAGTGATTTCAATAATTTTTTGCATTCTCATTGTGCCGATAATGTCGGCAACCACATCGAGAGAATGTGCTTTAACACCTAAACCTATGTTAAATTCCATTTGATTGTTTGGAAGTCTTCTCATTGTATATTAACGTTTTAAAAATTTGTATTTACTTTTATTTTCCCTATTGTTTTTTGTTCGTCACGTACTCGACAAAGTTCTTTGTGTGCTTTTTCGTACCGTTCACGCAGAGCCTTGTTTTCATCCCGAAGCCTTTGCAGTTCTTGTGCCTGTTCCTGTACCTTGCTTTCGGCTTTAGCCTTTTCTTCCGCAGCTTTGGCAATGATTTCGGGGGCAGGTAGCTGCACTTGCTTTTGTGATAATATAAATTCACTCATCAGCTTGCAAAGCGCATCCACTTGACTACGTTCTTTTTCTACTTCAGCCGGAACAGGAAGAAAAGGTGTAGCTTCAGTATCGTAAATATCGAAATCGTTCTTTTGCAAGAAACTCCATGTCTTTTCTACCCATTCCCCAACAGGTTGCCCCGCTTTACGGCAATATATTTTTATATCTTCAAGCACGTTTTTAGGCACTCTAATGGTACTTGTTTGTATATCGCTCATATATCTATATGTTAATTAGTTATATGCAAAAATATAAAGAATATATTTAGCTTTCTACAAAATCTACAAAAAATATATTTATCTCTTTTTGTCAATATCAAAGCGTAGAGCATTGATGTTGCTTTCGGTAGTCCATACGGCTATTTTTCGTCCGTCAATTTCAACGGTAACACGAATATAATCGTTACCTTGTGGTTGTTCCTTTTCCTGTGAAACTTCCACTACTTTAACTTTCAATTCTTCCATGTCTATTTTATTTTTTTGTCCTTTAGTTTTCCTTTTAGGGTACTTATTACATATCCTTGTGGGTTCTTCTTTCCTCTAACTTTCCCGATAAGTAAGGACAGTTCATACACAAGGTCTAACTCTTTTTTAGCTGACAATATTAAGTCATAGTTGTTTTTTATTTGCCTATCAGAGAACCCTAACTTTGCAAGGTATTCCCTATCCACCTTATCCAAGAACGCAGATAAATTAACTTTTTGGGATAATAGGTCTTTTCGTTCTACATGTTCATCCCTGTTGCGTGGAATTGCAATAGGATAGAACATGATTTTATAGAATTTCTTTCCGTCTTTCATGTCCGGTTCTTTGTATCTGTATTCAAATGAAAATGGGCTTTTTTCGTCTAATTCCCTTTTTGCAGGTTCGATGACACGTTTTATGAAATCGGGTGTACGTGGGTATTTGTCTGTAAGTTGAAACATTTCTTTCAGCTTAGTAAAAGTAAAGGTTAAAGGTGTTGTTTGCCCACTCATTAGCTCATAGAAGCGTACAGCATAGACAGATGAAAAGGATAGAGCCGTTTCTAACTCAAACTTTCTGTAACCTTTGGTAAAGTTAAGGAAGCACTCTACAATCTTCTCGTTTAACTCAAAAATAACTTTTTCTCGTTTCCGAATTTGCGGTCTTTCTATAATGCGTATAATTTCCCATAGGTTTGAATCTTCATATTCAAATTTCTTATCATTGAGAGAACGCAAAGCGTCTTTTATACGTTTGTAGTTCGTTTGATTATCTGGAACAAAGTAGCTTATAGGAAACTCTAAGATATATCCGCCAAATAAATCTCTATCTATTTTTCCCTTTAGTTCTTTGCCCTCTAACAAGTATTGCCATGTTTCAACCAAGCGTAAGAGAATACGCTTTTCATCCGCAGAAAAGTCATATTTTGCGGTAGTCATAATATACGACTGAATAACGTCTTTATTGTTTATATTCATATAATTACGTTTTAAAAACGACAATTTGCATAGTTGTTTCGCAGCAAATATACATATAAAAACGACATACAGAAAACAAAGTCTATTTTATTTTAGAAAACTATGCAAAAAGTCGTCTTTGACCCCCTTAAAAACTATGCAAAAAGTCGTCTTTAACTATGCAAAAAGTCGTCTTTTGAAAAATAAAATGAATATAATCTGTCTCTTATACACATCTGACGCTGCCGACGAATAGCCTTGTGTA
>ERZ1027051.1021-NODE-1021-length-10970-cov-6.502519_pt1 | contig 10970 bp, 9 predicted proteins | sample MGYA00519429_ERZ1027051 | MGnify/ENA primary metagenome ERZ1027051 (study PRJEB26926, sample SAMN06164598) | human gut metagenome | biome: ENVO:00009003; feature: ENVO:2100002; material: ENVO:00002003 | host: Homo sapiens | place: USA | collected 2012 ... | reverse complement strand
CAAGGCTATTCGTCGGCAGCTTCAGATGTGTATAAGAGACAGGTCGGCAGCTGCACAAAATGCACGCCGCGCAGGTACGTCGCCGCCGCCAGCCCCGCCAAATCGCCAATCACCCCGCCGCCCAGCGCGACGATGGCATCCTTGCGCGTCAGATGATGTTCGCAGAGGAAGGCATACAGCGTTTCCAGCGATTTCAGGCACTTCGTCTGCTCGCCGTGCGGCAGAACAATGCTGCACACGCGCAGACCGACCTTTTCCATCGACGACACGACTTCTTCCATATACAGCGGCGCAACATGGTCATCACTGACAACCGCGACCGCAATGTCGCCGAGCTTCTCGCGAATCATTGCGCCCGTTTTCGCCAGCAGACCGCGTTCGATATGAATCGGATAGCTTCTTTCGCCCAGCGGTACGGTAATGGTCTGCATGAAAATCGCCTTCCTTGTCTTAAAGCATCCATCATATCATCGAATATGCTTCCCTGATTATTCCACCCGAATCATATTTTCCACCGTGCAGACCTCCGGGTCAAACTTCGCCAATGCCGCCCGAATCGCCTGTTCATTCGCCTCGTGCGTAATGATAATCAGCGGCACGCGGCTTCCCGCCAGCTCCGCCTTCTGCATCATCGTTGCAATCGACACCTGCTCGCTCGACAGCCACGTCGCAATCTTCGCCAGCGAACCCGGCTCGTCCTGAATCGACAAGCGCAGGAAATACCGCGTTTTCCAGTCGTTCGTGAACACCAGCGACGCATCCGCATTTGCGCTGTTCACAAACGTCGGATGCACATGCACATCCACCGTTGCGGCATGGAGAATGTCGCCCACCACCGCGCTCGCCGTCGGCAAATCGCCCGCGCCGCGGCCCTGCAGCATCATTTCCTTGCAAGCGTGGCCGTGCAGATAGACGGCATTGAAGCTGCCGTTGACCTGCGATAGCGGATGGTCGTTCGCAATCAGCGTCGGATGCACGCGAACCTCGATGGTGTTCCCGCTGCGCTTGGCAATTGCCAGCAGTTTCAGCACATAGCCCATCTCTCGCGCATAGGCAATATCCACCGCCGTAATTTTCGTGATGCCTTCACGATAGACTTTGCTGAACGGTACGCGCGCGTGGAAAGCAAGGCTCGCCATAATAGAGAGCTTATAGGCCGCGTCCAGTCCCTCGACATCGGCGGATGGGTTCGGTTCAGCCAGCCCCAGCTGCTGTGCGTCGTGCAGCACGGCTTCGTAGTCCTCGCCGTTTTCGTACATACGGGAAAGGATGTAGTTCGTCGTGCCGTTGATGATGCCCATCAGGGAATCAATGCGGTTCGCTTGCAGGGGCTGCATGAGGGTGTTGATAATCGGAATCGCGCCGCAGACGCTCGCTTCATAGTACAGACCGACGTGGTTGCGCTGTGCAGCGGCTTGCAGGCGGTGCCAATTCAGGGCAATGGCGACTTTGTTCGCCGTGACAACGGTCTTGCCGTTTTCCAGCGCGCGGAGCATGTAGTCCGTCGCAGGCTGTTCGCCGCCCATGAATTCGACAACAATGCTGATTTCCGGGTCGCTCACCACGTCGTCGGCGTTCGTTGTCAGCAGTTCATGCGGCACACCGCAGGCGCGGGTTTTGTTCACATCGCGCACCAGCACCCGCTTGATGCGGATGGAGAGACTGTCGCGGTGAGCAATCTCGCGGGAAAAGCCTGTCAGCAGCGACCACACGCCCCCGCCAACATTGCCGCAGCCCAGAAATCCGATTACAACTTCCTTCATTTTGTCTGCTTCCTCCTGCTTTCAAATGCCTTCTTTTCTCGCTTAATCAGCCCTTGTTCCGCTCGTAGATAAGCCGCAGTCCTTTCAGCGTCAGCAGCCCATCCAGCTTGTCAATGACCTTGCTTTCCTCGGCAATCATCACTGCCATGCCGCCCGTCGCGACGACGGTGGCTTCCTGCCCCAATTCCTGCTTAATTTTGCGGACGATGTTCTTCACCAATCCGACATACCCATAATACATGCCGGATTGCAGGTTCGTCAGCGTCGTTCGCCCGATGACGTGCTCTGGCTTCGTCAGTTCAAAGCGCGGCAGTTTTGCCGTCCCGGTGACAAGGGCTTCGCTGGCGAGCTTCACGCCGGGGCAGATGCACCCGCCAAGGAACACACCGCCCTCTCCGACCACGCCGAACGTCGTTGCCGTGCCGAAATCGATGAAAATCGTCGGCGCGCCGTACTCCTCATACGCCGCCACTGCGTTCGCGATTCGGTCGCTGCCCAGTTCGCGCGGGTTCTCGTAGCGGATGTTGATGCCCGTTTTGATGCCCGGCACCACGAACAGTGGCGTCTGCCCGAAGTAGTTCTGGCACATGTGTTCAATGGTAAAATTGATAGTCGGCACGACGGAGGAAATCATGATACCCTCGACTTCTTCCGGGCGAACGCCGACATGCTGAAAGAGGTTCACCAGCACGATGCCGTATTCGTCGGACGACTTCTGGATATTGGTGGACATTCGCCAGTAATAGCGCATTTCCTTGCCGTCAAAGAGAGCGGTTTTGATGTTGGTATTGCCAATGTCGAGGGTGAGGATCATCCTCCATACCTCCTTATAGAATCGCTGATGGCCGACGTTTCAGCCATCAGCGGGAATCGTTCACTTGCCGTACAGACCAGCTCAATTGCGCACGGGGGCAAAGCTCCCCTTGTTACGCCGTCTTCTTGTGCATTGCCTTGCGCAGCGCCAGCACAATCGGGGGTGTAATCAGCGCCGCAGCAACGGCTTCCAGCGGGCCAGCGCCGCCAGCAGTTGCGCCAATCGCCGTCAGCACCGCCGTATTGTCAATGCCGCAGATCATGTAGAAAATCAACATCAAGCCGAGATACAAAATCGTGTTTGTCAGGCTGCCGCAGGCCGCCGCAACCGCCAGACCCGTTTTTTCCAGCTTATGCGCCATTGCCTTGTGGACGAAGTGAATCACCACCGGCACCATCAAACGCGGCAGGAAGGTCATCACTATCACCATCGGCAGCGACGCCCCCATCAGCGTGCCGACCAGCGTAGATGGACGAAGCAGCGCCGACACAAAGCTTGTTGCACCGAAGGTCAAGCCCAGCAGCACGCCGTATTTCAGCCCCATGAACAGCGTCCCGACCGCAACCGGAATCACCAGCAGCGTCACGTTGCAAAATCCCAGCGGAATCAGCCCCAGCGGTGTCTGTCCCATCAGGAAAATCAGTGCCATCAGCAGCGCCAGCGTCACGAGATTGACCAGATTGTCATTGCGAGTATTCATTTTTTCCTCCGTTCGAGTCTCTTTTCGAGTACCCTACGATAATTATTTCCGCACCAGCTGCATTTTCGTCTGATACTTTCGCTCTCAGCGGCATCATTGGCGCGGATGCTCTCATTATACCGAAAAAAACGCCGCTTGTAAAGGTTGAAACAGTATTTGAACAGCGCATTATTGCAAGCTATTTATATGAAAGCAGTTCACCCTGTGCAGGCTTCCTTCTCCATACGCTCCGGATTGCTTTTTTCGCCGGATTCTGGTATGATACAGACAAATTCGCAGGAGAAGCCGCGCTGCTTTTCCCGTCAGGAGGCAAGGAACATGAAGTTGTTGATTTTAGGCGGCAGCGGGTTTGTCAGCGGACGGCTGGCGCAGATAGCGACAGCGCAGGGGCACGAGGTCTGGTGCGTTACACGCGGCAATCGCCCAATTCCCGAAGGCGTTCACGCGCTGACGTGCGACGCGCACGACCCGGCTGCCCTTCGCGCCGCGCTCGCCAGCGCGCAGCTGCAATGGGACGCCGCGCTGGACTGCATCTGCCGCGACGCGCCCTCCGCATCGGTCGATTTGTCGGTACTGCCCGCCTTCACGAATCGCCTGCTGGTGATTTCCACCGATTCCGTGTACCACCCCGCCTACAAGCGCGTTCCGCAGGACGAAACCGGCGTTTATCTGCATGACGGCGGCTACGGGAGCAGCAAGCGGCAGATGGAGGAGGTTTTTCTGGACGCGGCGGCGCATTCGGAATCACCTTTCGCGTGGACAATTTTCCGTCCGGGGCATATTTTCGGCGCGGGTTCACAGGTCGGCTGTTTCCCGGAGCATTCCCGGCAGCCGGATCTGATCGCCCGTATGAAGCGTGGCGAACCGCTGCGGCTTGTTGGCGGCGGCAAATTTCTGATTCACCCCATCTATGTGGATGACCTGTGCCGCGTCCTGCTGGAAAGCATCCCCGTCTCCACAACCTTCAACGAGATTTTCTGCATCGGCGGACCGGATATTGTTTCCAACGCCGCCTATTACATTTTGCTCGGAGAAATTTTGAACGTTCCGGTGACTATTGAAGAAATTCCGTTAGCCGGCTATCTGGAAGCGCATCCCCAATTCAGCGGGCATTTGTGCCATCGCGCGTATTCGCTGGAAAAGCTGCGCCGCACGGGGATTGCTTTGCCCGGCACCCCCCTGCGCGCAGGGCTGCAGAAGCAGGTCGAATGGCTCCTTTCTCTTGCGCGGTAAAGCCCCGAATCGGCGAATGTCTCTTGCAGCATTCGCCGATTCGTTTCGGACATAAGAAAAAGAGCCGATCTTTCAATCAGCTCTTTGCGAGGTGCCATCCAGATTTGAACTGGAGAATGAAGGTTTTGCAGACCTTTGCCTTACCACTTGGCTATGGCACCATAATAAGAAATGGAGCGGTAGACGGGGCTCGGACCCGCGACCTCCACCTTGGCAAGGTGGCGCTCTACCAACTGAGCTACTACCGCATAATATGTGTGCCTTGGGGCGGAATCGAACCACCGACACGCAGATTTTCAGTCTGCTGCTCTACCGACTGAGCTACCAAGGCGAAAGATAGCGACCCGGAAGGGGCTCGAACCCTCGACCTCCAACGTGACAGGCTGGCGCTCTAACCAACTGAGCTACCGGGCCACTTGAATGATGGTGGGAACAACAGGGCTCGAACCTGTGACCCTCTGCTTGTAAGGCAGATGCTCTCCCAGCTGAGCTATGCTCCCAAGTCCTGTACTGCTCCCGATGCACAGAGCCTTTCGCCAGCTCAGTGACCTTTGCACCACAGCCAAGTGGTGTCTGCGCGGGGTTCTTCGGTCGAACCGCGGCGACATGGATTATTATATCATCCTTTGGCGGCGCTGTCAAGAGGGAAAATGCAAAAAATTTGGGTTTTTCGCAAGCGAAACGCCGCCTCCGCAGTCAAAATGTAAATTCCGCTGTTTTTCGTGGACTTTCGCGCGGGGGTATGGTATGATAGAAAGTGCAAACCTGAAGGAGGTTATTACAATGAAGCGAATCATTGCGCTGCTTCTTGCCGCGCTGCTGATGGTCTCCTGTGCGCTGGCAGATGTGGCCCTGCGCGGCTACGACGCCAAATCCGGCTATGTCTATGTCACGCTGGGGCAGTGCCCGCAGGATGCGGACGGCGGCGTCGAGCCGATTGTCTGGCGCGTGCTGAGCGTTGAGGACGGCAGAGCGTATCTGCTGAGCGAATATGTGCTGGAGGCACGCCCCATCCACAGCGATTATCAGGAGTACGCCAACAAGCCCACCAACAAGAAGAAGCCCGGCTTCAACGGTGACTTCACTCAAACCGAAATGAGCCGCTACCTCTGCGGTGATTTCGCCCAGAACTGCTTCACGGACGACGAGCGTGCCATGCTGACCCCGGATGACACGTTCGGGTTGTTTTTCCTCGCCAGCGACGCGGATTTGAAGAACAAGGCGTATGGCTTCACCAGCAATGAAAGCCGCAAGGCGTGGGGTACGCCCTACGCGCTGGCGAACGGGCTATTCAAGTACGGCAGTCAGCGCGGCGGTCACTCCCCCTACTGGACGCGCTCCCAGTCCTCCTCCGACGCCCGCCACGCACGGTGCATCAAGTCCAAGGGCGAATTGGGGCGCATCAACGTCATCACGCTGGACGAGGGAATGCGCCCCGCGTGCTATCTGTCCTTGAGCGCGAGCGAAATTTCCGGCGGCACGGGCACGCTGGATGATCCCTACACTTTCACCCTTATCCTGCCGACGGTGATGGAGGATTAACATGCGGAAGATAACCTGCCTGCTGCTGCTTCTCTGTCTTCTCCCCTCTTTCGCGCTGGCGGACAAGACCATCACCCTCACCTTCACTGGCGATATCACCCTTGGCGGCGAGGATTACCTGCGCACCGCCGAGGACAGCTTCTTTGCCGTCTATGAGCGCGAAGGCGCGGGATACTTCCTCAAAAACTTCGCGGATTTCTTTGCCGAGGATGACCTGACCGTCGTCAATTTGGAGGGCGTGCTGACCGACAACAACGCCCTTTACCCGCGTGACAAGGGCAAAGGCGACGATGGCTACTGGTTCCGCGGGCCGGCAGCGTACGCCAAGGTGCTTTCCGCCGCGAGCGTGGAAGTCGCGTCGCTGGCAAACAACCATGCGTTTGACTACGGCGCACAGGGCTTCCGCGATACGATTGCCGCCGTCGAAGCAGAAGGCCTCGGCTGGTTTGGCACATACAACAAGAACCGCGACCCCGAAACGGAAAAGTTCTACTTCTACACCAAGGACGGCGTGACCATCTGCCTGATGAGCCTGCTCTGGGACGACTACAACCCGCAAGACCCCAATGGCAACGGCGCGTATCTCCGCCAGCAGATTACGGAAATCAAGCAGTCCGGTCAGGCGGACGCGGTCATTGCCATCCTCCACGGCGGGCAGGAATACGGCCGCCACCGCACTAAGCCGCAGACCATCTTCACCAAAATGGCGATTTCCGCTGGGGCAGATCTGGTCATCTGCCACCACGCGCACGTCGTCATGGGCATGGATGTCATCAACAACCGCAGCGCGTTCTACTCGCTGGGCAATTTCTGCTTTGGCGGCAACCGCAAGGCGTATCAGGAGAACAAGAACCGCACCCCCGCCGTGCAGGACGCCGCGCCCGCGCTGATGCTCCGCGCCATGCTGACATTTGATGATGACGGCACTTACAAGGGGCAGCAAATCACCCTCTATCCCGTACAGACCACCGGCATTGACCGCGCGGCGGGCGACACCGTGCAGGTGAACAACTATCAGCCGAAGTTCATCACCGGGCCTTTGGCGGCGCATGTGCTGCACCTGATGCAGATTGACATGAACTACGATGCCAGCAAAACGCCGAAGTACAGCAATGCCGAATCCATCAACAAGACGCTGCGGGCGCTGGTGATAGCGCGCGAAGAGGGACTGGCGGCGATGGCCTCCTCCGAGGGCATGGAGGCGCTGACGCTCCCGTTCTTGCCGGCGGAAGCGGAATAAAGCCGCTCAACCCGCGGTAGAGTTCCGTGAAATCGCGATTTCGGGCATATCAACCGCTGGTTCGTGTGCAAAGCCTCTTTTCCGTGATAGAATGACTGCCAGAAGGGAGGTGCTTTCTCATGAATCAGGAGAAAATCGGGAAGTTCATTGCGTCCTGCCGAAAAGAGCAGGGCTTCACCCAAACCGCGCTTGCAGAAAAGTTAGGTATCACAGACCGCGCGGTATCCAAATGGGAAACCGGGCGAAATCTGCCGGATGCAGCCATCATGCCCGAATTATGCGATCTGCTGAACATTCAGCTGAGCGAGCTTTTTCGCGGGGAGCGAATGACGATGGAAGCGCATCAGAAGGCTTTCGATGCATTGCTTCTGGAAATGAAGCAGCGGGAAGAAGCTGCGAATCGGCGGATTCTTCAGCTGGAAAAAGTGCTTGTCTGCATGACGATTGCGGTATCGCTCACGATGATTCTTGGCGGATGCTATCTGGCGAAAAACCATCTTGCCCTCGGAATCGCCTTATTGGCATTCGGCGCTGCGGTTGTTTTTGCCATCTGCTTTCTCGGCGTGAAAATCGAGCATGACACCGGCTATTACGAATGCCCCGAATGTGGAAAACGCTATGTACCGACCATGAAAGCCGTCGTGATGGCACTGCATCGCGGCACAGCCCGCAAGATGACGTGTCCGTTCTGCGGAAAACGCGCCTATCATCAGAAGGTGCTTGCAAGGTAATTCTATTTCCGAATGCACCTGCGCCAGCTTATCTGAAAATAGGATAAAGGCAACAGGGTGTCAAGCGCTTTTGCTTGACACCCTGGATTTTTTGTGATGCTTTTCACCCGTTCGCCTGCGGCGGTCACTTCATGATCATCTCTTTGTCAGACGGCAGCGGTTTCAGCGGCGCGGACGGCAGCGTCTGATACCAGTATGCGCAGGAAGTATAGTCGTCGTACCGCGGTCCAGTCCATCCCATGTTGTCCAGCGTCATGCGAAATCCGGTTTCAAAGTGGATCGGGTCAGCGACGTGGAAGCGGTACAGCAGAAATCTCTGCTGACCGTTGTAAAATGCACGGTTATCACCGTAAATGGCGTACATTCCGCTGTAGAGACCGCTGTAAGTCTGATAGGATTTAATCTGCACATCATTTCCAAAGCCGTAGGAGCCGCAGAAATAATCCTCTGTGCCTGTATAGTGAATGGAAGGATATTTATCATCGTCTATGTACATTCTGGCTTCGCCTTCCACCCAGCAGGTGTTGTTTCCGTTCATTCCGGTGGCCAGGGTCACGCCCACGAACTGACCTTTTCCCTGAATACCATCGATAATGGTGTAGGAACGCCCCTTCTGAACGGGATGCTCCTGACGGTAGGAAGCGTGGAAATATCCGATCTCGTCAGGCACCTCACAGTGACAGCCGGTGATGATATAATACAGGCTCTGATCCTTTTCGCCACGGTTTTCCATGGTGATCCGGCAGTGCTTTTTGAAAGGCATCTCCCAGTAGCAGTTCAGTCCCCGTCCGGGAGCCACCAGGATTTGTGCGGAATTGAGCACCGCGTATTTTCCATCCCTGTCCACAAAATTCTCATCGTATGCGGTTCCGAAAAATGCGGAAATGGGCGCTTCCACGGAAGGATATTCGCAGTTGTCCCAGTACATGCGAATCACGAAACTGTGTCCAACGTAGCCGGTAAACCAAATGCTCTGGATCATTCCGGGACCGTCGGTGTCCACCAGCGTCACCGTCTCCCCTGCACGAATCGCCACGGTCGGACTGAGCTTGGTGCAGTCTCCTCCTTTGGAACCGCCCGCTCTGGCTCCTGTGGGATTTTCTGCGGAGAAAGCGAAGGTCTTTGCATTGCTGATCATGCAATACGGTTTCATAGGTCTTGCCTCCCTTGTTTTAACGTATCCTTACTATTCATTTTGTGGTTCTTGACAGAACGACATTCGTTGCTGTCAGCGTTCCATCTGTCACAAAAGGATACGGAACTTCTTTCCCGTTCCAGTCTGTTCGATCACTGTGACAATATTATAGCATCTGTACAGCGATTGCGCAAGTCCGTGAAAAACGAACATAGAAAAGAAAAAACGCCTGATGCCATGCTTTACTGCTCTCTTGCATGTGCTTGACGCCGCTTCACTGTTGCGCGAAGCGGCGTCTTTGACAGTCTGAATTGTACATCTGACAAGGGATATCATAGTTCCTTGCAAAATGCAGTCATGATAAAGGAATCGCCCGATGCGTGCTGAGCATTTCCCGCGCATCGGGCGATTCTTCTATAATGGCAGCACCGTGCAACTCGGCGGCGCGTCGGGCAGTGTTGCCTAATACTATTTCCAGATGAAAATTCGCAAGCAGATGGCACAGTTGAATCTGGAAATAGTATAAATACCGTTATTCTTCCGGCAGCGGCGCAATCAGTTCGCGGTCGCACTTGCGGTAGAGCAGCAGGCAAATCGCCAGCGAGACGATTTCCGCAATCGGGAACGCCCACCAGATGGCGTTCGGGCCGATAAGGGACAGCGCCCACGCCGCGGGCAGCAGCACAATCAGCTGACGGCACAGGCTCATAATCAGGCTGTATGTGCCGCGGCCGACCGCTTGGAAGACGGTGCTGAGCGTAATGCCCACCGCCGCAATCAGGAAGTTCGAGCAGATAATCCGCAGAGCGACGCAGCCCTCCGCCGTCAGCGTCTTGTCCGCCGAGGAGTCGAACGGCATCATCAGCAGGTTCGGCACAGTCAGGAACAGCAGTGCGCCAACCGCCATAATCACCAGCGCATACACCAGACACACGCGGATGCACTCATAGACGCGCTTTTTCTTCTGCGCGCCGAAGTTGTAGCCCACAATCGGCACCATGCCGTTGCCCAGCCCGAACACCGGCATGAACACGAACGACTGGAGCTTGAAGTAGACGCCCAAGACGTTGACGTAAATATCGCCGAAGCCCGCCAGAATCATGTTCATCAGCGTCGTGCAGACGGAGGAAATCGCCTGCATGATGGTGGACGGAATGCCAACGACGAGGATATTCTGCACCGTCTTCCAGTCGAAACAGAAGCCCTCATGCGTCAGGCGCAGTTCCCGGTTTTTCCACTGATTCAGGACGAAACCGACGGTGCAGCTCACAACCTGACCAATAACCGTCGCAATCGCCGCGCCGGCGATACCCATTTGGCAGCTGAAAATCAGAATCGGGTCAAGGATGATGTTCGTCACCGCGCCGGACAGCTGGGTAATCATCGACAGCGTTGTGTTGCCCGTCGCCTGCATCATGCGTTCAAAGCAGATGGACATGAACTGCCCCAAGCTGAGCGTGCAGACGATGCGCAGGTACAGCGTGCCCATTTCCAGCACTTCCGCCTTCGGGTTCGTCATGCCGATATACACGCGGGCGAAGAACAGCCCGACGATAACGAACAGCAGCCAGCCGACGACCTCAATCAGGATGCCGTGGCGGGCGGCATCGCGCGCCTCATGCGGGCGCTTTTCGCCGAGCCGGCGTGAAATCAAGCTGTTGATGCCCGTACCCATGCCGGTGGAAACGGCAATCATCAGCATCTGCATCGGCATAGCGAGGTTGACGGCCGTCAGCGCATCAGGCGAATACTGCCCGACGAAAATCCCATCGACGATATTATACAGTGCCTGCACCAGCATCGACACCATAA
>ERZ1027051.1013-NODE-1013-length-11031-cov-4.682307_pt1 | contig 11031 bp, 9 predicted proteins | sample MGYA00519429_ERZ1027051 | MGnify/ENA primary metagenome ERZ1027051 (study PRJEB26926, sample SAMN06164598) | human gut metagenome | biome: ENVO:00009003; feature: ENVO:2100002; material: ENVO:00002003 | host: Homo sapiens | place: USA | collected 2012 ... | reverse complement strand
GGCTATCGTCGGCAGCGTCAGATGTGTATAAGAGACAGCTATATGTTAAGAGATGACGGAGACTTTACAGAACTTGAAGCAAAGGTACTTGATATTTGTCTTGTTCTTCATGCAGAGCATGGTGGTGGTAATAACTCAACATTTACAACTCATGTTGTTACTTCATCAGGAACAGATACATATTCAGCAATAGCTTCATCAATCGCTTCCCTTAAAGGACCTAAGCATGGTGGCGCTAACTTAAAAGTTCAGGAAATGTTTACAGATATTAAGGCACATTGCAGCGATTGGGACAATAAAGATGAGATATGTACATATCTTAACAAGATCCTTGACAAAGAAGCATTTGACCATGCAGGACTTATCTATGGTATGGGTCATGCGGTATATACTAACTCAGATCCTAGAGCAGTTATTCTTAAGAAATTTGCAAAGCAGCTTTCAGAAGAGAAGGGAATGCAGAAAGAATTTGCATTATATGAGCTTGTTGAAAGCGAGGCAGGACAGCTTATCATGAACAAGAGAAAGATGTTTAAGCCAGTCTGTGCCAATGTCGATTTCTATAGTGGATTTGTATACACAATGCTTGGTATTCCAGAAGAAATGTTTACACCAATGTTTGCAACTTCTAGAATTTCAGGCTGGTGCGCACACAGACTTGAGGAACTTGTTAATGCAGGTAAGATTATCCGTCCTGCTTACAAATATGTTGGACATCACAGACCATATGTTGATATGGACGAGAGATAATTACGTTTAATGGAGTAGTAAAATTATGTCACAGTACAAGGTTAAGAAGCTGGACCACCCGATTCACTGTACAGTTGAAGTGCCTGGTTCAAAGAGTATTACTAACAGAGCGCTGCTTATGGCAGCTTTATCACAGGGCGAATGTACCCTTAAAGGAGTTTTGTTCAGTGACGATTCGAGACATTTTCTTTTAAGTCTTATCGCACTTGGATATATTATCGAAGTAAACGAAGTTGAACGATATGTTATCATTCATGGACATGGAAGAGATATTCCTAAGAAGAGAGCAACAATCAATGTGGGAAGTGCTGGAACAGCAGCCAGATTCCTTACAGCCATGCTTGCATTATCAGATGGTGAGTACACAATTGAAGCTTCTGAACAGATGAAGAAAAGACCAATGCTTCCGCTTTTTGAAGCATTACAGAGCATGGGAGCAGAGATAGAGTTCCTTGAGAAAGACGGACATCTTCCAGTTAATGTAAAGGGTGCGGCATATGGTGGAAAGAAACCACAGAATCATGTATCAATAAGTATAAGTGAAAGTACACAGTTCTTAAGCGCACTTATGATGACATCTCCCATGATTGAAGAAGGAATACATGTTCATATTACAAGTAATAAAACAGAAGGTTCATATGTGCGTATAACAGCTAAGATGATGGAACAGTTTGGCTGTGTGGTAGACCATAAAGGGGCAGAGTATGTAGTTCCTGCGGGTTCAGGTTACTATCCACAGACATATTATATTGAACCGGATGTTTCAGCGGCATGCTACTTCTATGCGGCAGCAGCACTTACAGGCGGAACAGCTATCGTTAAGGGAGTACATTCTAACTCAATGCAGGGTGACCTTAAGTTCATAGATGTGCTTAAGCAGATGGGCTGTGCTGTGACAGAGGAACGCGAGGGTATATGTGTCAGCGGACCTAAGGATGGAGAATATTGCGGTGTGGATGTTGATATGAATGATTTCTCAGACCAGTCAATGACACTTGCGGCTATTGCTCCATTTGCAAAGACTACTACAGTTATCAAGAATATTGAACATATACGATTACAGGAATCAGACAGAATTGAGGCTATGGTCAACGAGCTTAACAATCTTGGCGTTGACGTCAAAGAGGGAAGAGATCGTATAGAGATATCTCCAGCCAATGTTAAGCCGGGTGTTGTTGACACATATAATGACCACAGAATGGCGATGTCATTTGCATTAATCGGACTGCGTGTTGATGGCATAATAATAGATAATTATGAGTGCTGTTGTAAGACATTTGAGAACTATTTTGAAGTACTTGAAAAGGCATGTGCACAATGAAAATACTTTTATACAGATGGAAAGTGTTCAATCAGGATGATGTAAAGTCTGCGATTGAATATTTCGGACATGAAGTACATGATTACACAGAAACAGTAATAGACAAGGATGATGAGACCGGCTTTAAGCTCCGTGACTATGCGGAGCTTAGGCAGGTCTTTTCTGCATACGACTGTGTTTTTTCACTTAATTATTTTCCACATGTATCGGATTTATGTGAAGAGCTTGGGAAAAAATATATTGCATGGACGGTAGATAGTCCGCTTATATCACTGTATCATCAATCTTTATTTAATAAATGTAACTATATATTTATATTTGACAGATTTTATTGTGAGGAACTAAAAAATCTTGGGGCAGAACATGTGTGGTATCTTCCGCTTGCTGTAAACTGTTCCCGTGTTGGTAAGATAACAGGTTCGCTTACTGCTGATGAACGGAACAAATGGCACAGTGAAGTATCATTTGTCGGAGGAATGTATCACAGGAATTCTTATGATGAAATAAAGGATAGGTTACCGGAATATTTAAGAGGGTATTTTGATGCGGCAATGGCAGCACAGATGGAAATCTATGGTGACAGCATATTTGATAAAGTGCTTACAGTTGATATACTTGAAAAGTTATGTGAGCTTATAGATTTTAAGCAGGATGAAAGAGCATTTTCAGATATTGCACTTGTGTTTTCATCAACATTTTTAGGTTTCAAACTTGCTAATATAGAGAGGGTGCAGATACTTAACAAGCTTGCAGGGCATTTTCCAACAGACCTCTATACGGATGATCCTGATAAGGAGCTTATAGGAGTTAATCTTAAGGGAGCAGTTAATTACATGACAGATATGCCGAAGGTCTTTAATTGCAGCAGGATTAATATTAATCCTGTAATGCGCAATATCCGTACGGGAATTCCGCTTCGGGCGTGGGATATTGTCGGTGCAGGCGGATTTCTTATGACCAGTTTTCAGCTTGAATATATGGATTTTTTCGAGAATGGAAAAGACTATGTGTATTACGAAAGCCATGATGACCTGTTAAGAAAGACAGAATATTATCTTAATCATGAGGATGAACGTGCGCAGATTGCAAGAAACGGACATGAAAAAGCAGTGAAGTTTCATTCATATGAAAAGAGAATGGAGTTCATACTTGATAAATGTGGTATGTTAAAACATTAAAGTTCAATTTATAGCAGTTTACTATATTGAAATGTGCATATATGACCATTGTTGAAAATAAATATATATGGTATTATAAAAAAGGTTGAGACAACAACCATACAATATTATAACTTTTACTTTCAGGAGGGAAAAGAAATGAGTTTTTGCAAGTATTGCGGAAGACAGTTACAAGACGGAGAAATCTGTAATTGCCAGCAGACACAGCAGCCAGTCGGAGGAACAGCACAGCCACAGCAGGAATTTAACCAGCAGGCAGCACAGCAGACATTCCAGCAGGGAGCAGGTCAGCAGACATATCAGCAGGCACAGCAGGGATTTAATCAGCAGCAGGCTTCACAGCAGATGGACGCTGTGAAGAAGGCAGGAGCTAATGCAGCCCTTGATTATGTTAATGTATTGAAGGGATTGTTTACATCACCGGTAGAAACGGTATCAGCATTTGTTGCTAAAGCTAATGTTATTATGATTGCAATACTTATTGGTGGTCAGGCAATTATTAACATGCTTACAAGATTATTTGATATGTTAATTGCTAACAGTAAGGCAAAGGTTACAACAGGAAGTAAAGAGCTTGACAGCTTACTTTCATCTTACTACAGCTCATATACTAATACCAAGCCATATCCAGCAGGCTCAATATTCAAGAACATGCTTCTTGAGATTCTTCTGGTAGCAGTAGCGGCAGCTGTAATTGCACTTGTAGTTATGCTTCTTGCAAAGGCATTTAACAAGGCTAATGTTACATATATGCAGGGCCTTGCAGTATATGCCATTACAGCAGTACTTGGTATACCAGCAGAGTTACTCAGCTGGGTAACAGGTCTTACATCAGTAGGATTCATTGACAGAATATCTTCATGTGTAACAGTATTTTCTAATGTAGCAGGATATGCATTTGTATACATAGCAATCCGTGCATTATGCAAGGATGAGAAGAAGATACCTCTTATAATGGCAATCTCATATGTTGCAGTTAATTTCCTTACGTGGGTATTAAGACTTATGTTCTAATTAACAATTTGATAATTGATTATAATTAATGATTCCCGGCAGACCGGAAGTGTGAATACACAATGGTCTGTCGGGAATTTTTTATTATTTTTCAACTTTTTACAAATGTATTTCGTATATAAGTGTAAGAGAACTTATATCAAGGAGGTACTTATGGGGAGAAGAAAATGTTTAATTATTCCGGTCCTTATGGCAGGAATATTATTAATGGGAGGCTGCAGCAGACAGAGCATTGAAGATGTGAAGCGTTTTCAGGAGACAAGCACAGCCGTAGAGAATCAGACCAATCAGACAGGAATTATTCAGGAGAACGAATCACGTGAGAACAAAGTTGATAATGTGTTTGCGGGAATGGTTTCAAGTAGTCCTAAATATGCTGAAAGATATTCAGATGTTGATATGGAGATTTATACAGGGAAACTGGTTACCAAATTTACATACAGTATAGGTGAAACAGCCATTGCTGAAAATGTTGATGAGTTATCCAAGCTGATGAGCGAGGAGGACATAGCTGAATATATAAAATATGATACTGAAACACCAGAAAAATTCAGTGCATATGACAAGATGATTAATGAAGATGGAACATTTGCAAATGATAGAAAAGGTATCAAGCAGGTTGCCCTGCTGATGAAGTTAAAGATTACTAATAATGGTGATGAAGATTTTCAGTTTCTGTCGAACGGATTCCGTTTGTATTGCTTCAGATATAACGAACAGGACGATGCAACATATTATTCAACCATAGAAAGCAGACAATCATATCTTAATATCCATGATGACCATGAAATATTCAGACATCATCTTACAATTAAGCCGGGAGAAACTAAAGAGGTTGTTGCAATGGAGGTCATTCCTTATGAATTTGTTAATTCTTACACAAGAACAACTGCTAATGTTGGAGGTCAATATATAGATACATATAAGGATATAACAACAGATGGTCTTACTATAGATTCGTTGTATACATGCTACAGTACAACTGATAAAGCATTTCCTGTTGGTTCTCCGATAGTAAAGCTTGATATAGACAAGTAGCCGGGAGGAAAACAGTATGAAGGTGATGATTAAGACAGAGCTCGAAAGAGCATTTAAAAGCTGGAGTCTGTGGCTGGCTCTTATAATTGGGATGGGGTTAAGCATAGCACAGATTATAACCAGAATTATACCGGCAGCCATGAATCCGCTGATGGGATATATGCCTGATAATGCTACATTAATGCCTATAAGTGCATTTCAGGTGTGGATAGGTAATGGAGTATCATTTGAATACAGCCTGTTTATAAGGCTCATTCCTATACTGGCGGCTATGCCGTATGCAGTTACATATCTGTCGGATATTAAAAGTGGAATTATTAAGAATTATGTAACGAGAACAGCTAAGTTTAATTATCTTGCTGCCAAATATATTGCAGTGTTTGTGACTGGAGGTGTGGCAGTGGTTATGCCATTGCTTATTAATTACCTGACTGCAATAACTATTCTTCCATCACTTGTGTGGCCGGTTGGTGTATTTGCAAGTTCTCCAAAAAGCATATGGTCGGCAATATTCTATACACATCCACACATTTATATGATTATGTACATGATTCTGCTTTTGGTGTGCGGAGGTCTTATGGGAACAATAGCACTTATTGTATCTAATATAGTTAATAACAGATTTGTGGCTATTCTTGCACCATATATTATTACTGAATTTGCAAATGCGATACTGCGCATGTCTGATAAGAAATGGCTGAGAGGTATTGCACCGACAAAGCTTTTTAATATGGCACAGACCAATACAGGAGCATCGTTCATAGTGTATATAGCAGTATTACTGATACTTGGAGTTGTTGTGTATTTTATAGGAGGGCTTAAGCATGAAACATACTAAAGGCAGATTCAGCATAAGAAAGCACCCGTTTATAATTACATTTATAATAATGGCAGTAATTGCTGTAGTAGTTGCAGTTGGATATATAGATGTGAATCACAGATTTCCAGAGCCGGAAGAAGAAATTGTAGAGAAGGATGAATGGGTACAGTATTCTGATGGGATAAAGATTAAGGTTACAGGAATTGATTACTGCACTGAACGGGAAGTTAATGAAAAATACAGCGCCAGTGTTAAGGAACTGGGCAGGTTTAATTATATAGTTTTAAAGGTTAAAGTTCAGAATGAGTCACAGGATAAGTTTAATATGTTCAGTATTGTGACAGACTCTAATCTTGTTATATACCCGGATGGATATGAAAATCAGGGAATGGTATGTGAAGATAATGTATCTGTTGATAAAGGCGAGGTCAAAGACTTTACACTGGCATATGTCATTAGTAAAAATTATCTGAGTGAAAAGAAGCTGGATAAGCTCCTTCATGAAGATATATATCTGTGTTTTAAGGCTTATCCAGTAAGACAGGCGATTGTAATCAGGGGTATAGATGGATGAAGAAATTAAAATTATTATTTAATGTAAGCGAGGCTGCACTTACGGCGGCTGTGTTTGTGTTAGTAACAGCGCTTGTACCGATGGATATAATTCTAAAACTTGTGAGTCAGTCCGTTATTAATGGAAATCCGTGCCTGTATGATGCACTTATCAGTGTGAATGTAAGTACAATGTGGAGATATGTTGTTCCATTTGTATTGTTTTATGTTCTTTATATTCAGAAATATGATTTGAACAGTGCAATAGTTATAAGAAGAAAGAATGTAAGAAATGTGTGGATTAATTCACAGATTAATATGGTTGTGGCAGCAGGATTTTTCTCTGCGTATATTACGGTAGTAACTTTAACAGCCGGGTATCTGATGACAGGAAAAGTATATAACTGGGATGAAAAATTCAGCAAGGCATTCATGGCAACAGGAGATATAGTACAGAACCGCCCATCACTGTGGCTTTTTATAATTGCATTTGTTATAGAAGCATTTGCAATACTGTATGTATCAGGCACGCTTATGATGATTATGTGGTGGCTTACTAATAACCAGTGGGCAGGTTTCCTTGCTGCCCTGGCTGTGAGCAGCTTTGAGAACATGGCGTATATGGGATTTCTTACATATTATTACAAGTTAAGAGGCAATATCTATATGAACGGTGTGCAGATATGGCGGAATATATTGTATCCGCTGATACTGTGTCTGGCTGTGTCACTGGTAACAACTGTTATTATCAGAAGAAAGGACTTTTTCAGATGAAAAATGTGATTTTTCAGATAAAATATGATTTCATTAATGGAATAGTGCATCAGTGGAAGAAATTTCTTCTGATTGCAGTGGTATATGCTGTTCTTATAACAGACTTTCTTGTGCGCTGTAAGACAAAACATTTTATGGGACAATACACATCATCGGATATCATATTATATATCTTTCGCGGGATGCGCTGGATTGTGGATGTACAGACAGATATTAATATTCCGACAGCATACATACTTCCTAATATTCTTATTGGCTTTGCAATAGGTAACTATCCATTCAAGGATATTAACGGTTATGGCGGAATGGTGCTTATGAGAGCAGGTAAGAAGCTGGTATGGTGGTTATCCAAATGTATATGGGCAGTGTTTACTGCATGTATCTGTTATGGAATCTTAATACTTGAGATAGCCGGTGTTTCGCTGGCAGGCGGAAGACTGAGCCTGCAGGTCAATAAACAGGTGTGTATCAGTATAGACGGTTACGACAAAACACTGATAAAGAATAATCCGAATCTTACAAGACTTACAGTGTATATGATTATTGTGGGGCTTCTCACAACAATTGCAATATGCCTTGTGCAGATATGCGTTTCACAGATTATGGGACCGATTATCGGGTACATTGCTGTCGTAGTTATACTGATTATGGGAGTATTTTTCAGGTCATTCCTGTTTATAGGTAACGGCTTCATGGCGTTAAGAAATATTATGTATACACCTGAAGGCGGGAGCCTTACGCTGACGGTTATTGCAGATATTGTGCTGATAGTCGTTTCTGTAATTGCAGGATATATTTCGTTTAGGCAAATGGATATATTAAAGAAAAGTGATTGGAGGGTGTAATTATGGTAATAAAGCTTACAAATGTTTCAAAGGTTATAAAGAAGGCAAAGGTTCTTGATAATGTTAATCTGGAACTTACAAGCGGTAAAGTGTATGGCTTAAAGGGAAAGAATGGCTCAGGAAAGACAATGCTTATGAGGGTTATATGCGGTCTTATATCAGCAACAGAGGGAACTGTTGAGATAGATGGCAAGATTCTTGGAAAGGATATGACATTTCCGGACAGTGTCGGAGTGCTAATAGAGAATCCCGCATTTATCGGTAATTATACAGGTTTTAAGAATCTTAAGGTGCTTGCTTCAATCCAGAACAGAGTTGATGATGAACATATAAGAGAGGTAATACGTCAGGTGGGGCTTGACCCTGATGATAAGAGAACTTACAGGAAGTATTCTCTTGGTATGAAGCAGAAGCTGGGAATTGCTGCAGCATACATGGAGAATCCTGACCTTATCATACTTGATGAGCCTATCAACGCACTTGATGAAGCAGGAGCAAAGCAGGTTCATGAGATACTTGAGGAACAGAAGAAGAGAGGCGCACTTATCATAATTGCATGCCACGATAAGGAAGAACTTGAGATGCTCTCTGACGAGATAATTGAGATTAGTGAAGGAAGAATCATAGAAAAGTAAAGGAAAAGGGCGGTCATACAGGTAAGTGTGATCGCCCTTTGATATCTAAATGCTTAATTTGCCACTGAACACACCATCGTATTCAGTAAAATAACTCTCTTCAATCTTTCTCATCATAACAGTAACATAATCGTCAATATAGCTTAATGAGATATACATATTGCCGACGGCGCTGTCAATAATCTGCACTTTGATAAGAAGATTATTGTCTGCTCTGAAAGCTGCACTTGCACCACATTTGAAATTATAATCAGGGAAGTTCTGGAAAACATTCTTTCCGAGTCCGAAATGCAGCTCGTGATTTCCTGTTGCATTAGTATAGAAAAATGTTCCTTCATTTCCGTTAAATGTAAGCTTTATGTCTGTTACACCACATGGATTATCGTCAAATTCATAGCTCTGTCCGTTGATTTTGCTTACAAGGTCTGAACTATATTCGCCCGGCTGCACAAGAAGCTGGCGTGAATTCTCGAACTTCTGGAATTCTTCATAATCACTATTATCACCATTATAAGTACATGCATCAATATGACTGTATACTTCCTCGTAAAATGCATCATATATCAGCTGAACTCCGCCCTGACGACCCTGTGTATCAGCAGTGGTAATAAGAATAACATCTTTATCTGGATAATATATGGCAAGCTGTCCACCCATGCCAAAAAATGCATAACCATTGTGAGTTGTCATCCAGAACTGGTAGCCATAGCCCTGCATTTCTTCCCATGTGCCTGATTTTCCATAAGGATCACTCTGTTTAACAGTTGCCTCCTTAAGATATCCGGAAGGCAGCAATTGCTTTCCATCAAGTCTGCCATTCTGAGATACAATATACATAACCTTAAGGATATCCTGTGGTGTTGCACACATTCCTGAACCGCCCATGCTTACTTTGCCATCAGGAGATTTTAATATAAATGCTTCTTTAGAAAAACCTAATTCATCTAAGAATTTCGTTCTCAGATAATCAAGCAGTTCCATACCAGTGAGCTTTTCAACAAGCGCACCCAATGTATGTGTTGAAGCTGTATCATAAGAGAAATTAGTCCCTGGAACGTGGTCGGGTGTAACAGTAAAGAAAGAACCTACCCAGTCAGGAGAGTCTCCGATTTTGTACGCATTTTTATCGTGACACGTTCTCATTGTGAGCATCTGCCTTATTGTGAGCATCTGCATATATGGGTGCACGCCTGTTTCTGGCTGCTTTTCAGGAAAATAATCTGCAATATGGTCATCAAGTGAGATTCTTCCTTCATCTGCAAGCAGTCCGATGGCAAGTGAAACGAAAGATTTGGTGACAGAAAACATTCTGTGGAGAGTGTCTTTCGTGTATGGTGCATAGTAGCTTTCCATACATATCTTACCGTGTCGCATGACAATTATGCTGTGCATAGGAATGTTGTTATATTCAAGCTTTCTGGCAAAGCTGATAAGTCCTGTGGAAGATATTCCTACATCTTCTGGTATTACCTTTTCAAAGTCTAACATTGTTGTCCTCCAAGATAGTTGTAATGATTAAACACAATAATTGTTTCCATTATAGTCCTTTTGTGTATATACTGTAAATCAAAAAATAAGAATCTTTAAATTAAATCCAATATGGTATATACTTAATGCAAATATGCCAGAGGGCATGAAGGAGAAGGAAATGATAGATTTATTACTTAAGAGGTTCATAAAAGATTATGATAAGACGAAGAACCCTGAAGTCCGTACAAGATATGGTGTGTTTGCCGGGATTGTGGGGATAATCTGTAATCTTATACTGTTTTTAGCAAAGATAATTGCAGGAGTGCTTACGGCATCAGTTTCAATTATGGCGGATGCGGTCAATAACCTATCGGATGCAGGATCTTCAATTGTTACACTTATAGGTTTTAAGCTTGCAGGAAAGCCGGCTGATTATGAACATCCGTATGGTCATGGAAGAATCGAATATATATCAGGCTTCATAGTATCAGGAGCAATTATAATTATGGGCTTTGAACTGCTGACAACATCATTCAGGAAAATACTTCATCCTACGCCGCTTGAGGTATCTGTGTCATCTCTTATAATACCTGTCTCTTATACACATCTCCGAGCCCACGAGACAAGAGGCAAT
>ERZ1027051.993-NODE-993-length-11261-cov-5.998840_pt1 | contig 11261 bp, 7 predicted proteins | sample MGYA00519429_ERZ1027051 | MGnify/ENA primary metagenome ERZ1027051 (study PRJEB26926, sample SAMN06164598) | human gut metagenome | biome: ENVO:00009003; feature: ENVO:2100002; material: ENVO:00002003 | host: Homo sapiens | place: USA | collected 2012 ... | reverse complement strand
CAGCGTCAGATGTGTATAAGAGACAGCTTGAGGGACTGGCTCGCGGCGACGATCGGAATCCACTGCTGGACGTACTGCTTGGCGGTGTCGCTCTTCTTGCAGAAGAGGGAGAGGTACTTCTCCGCCAGCGCTTCCTTGCCTTCGAGGACGAAGAGCAGGTAGGTGCGGGCGACGTCAGCGGACGCGTTGCCCTGCGTGGCGTGCGACCAGTCGAGGATGTACCACTGTCCGTCGGGGGCGATGATGATGTTGGACGGGTTGAAGTCGCCGTGGCAGACCTTCTTGTGGACGTGCATACTCGCCAAGCGGGTGTGCAGCTCGTAGCGGGTGGTCGCGTCGAGGTCAGTGGCGGAAATCTTGCGCTGCATCTTCTCGGTCAGGCTGTTGAGCATCGGGCAGGTGCAGGCGTGAACCTTCATCTGAATGTCCACAAACAGGTTCAGGTACTCGTCTTCCTTTTCCGGATGCGCCGCCATCAGCGCCGCCAGCGTGTCGCCTTCAATGAACTCCGTCGTAATCGCCCATTGACCGTTCACCGTGTCAACAGCAAGGAGCTTCGGAATCGGCAGGCCCGTCTCTTCCACGCGCGCCGTGTTCAGCGCTTCGTTCAGAATGTCCGCCTTGCTGTACCCTTCGGCAAACACCTTGATGGCCTTGGCGCCGTCGCGGTAAATCTTCTTATTCTCCCGCTCGGCAATCACATGCGTCAAATCCATAGGGAAACCTCCTTCTATATGGTTCATGTTTATTGGGGGAGAGGCGCCAGAGGCTCTGCCTCTGGACTCCGCAAGGGAGTTCCTCCCTTGACCCTTCCGCGCGATTGAGTTGGTGACGACTGCTTACTTCTTCCGCGTGTTGATTGGGGGAGACGACCTCATCATGAAGTCGATATTTGTCCTAGATATCTATTCGCCGCCCAAATGCGACATTCCTGCAAGCAGACAAAATTTTTTGTGCTCAAAAATGCCCGGCCCAGCAGAAGCATTCCTGCCAAGCCGGGGAGAATGGCGCATTACTCGCCGTAGTATGCCTTGAGGTACATTTCCTTGATTTCGCTGATGAGCGGGTAGCGCGGGTTCGCGCCGGTGCACTGGTCGTCGAACGCCTGCTCGGACATTTCGTCCAGCGTCGCGAGGAACTTCTCTTCGTCCACACCGTAGTCGCGGATCGTATTCTTGATGCCGACGCGCTCCTTCAGGGCATGGATGTTGCGAATCAGGTTCTCCACCGTCTCGTCGTCATTCGCACCCTTGAAGCCGAGGAATTCGCCGAATTCAGCGTAGCGGCGCTTCGTGTGCGGATAGGCGTACTGCGGGAAGGTGCCCATCTTCGTGGGAACTTCGGCGCTGTTGTAGCGGATGACCAGCTCAATCAGCAGCGCGTTGGCGATGCCGTGCGGCAGGTGATGGAACGCGCCCAGCTTGTGCGCCATGGAGTGGCAGACGCCGAGGAACGCGTTCGCGAACGCCATGCCAGCCATCGTGGCTGCGTTGCCCATCTTTTCGCGGGCAACCGGCTCGTTCTGACCGTTGTCGTAGCACGCGGGCAGATACTCGAAAATCAGCTGAGCCGCCTGCTTCGCCAGACCGTCGGTGAAGTCCGTCGCCAGCATGGAGGCGTAGGCTTCCAGCGCGTGGGTCAGCGCATCGATACCGGAGGCGGAGGTCAAGCCCTTCGGCGCGGACATCATCATGTCAGCATCCACAATCGCCATCTTCGGCAGCAGCTCGTAGTCCGCCAGCGGGTACTTCACGCCGGTGTCCTGATCGGTAATGACGGCGAACGGGGTGACTTCGGAGCCAGTGCCAGCGGAGGTCGGGATGGCGATGAAGTACGCCTTTTCACCCATCTTCGGGAAGGTGTACACGCGCTTGCGGATATCCATGAAACGCATTGCCATGTCGAGGAAGTCCACTTCCGGATGCTCGTACATGACCCACATAATCTTGCCGGCGTCCATTGCGGAACCGCCGCCGATGGCGATAATGCAGTCCGGCTGGAAGGAGGTCATCGCCTTGGCGCCTTCCTTCGCGCAGGCGAGGGAAGGGTCGGGCGCAACATCGTAGAACGTGGTGTGGACGATGCCCAGCTCATCCAGCTTGTCGGTAATCGCCTTGGTGAAGCCGGATTTGAACAGGAACGCGTCGGTGACGATGAAGCAGCGCTTCTTGCCCATAACTGCCTTGAGTTCATTCAGGGCGACGGGCAGGCAGCCCTTCTTGAGGTAGACCTTTTCAGGCGCACGGAACCACAGCATATTCTCCCTCCGGATGGCAACAGTCTTGACGTTCAGCAGGTGCTTGACGCCGACGTTCTCAGAGACGGAGTTGCCGCCCCACGAGCCACAGCCCAGCGTCAGCGACGGACGCAGCATGAAGTTGTACAGGTCGCCGATGCCGCCCTGAGAGGAAGGCGTGTTGACGAGGATACGGCAGGTCTTCATGCGCGCGGCGAAGCGGTCAATCAAATCCTTGCGGGTGACGGCGTTCAGGTAGATAGAAGAGGTGTGGCCGTAGCCGCCGTCAGCAATCAGGTGCTCCGCCTTGTCGAACGCATCGTCGATGTCCTTGGCGCGGTACATCGCCAGCACGGGAGAGAGCTTCTCATGCGCGAACTCTTCAGAAATATCCACGGATTCGACTTCACCAATCAGCACCTTGGCGGTTTCCGGCACGTCCACGCCCGCGAGCTTGGCGATGGTGTGCGCCTTCTGACCGACAATCTTGGCGTTCAGCGCGCCGTTGATGATGATGGTCTTGCGCACCTTGTCCAGCTCTTCGCCTTCGAGGAAGTACGCGCCGCGCTTGGCGAACTCCGCCTTCACCGCGTCGTAGATGCTGTCCAGTACGATGGTGGACTGCTCGGACGCGCAGATCATGCCGTTGTCGAACGTCTTGGAGTGCAGGATGGAGTTGACCGCCACCTTCACATCAGCGGATTCGTCGATAATCGCGGGCGTGTTGCCAGCGCCGACGCCCAGGGCAGGCTTGCCGGAGGAGTATGCCGCCTTGACCATGCCGGGGCCGCCGGTGGCAAGGATGATGTCGGCTTCCTTCATCGCCATGTTGGTCAGCTCCAGCGAGGGAACATCAACCCACGAGATGATGTCTTCGGGCGCGCCGGCAGCCACAGCGGCTTCCAGCACAACCTTCGCGGCGGCGATGGTGGACTTCTTCGCGCGCGGATGGGGAGAGATGATGATGCCGTTGCGGGTCTTGAGGCAAATCAGCGTCTTGAAAATGGCGGTAGATGTGGGGTTGGTGGTCGGGATGACCGCCGCGACAACGCCGATAGGTTCTGCAACCTTCATCATGCCGAATGCTTCGTCGCGCTCCAGCACGCCGACGGTCTGCGTGTCCTTGTAGGCGTTGTAGATGTATTCAGCGGCGTAGTGGTTCTTGATGACCTTGTCTTCCACCACGCCCATGCCGGTTTCTTCCACCGCCATCTTCGCCAGCGGGATGCGCATGTTGTTCGCGGCGAGGGCAGCTGCCTTGAAAATCTTGTCCACCTGCTCCTGCGTGTAGGTCGCATAGACCTTCTGTGCCGCGCGGACGCGGGCGAGGGCAGCCTCGAAGCTCTCCACGCTATCGACGATCGGATACTCTTTCGCCATGATACTCTCTCCTTATGCTTCATCCGTCCTGCGGGGATGCGCCCGCGAACGGGGAATGTCGGTGTTTGTCGGGGTGACGAGAACAGTGTAGCAGATTGTTAAGCTCTTGTCAAGTGGCTGACACGATTTTAACGATATTTTTTTCACAAATTCACACGTTTTCGGAACGGGATGAATGGAATGGCGGATAGATGGGCGAAGGGGACAAATTACAAAAAGCGCTGTACAGTAAAAAAACAGCGGATGAATGTCGAATTTGCTGTTCTTGCTTGAAAATGAGGAGAAAATGCGGTATAATGGGGTGGAAAAGCAAAGGAAGGGGAGGGACACTCGTGGACAATGAGGAGAAAAAGGAAGACGGGGCGACTTGTTGTCTGACGCTGCCCCTTAAACTGGAAAAATGGCAGTCCGACCATCTTGAAAAGCGTTTCGAGATTGCGCGGCAGCTGTATAATACGCTGGTTCATGCTGAACTAAAGAAGAAATGCCAAGTTGAAAGAATGCCTGAATACCAAGAAATCATGAAAATGATTGATACTGCCAGCAATCAGAAGGAAAAGTGGGCATTAGAAAAAAAGAGAAAAGCATTTTTGGAAGAAAACGGTTTTAGCAGAAATGCCTTTAAGGCTGATATGGAAAAATACTATAAGCACTTTAATGATAATATCGGCGCAAATGTAGCGTTGCATGGAATTACAGCACAGGTGTGGATTGCTTTTGATAAGGTGTTCGTTGACAACTATAAGCAGAAGGGAAAAGTACATTTCAAAAAGCCGGGTGAACTTTGTTCCGTGCAGGGCTATTCACAGAAGAAAAGCGGTGGAAAGGAGATTATGTTCCGAGAAGATAGAATTATATGGAATCAGCAAGGTAATCGTGACCGCAAGAAGGTAAAAAGAGAGTTTTTGCTGAAATTATCACCTGATAATCCTTACGAGGCCGAGATGTTGAAAAGGCATGTGAAATTTGTCCGCATCCTCCGCAAAGACGGCAAAACAAAGCCGCATTGGTATGCACAGCTTGTTTTGGAAGGAAAGCCGGCGGTGAAGCGCGACCCGGCAAGCGGTGCGCCGAAGCATCCTATCGGGCATGGTGTCGTTGGCATCGACATTGGCACGCGAACGCTGGCATACTCGACCGATAAGGAGGTTAATCTGCTGGAATTGGCTGACCGCGTGCAGAATATAGAGCAAGAAAAGCGGCGCTTGCAGCGCAAGATGGACAGAAGCCGACGCGCAACAAATCCGGAAAATTACAATCCGGATGGAACATTTAAGCGCGGCGTGAAGCTGACGCGGAACAAGTCCAAGCGATACAGACGGATTCAGCACCAGCTGGCAATGATTCAGCATCATCAGGCGGACATCCGAAAACAGCAGCATAACGAATTGGCAAATTATCTGCTGACGCTGGGTGATTGCTTCTTTGTGGAGAACATGAGTTACTGCGATTTGGTCCACAGAGCAAATAAAACGGAGATTTCCGAAAAGACTGGACGATATAAACGCAAAAAGCGGTTCGGAAAATCCATTGCAAACAAAGCACCTGCTATGCTGATTACGATGCTGAAACAGAAATGCCAGTCGCGCGGGCTGAAAGGGGTGAAAGAAGTTGATACGCATGTGCGCGCCAGCCAGTACAACCACCAGACAGACACCTGCATCGAAAAGGCACTTGAAAACCGCTGGAACGTTATGCCGGACGGCGAACGCATACAGCGCGATTTGTACTCGGCGTTTCTACTTCAGCATTGCAAGCAGGGATTGCCGGAATATAATAGGAAGGAATTAAAGAAAGAATTTGGTGAAGAACTTTACAGAGTATTTGACCGCGAGGCACTTCAACGTGACTATCCTCAATTTGTTGCGTATCATCACATGACGATTCAGCGGCTTTCAGAACTTCCGCATACGATTCCCAGCATGGGCATCAGGCGAATCATCAGCTAACATGAAAATCCGGTGCGGTTCGCACCAACAAAACCGGTCGATTGTCCGTCCGGGGCTGTCGCTAATGGCAACAAAGGTTGCCTTGACAGCAGAAGAGTTTCGGGAAAATAGTCAGCGCAGCATTGATTTGTTCAATACTGAAAAGCTATCTACCAACTCAACACACGTTCGAAAAAAGTGTATATTGCAATTCTGTGCATTTCTGCCGTTGCAATCTGCACGGAGCGTGTGGAGGCAAAGGTCGGCCACATACTGGTACTGGCCGTCGTGGGTGGTTGCAATCTGCACGGAGCGTGTGGAGGCAAAGGATGAAGCCGTAATGCACGACGTTCCCCTCGGTAGGTTGCAATCTGCACGGAGCGTGTGGAGGCAAAGTGGGACGAGCGAAACTGGCAGGCGCTCTGCAAAGGTTGCAATCTGCACGGAGCGTGTGGAGGCAAAGCCCCGTATTCGCGCATGTCCGCCGCGTCGATGATGGTTGCAATCTGCACGGAGCGTGTGGAGGCAAAGAATGAAGCCGTCGAGGACGAAAAGAAAGCCCTCGAGGTTGCAATCTGCACGGAGCGTGTGGAGGCAAAGGAACCAGCATCTCACGGCGGGAGAAAAAGGAAAAGTTGCAATCTGCACGGAGCGTGTGGAGGCAAAGCAAGGCAAGGCGACCCGCAAAGGGGTCAAGGGGGCGTTGCAATCTGCACGGAGCGTGTGAAGGCAAAGTACTCGCATTACGCCTATTCCCCCTTAACTTAGGTTGCAATCTGCACGGGATGTGTGGAAAGTATTGCAGTATCCCTCTACGAAAAATCCGAGAAAATTTATGCAGACCTATTGCATTTTTATTCATCTTGGTGTATAATCCATCTTGTCCGGCAGACGGACACAAAAATGATGAGAATCAGGATGAAGATAAAGGAGTCGATTGTTATGGCGAAGATGCGCGTATTGCTGGCTTATTCCGGGGGTCTGGATACCTCGATTATCGTGCCGTGGCTGAAGGAAAATTATGACTGCGACGTGGTCTGCGTTGCGGGCGACGTCGGGCAGGGCGAAGAGCTGGAGCCCCTCCACGAGAAGGCGAAAAAGTGCGGCGCTGAAAAGCTGTACATCGAAGACCTGCGCAAGGAGTTCGTCGAGGACTTCATTTGGCCGACGCTCAAGGCGGGCGCGGTCTACGAGGGCAAGTATCTGCTGGGCACGTCCTTCGCACGGCCGCTGATTGCCAAGCGCCTCGTTGAAATCGCCCACAAGGAGAACTGCACTGCCATCTGCCACGGCTGCACCGGCAAGGGCAACGACCAAGTCCGCTTCGAGCTGACCATCAAGGCGTTCGACCCGAACATGCAGATTATCGCGCCGTGGCGTATCTGGGATATCAAGACGCGTGAGGAAGAAATTGACTACGCCGAAAAGCGCGGCATCCCCGTCCCGGTCAAGAAGGATCGCCCGTATTCGATGGATCGCAACATCTGGCACATCAGCCACGAGGGCGCGGATTTGGAAGATCCGTGGAACGAGCCGCCGGAAGACCTGCTGCTGACGATGGTCACGCCCGAAAAAGCGCCTGATCAGCCCGAATACGTCACGGTGGACTTCGAGAAGGGCGTGCCGGTCGCCATCAACGGCGAAAAGCTGGACGCGGTGGATTTGCTGACGAAGGCGAACGAAATCGCGGGCCGCAACGGCGTTGGCTGCGCGGATTTGGTGGAGAACCGCCTGGTGGGCATGAAGTCCCGCGGCGTGTACGAAACCCCCGGCGGAACGATGCTCTACGCCGCGCACGGCATCCTCGAATCCATCACGCTTGACCGCGCCACCAGCCACTACAAGGAGCTGGTCGCGAGCAAGTTCGCGGAGCTGGTGTACGACGGCATGTGGTACACGCCCCTGCGCGAGGCGCTCTCCGCATTTGTGGACAGCACGCAGCAGACGGTCAACGGCACGGTGAAGCTGAAGCTGTACAAGGGCAACTGCATCAACGCGGGCGTGAAGTCGCCGAACAGCCTGTACATGGAGGAAATCGCTACCTTCGGCGACAGCCACGACCTGTACAGCCACAAGGATTCCGCGGGCTTCATCAACCTGCTCGGTCTGCCGCTGAAGGTCAAGGCGATGGTGGAGCAGAAGAATAAGAAGTAATTTAAAGCAACACCGCACAACTCGGCGGCTGACCGCCTCATTTGTGTAAATGTGATAACTGTGGTGTCCAGCAAGTCCTGCACTGAATTCGGGAGTAGAGCCCCAAATAGTATAAACGCGCTCGTCGGAAGGTCGGCGGGCGCGTTTTCTGTGCGAATTTGAAATTTGGAGGGGGATTTGAGGCAGCTGATTTCAGAAAAACCGATTTTCTGAAAGGTGGTTACACGCCGACACGAAAGTCGTTGTGAAGATACACAACAATTTGCCATGCTTTTGTCAGAAATGTCAGAAATACATAATTCTTCAAGAAAACACTTGACTTTTTTCGAGGGGAGGGTAAAATAGAAGAAAGGAATCGCGAGGGAAAGGAGGAACGGACAGTGATTTGCTATCAACAATCGCATGGCTGGGCAAATTGCCGGATAGCCGTAGAGAAAAGAAAAGAGCACAGGCAAAGCGATAAAATGGACAAACTGGAAAAGGAGAGAATACGATGAGCGTCATTAGTTTTTTGCTGCTGGTTGTTAGTTTGGCGGCCAATTGGAGAGTTTATCAGAAGATGGGCAGACAAGGCTGGGAAGGAATTATTCCGTTCTATAATATCTACGTTCAGTTTGAAGTGCTGTATGGTCAGGGGGCGAAAATGTTCCTGCTGCTGATTCCGTTTTATGGCATCTACATTGCTATCAAAGCAGCCATCGATCTTGCGCACGCATTCAACCAAAGCACGGGTTTCGGTTGGGGATTGGTGCTGCTGAACACCGTATTTGTCTGCATTCTTGGCTTTGGCAAGGCGGAATACATGGATGGCTCGCATGCTGTCACAAGTGACGATGCGATTAGCAGAACACTTGACAGTATTGCGAATGAGAAGAAATAATAACGCGGAATGCATGCAATGTCCGATGATACATATCCTTTGGACTGGTAACTAAAACGCTGTCCGCCTCCCATTCTCGGAGGCGGATTTTTCATATCCATGCACATAAAAACGAGCCAGCTTCTCACGAAACTGGCTCGTCACTGTGAAATGACTCAAAAACTAATACAATTCCCGGCTATCGTTTTGCAATAACCCTTTCGTTTTACATTGGGTGCATTTGGGTGCAAACTGAGGCGCGGTGGGTGCAGCACCGGACTGTCGTTTGATCTTTAATTGTCAAGTCAAGTGCAACAGGTGGTTGAAGAAAACTTCAAAGGGAAATCTCCAGCCGAGGTATTTACGGGGACGAAGATTGATCTTGCTGGTATGCTGCCTTTATACAGACTCAATATGTCAGCGATGCCCTTGGGATACAGGTCAAGTACATTACAGACATAGAGAAGATCCGGGCCTGCGTCGTGATATCCATGCCGGTCATCTCGATCAACGAGCAGGTGGCGGATTTGGGCGGGGTCCTAAAGCCTGCCAGGGTGGAAAAGCTGCTGTGCAAATCAGAGCATGACATTTGCAGCGGATAGCGTTCATCTACGTCCATAACGCCTGCCGCAGCCAGATGGCGGAAGACCTGAAGCGGCACCCGGCGTTGGACGTGTTCGAGAGCTGCTCCGTATGGACGGAGCGGAGGATCGCATCAACCTGGACACTGTTCGGCTGATGAAGGCACTGTACGGCTTTCAGGAAAAAGAAACTGCGCGTACCGGGTTTGGTACGCGCAGGCCTGATCGTTACATTTTGTTGACGCCGCCCTCGGTCACGCCGTTTTCGTTATAGGCGTCAATGGCATAATAGTAGGTTTCCCCAGCATTCAGCGTCGTGATGAAGGCTTCTTCGCTGCCATACACCTGGTAGCTGGCATAAAGTTTGTCGGGCGCAATGCCGAAACGCACGTTGTAGCCCGTGGCGCCCTCCGCCTTGTCCCAGGTCAGGCGGCAGGTCATGGGATCCTCCATAACGGCATGGCCGCCTGCGACCCGTTGAGGTTTTTCGCCATTGCCGATGCCAAATACGCGCAGGCCGGAAATGCTCACGAGGCTGTTGTAGGGCGTCTCCTCACAGGTGATGCGCACAAATCGCAGCTGCGTGTCCTGAGCCAGCACATGGTAGGGATGGCTGCGGTCGTCCTCCGTCGTCCGGGCATCCACCAGCGTTGTCCAGTTCTCGCCATCGAGGCTGCCTTCCAGCAGGTAGCGGGTGCGCAGTTGCTTGCCAGAGTCCACATAGCGCCCGCCCACTGCGCCGGGCAGACCGCACGCCTCAGGCGGCATCTGCATGACTGGGATGCCCTCTTCCGCAAAGTTGATCTGAATCCCATGTACGCTGCACGGTTCGCCCAGATCCAGCTTCAGCCATTCGCCTTTGCTTCCCCTGGCTGTCCACCAGGTCTTGATGCTTTCATCCACAGACAGCTGGGCAGGATGCCCCTCCGCAAAGGATGACGCTTCCACCGGCTTGCGGTAGGAAAGCAGCATGTGGCGGGGCTTGATCGACCAGGGATCAAATTTGCCTTGGGGAATTTCCAACGGATAATCGGCGAAATTCTGATTGCAGAACAGCAGACCATCCTGATCCACGCCTGCGGGAAACAGGCCGACGCGGCGTTCAAAATCAGCGTTGACGCTGATGCCCATGCTGGCAACATGCCACAAATTTCCGTAACGATCCTCCATGGTGCTGCCATGGCCTGCGGCAGTGATGAATCCGCTCAGACGGGAGCTGAAGGGGGAATTCACGCCGAAGGTGAAGGGACCCAGCGGCGCATCACCCACCACATAGCCGTTACTGTAAATGGACTCTTCCGTGGCTGGCGCGCTATACTGCAGGTAATACCGACCGTTCAGCTTGCTCATGTAGGGGCCTTCCATGAACGGGTCGCCGCTGCCAAAAAAGATGTCGTACAGCGTCTGCTCAAGCTCAGGACGATCCTTTTTCTTTTTGCCTGGGAAGTTGAAACGCTCAAAGCCATGGCTTTTCTTGTCCCCATAGATGAGGGATTTGCGTTCGCCGATGGGCGTCATGGTGGCGGGATCCAGCTCGGTGCCATAGATGGGACGGTCGTTGGCACTGCCCCAGTACAGGTACACCCGGCCGTCATCATCCGAGAAAATCGCCGGATCCCAGAAATCAAAGGGTGCGCTGACCTTCTCAAACTGGTCGGACAGAGGATCCTTCGTCCGCCAGATGGTGCTGGATTCGCCCTTGCTGGACGCGCAGAAATACAGATAGTCGCCGATCTGCCTTGCGTCCGGAGCATACAGGTACATATCCAGATTGCGGTTCTCATGCCACTGCCAGCTGGCAAGATCGTTGGAATAGTAGAAGCCTGCGCTCATGCTGGCGAACAGGTAATAGGTGCCCTTGAAGAGAACCAGCGTAGGATCGGCAGCTTCCCGGTGGGCGGCTTTGCCGTAGTGCTGGAATTTGTACGCCAAATCAAGCGGATTGCAGTATTCCATAAGCAAGTTCCTTTCTGAAAAACCAGGCTACACGCAGCTTGAATCCGCGTGTAGCCTGCTGGGTGATGTGCTGTATTTTACCGAATCACATCCGCAAAATACACGTTGTTGCTTTAAGGTAACACCGCACAAATGAGGTGGTCGGCTGGCGAATGGATTTTTCGTCA
>ERZ1027051.979-NODE-979-length-11348-cov-6.584610_pt1 | contig 11348 bp, 16 predicted proteins | sample MGYA00519429_ERZ1027051 | MGnify/ENA primary metagenome ERZ1027051 (study PRJEB26926, sample SAMN06164598) | human gut metagenome | biome: ENVO:00009003; feature: ENVO:2100002; material: ENVO:00002003 | host: Homo sapiens | place: USA | collected 2012 ... | reverse complement strand
ATACATATTAATTAAGATTTTTGCTTTAACTCCAATAAAATCTAACACTTTGATTTTAGGACCAAATCTTGACATTTTATAAATTTTCATTTATATATAGTTTATATATTTTAATGAATATTCTATGAGGCTAAAATGAAGCGTGGAAAATCTAAATTATTATCAGACACAGATGTAAAAAATTGTCTTCGGTTTATCAATGATATGCCATCACATCGGGAACGAACCAGATTAATGTTCTTGATGATGTTGATGACCTCTCTTCGTATCCATTCCATCCAAAAATTGACTCTTGGACAAGTTTATGATGAAAACTTCAATCCTGTGGAATCATTTTTGCTGCAACCAGAGCAAAATAAAGGTGGAAAAAAGGCTCTGCAAGTCTATTTAAACAATACCTTGAAACAGGAATTAAAAAAATATGCCAAATTCTTACATTCAGATAAGTATCTTCAACCTAAAATGAATGATTACCTATTCAAATCAAATAAAGGTTCTTATCTTTCAAAACAACAGATAATCCATATTTTCCGCCAGATTTTTGATGCTGTTGGACTTGATAAGCAATACCGTGTTCATTCTCTTCGAGCAACTTGTTTAACAAAATTAATGGATGCCAATTATCCCCTGCCATTAATACAACAAATTTCAGGGCATAGTTCCATTCAAACTCTATCAATTTATTATAGGACAAATCCCAAAAATATCCAAAATGCTCTGGAAACTTTGAATTTATAGCTTTTATCGTTTTGCCAAATTAGCATTTAGCACAATAGATTCCACAATTTTTCTGGCTAATTCTGTTGCATTCCAGCCAGAACTGTTAAAGTTATAGGTAGATTTTATGCCTTTGGGGGCATCTAAAAAAGTGATAAGAGCATACTCTTGTCCTTGATAACTGAAATGCCCCAAAAACGTTGTAACGACATCATCAGGATTATCTAACTTGTAGTCTGTTGCCGTTAGGCCATAGATAGAAATACCTTCAATGTTTATTTTCTTTGCCGTTCCGTTGGTAACATTGCCTCTTAACTCTTCCAGTTCTTTTTTACCTGCTGATTTGATGAAAGAGGCATAATCTTGAATAAACTGCTGTGTGGTTGCCAATCTATCCTTTTTCAAAAGTTTCATAATGTTGTTGGGCGTATATGAAAAATCTTTATTGTAGTCAAAACTTTCTAAAATACTGATGGAGGCGGAATTTAGAACTTCATCGTTTTCCAAATTCACCAGAATAAAAGCACCTCCTGCGGTATTAAATTTTTCAACTTCCTCTGCCAATACACTATAATTTCTTTTGCAAATGGCCGCATCTGTATTGCAAATTTCCGCAAAAGATTTATTGTTGGTAATGTTATTATGAGAACATCCCATTAGAAACAAAGAAACTATCAAGAAAACTATTTTTTTCATATTTTATCCTATCTAATCATTGCGATGTATTGGTTCTTTTTTATTTGTGTTTAAAATTTATCTGTATCAAAAATTTCAAGCACATTAACTCCCTCGTCCATCGCACACGTTATATTGTATCTGGTTAGTAGACCAATATATTGTTCCCACAATTCTTCACCCATTGATGCTTGTAGTTTTTTCGCTTCTTGAATGGTTGATAGACTTGGGTTTTCATTCAATTTTTGAAAAACTATTAGCCAATCGTTATAATGTTTCATATCTTTAACTTGTTTAGATATTTCATTATACATACATTTACAGGGAACAGCAGAGCCTTCATTGCGACAAAGAGTCATAAATCTATGTTCTTCACCACATCCTGAAAGGCTCAGAATAACGAGGAAACAAAAAACTATTTTCTTAATCATCTTTTCTCTCCGTTATTTAACCATTGCGATGCATTGGTTCTTTTTATTGACATCGGAAATTCTATAACAGATGCCTTTTTGCCTTTTAAGCTTCGCCAAACAGAAATTTTTATCATCAGGATTTGATATGCGGTAGCAATATCCCTCATCATTCTTGGTTTCTGCCAAGCAAGCATATTTCAGGTCTGAATCGGAAATATTATAACAGTTTGCAAGACAGCTATTTGTTATTATCAGTCCAGTAGCTAAGGCAAATAAAAAAATTTTCATAACAAAATCCTCTAAATATCTTTTAGTTCATCCAATACACTTTGGATATGTTCTTGTTTTTGAGCTTCCTGTTTGCGTTTAGCTTCTTGTTCAAGAGCTTTGCGTTTGGCCTCTTCCGCTTTTTTCTTCAAAGCAATTTGCTTGTTTTGCTTTATTATGTTCTGAGCTTTGTTGTACATTAATGAATGTAAATCACTGTCCTGATTAATTTGGTCAATTACGGATTCCAATCCTTCTTTATAGGCAGACAGATATGCGGCGGCCTGAACTTGGTCTGGGGCATAACCATAATAGCAAGCAACAAATTTCCAATCCTTTGCTGTTGCCTTATATTCTTTTAGTTGTTTTCCATTTAAATCATAAGCAACAGCATTGACTTGTACTGTATATTCCTCAGTACCGAAAGGATACCCTATTAAATTGAGTGTTCCTAATGATAAAATAGAAGGGAAAGACCCAAGTAAAGTCATCAAAGTCCCTTGCTTACGGTTAAGGACATCTTGGGAAATTATGATACTACCAATGCTGTTATCATCGTTTCCGAGCTTATTAATTATTTCACTATTAACATCATAGGCAACCGTTTTCAAATGCTCTTGCTTGTTATCAATTTTGGCTCGTTCGCCAACATTAGTTTGGGTAATAACATAAATGTTATCAGGAACATTTAGTGTAAATTCGTAATTCTGATACTTAAAAGGAGATATGTTGGTTTGATAATCTTCCATCGTTAATGAACGACACGATGTTAAAAATAGCATCAAAAAAAGCACTTTTTTCATTGTTCAATCCTTATACATTATTGTTTCCAATTGTTTTTCCGTTCCATCCCAATTATCAAGCCGATGACCTGGACGAAAGGCACTCATAACATCACTATCAAGTGTTTTGCCATCTCCGAATTTCACTAATGGAAATTTTTTATCCCAATAATGTTCCTTTGATTTTTTATCATTATTGGGCGTTATCGTTAGGATATCAGAACGAGGAAGTGATGGATAATTTTTAGTCAATTTAAGAAATATTTTTTCTTTGGCTTTGCAAACATCACAGTTATCTATAACTAACACTATTCGGTCTTTGTTGCCTTTTAATAGTTCAGCAATTTCATCGTGTTTCATTTCTTTGGCATATTTGTAGGCTGTCCATTTCTCATCTTTGGATTTGTAAATATCTGCCCTATGCTCTATTAATTTCTTTGCCGCATATAGATTATTTTTAATAGCCGCGTACATAATTGCGGTTCGGCCTTTTTTATCAACCTCATTTAGATAGACCTTTTTATTCAACAGCAAATTAAGGAAATTATTATCCTGACGGATGACAGCATACATCAATGGCGTATAGCCATTTTTATCAATAACATCCGCTGAAGCCCCCAATTTAATCAGCTCTTGAGCAAAAGTCATATCATCTTTGATGAAATGAGCAACAGGATGTTCTCCATCTATTTTGATTTCATCTAAATCAGACGGAGATGATAAAAATGCTTTAATACTTTCCACATTTTTTGAAACAACAGCATTTTGCAGAGTTTCTAAATCTCTAACACTAAAATCAACACTGTTACCGTTAACATTATCTAGCTTAATGGATGGAATATTTAACTTCCCTATTCTTGGAGATTTAAACTGAACACGAAGCTGAATTAAAGATTTGTTATCATTTCCAGCACAGGAAAGACTGCCGTCAACAATTTCAAAATGGCGGCTAACCAGTGTTTCTTTAACTTTTTCTTCTAAGATTTTGCAATCTACATCTGCACCAGTCCATTGAGCAAGCAACGAGATATTTTCATTCCTTTCATAAACTGGTTTGGATATATCAAGAGTTAGATTTGATGATATTTTAGGCATAGAGGCTTGTGAAGGATTACCTATAAATCTGTCAATATCTTGTTTCCCCCACATCATTAACATATCAGCAGGTATTTGTTCTACCCGTTTCATTACAAATTGGGTTAAAGCTTTACATTTGTTATTTGATAATAAATATTCTCTGGTTGTGTTATCCTGAAAAAATGTTTCTCTCCCAGTGTTATAAATGGATAGCTCGTAATTGCTTCCTGCTGCATTATATACAGCGCGTGCAGTACCAAAGGTCATTAACATAAAATTTATACTAACTCTATTGGTAAGGTTTGGGTTGATATTGGCAGAACTTGAAAATCCTTCTATTTCTGCTGAGTTAAAGCCTGAACAAAAATAGAAGCGTTCAATTTCAGGACGATTCTCAAATACATTATTAAATCCAGCTATTCTGGCTGATGAATCCAAGGCTGTATTATTCAAGAAAGTTGTTTTATTTTTATCTACTTTATTCTCCTTTGCAGAATCTTTGCCAAAAATAGATTTTAATGAAAAATCAAACCCATATGCTGTATTACATTCTAAAAAAAATGCAGTAAAGGTTATGCACATAACAGTAATTGTGTTAAAAATAGTGATTGCAAAATTTTTTTTATATTTTTTTCCCATAACTTTTCCTCAGCATATATTGGCCTTTCTATTTCATATCCGCCAATTCAATTACCGTAACCCCCTTATTTTTTGCCCTTTTACATACTTCAAATGCTCTGCCTTCATATTGATTATAAGAAATGATGAAATCAGTATTTTCTATAATCCAATTGTTGCGGTGGACGATACACCATCTTTTATAGCCGATTGCGGCTCGGTCAGGATATATGAAGCTATCAAAATACCTACTACCGTCATTAACTTCTTTCATACTGGATGCTACAAAGATAATTTGGATACTTGGATTATTCTGTTTTATCTGTAAAATAGCATTATAGGCATCACATTCAAAACGTCCCTTTGAACCAACATAAAAAGTATCCACATTATTCTCTTCAATAAGATGAAGAGCTTGTTCTTTTACTTGGTCAACAATGTCGCTTCTGCTCCATCGGTAATCATTTCCAAAAAATGCACAGCTTTTACTCATTTGAATTTCTTTCAAAATAGAGGTGTTTCTCTAAGGATACATAAACCAACGATTGTGTTCTTGTCAGCCATTATCTATTTAAAAGAAATGAATTTCCTAACATAGAACTCCTTGAACCCATTGGTTTTACTTGTGTTAATGCCATTTATATATTTTTGAATTAAGCGAAAGAAAATAAAACTAATAACCATAAAAAAGGGTTGATTTTATTGTTCAATAAAAATGACCTTCTATTTGTTATTAACTCTTTGAAATTCTGATAAATATATGAAAAGGGGAAAAGATGATTTATGGTTATATCAGAGTAAGCAGCCAAAAACAGTCGGTAGAGCATCAGGAATATGAAATTAAGCAATATGCCTTAAAAAAAGGTATAAAAATAGATAGTTGGATTGAAGAAACTATCTCTTCACGAAAAGCATTAAAACACAGAAAATTAGGTCAATTACTTGATGAATTGCAAGAAAATGATGTGATTATTGCTTGTGAAATCTCTCGGCTTGGGCGTTCGCTTTTAGAAGTTATGGAAATTTTGGAAACTTGTTTGGCTAAAAACTGTCAAATCATTACCATTAAAGAAGGTTTCCATTTAGGCAATGACATTCAATCACAGGTATTGGCTTTTGCTTTTGGACTTTCAGCACAGATTGAAAGGAACCTGATTTCCCAAAGAACCAAAATGTCGCTGGATAATCTTAAATCATCAGGTCGGAGATTAGGTCGGCCTGTTGGTGCAGAAAGCAAAAAATTAAAACTCTCAAAAAACACTAAAAGAATAAGAGATTTATTAGATAAAAAAGTACCAAAAGCACAAATCGCCAGAATTATGGGTGTTCAAAAAATAACATTAAGAAGATTTATTAAACGAATGGGATGGAGTGATTAGTAAAAAACCAGAGTATTAACTCTGGTTTTGCTATGAAATTATTATTTTGCCAAATCCAGCAATAGTTCTTTTGCTGTGGAATTTTGGGTAATATCTGCTATATCAAAGGCATCAAATTCATATTCAGCACAAACATCTCCTGCGAATGCACCATAATAATGAAGAAGAGCCATATTGTATAATTGACCATTAAAAGTTGCCACCATCAATGGTGTAACTCCCATATCATCAGGAATATTTGGAGATGCACCCTTTTCCAATAAATATTCAATCATTTTTCTGTTGTTTCTTTTGACTGCCATCATCAGTGCTGTTTCACCGTTCGCATTAACTACATCAATACCTTCACCCATTTCTAACATTCTATCTACCACAACAGTTTTCTCAAAAAATGGAATATTGGGATTCACAACCAAAGCCATTAAATGAGTATAGTCATCAATATGCTTAAATTTCATCGTGCTTCGGTCTATTATTTTGAGTAAATCCGTGTAATCAGCAGAAGCTAAAAAGTGTATCAAAAATGACTCTACATCAAACAAAGGCTCAAATTGCTTTAAATTGTCATACTCTGGAATTTCCTGCAAATGTCTAAGCACTTCGGCCAACTTCCTCTCTGCTTTCATATGATAAGGCAGTGGTTTAGATGAATTTAATATTAGGTCTATTTTTTCAATCAATTCTTCAAAAACTATATCATCTCGCATTTTTTAATCCTTTAACGCCATATTATATAAGGTTTTTGATAATTGTGCCTGCCATTGTGGTAATAATTTATTTTTATGTAAATTAACCAACAAAGCCCAGCTTGAAGAAATGCTTGGTTTTTTATTCTGCCATACCAGAGACCCTAAATAATTACTGCATTTATTTAAATAACGGGAACTAAAATCTCTTCGGCTCTTTATGTGGTGATTTTCCAGCAACTCATCTGCAATGTTCAAAAACATCTCTAAATATTGATTTTTCTTATTATTGTTCATCAAATCTCCTTGTTTGTGATAATTATATTTATCAGTTGGGAGTAGATAATTGTGAATTAAACAAATCTGAGCAGATATAAGTAGGAACTTCAATTCTATACTTACTGATGAATTTGTCCTTATTTGTAGGAAATGGAGAGATATAGTTATGCCAACCATCAATATTGTAAATCTTTTTAATTTTATAGGATGCTTTGAAATACAAGGATTTGAACATTTTAATGATGTAGCCAATGAATAGTGCCAATTCCTCAACATTATACTGATATATGGTAATATGAATATGATTTATACCATTGGATTGTTTTTCTATAATCCCTTGAAATGGAACTTGTATGTGTTTTAATTTTCTCCATTTGGAACCGTATCTCCAATGATAGTAGTGAGATAAAATTGATTTAAAATCTGTCTCTAATTTTACAGCATCTACAAAATTATTTGGATTTAAGGTAAATGCAAATAATCCGTTTGGGGTGTTGGGTGTCAATTGTTTATCAGAACTCATATCTATCCAGAGAGATTTTAATTGTTTTATGGTATTGGGAGTTTCTTGTGTTATTCTATTTTTAAATATTTTTTCACTCATTTCGTCCTCTATAATAATAAAGTTTTAAATATGGTTAGATTTATGGCTAGTTTTTAGCCATTTAGTTACTGTGATAGATTGTGGTATAAATAATTGAGAAAGTAGTTATTAAACATTCTTTCTCATTCTAATACTCGTCTTATGCTCTTCTTACGCTTGTCTAACTATCAGCAACAACAGGGGAATTTCTGTACTCCTGTCAAACCTTATGCCGATAAAAGGTTTGAGTTATCGGTATCTGTTGCTGATGATGGAATAATATCATATCAGCTTTGGGCGATGCAAAATTATTTTGATAATTTTATTTATCAAAAAGACCCGAAAATTTATTTTTTTGATGATATGGCATAATACACTGATTTTATTTAATAAAAAAAGTTCGCAGAAATTTGACTTTTGAAAACTTTTAAGGTAGTATCTACTTTGTTCAATGAGGTGTCATTATCCTCTTTTTCTTAAAATACATATCCATATTTATATTCAGAATTGCAAATATAGTTTCAACTCGTATAGGGGATAACTATGATTTGCACAAATTACCAAGATAAAAATCCTAAAAAAATGATTGAAGTTGGAGAAGATATTTTCCAACTACTGATGTTCTTATTAGAACTTGAAATGCAGAAGAATTAGGAGCTATGGATATGAAAGCGGTTATTTTAGCTCGGGTTTCCACCGAGATGCAGGAAGATGGGTTCTCTCTTGATGCTCAATTAGACAGGTTGAGAAACTATTGCTCCTTTAAAGGATTAGAAATTGCAAAGGAATTTACCTTTGTTGAAAGTTCCTTTCACGGCAAAAGGACTAAGTTTTATGAAGCGGTTAATTACATTAAACGGCAAAGTAAGCTGACGGCTCTTGTTGTTGATACCGTTGACAGGTTGCAAAGAACCTTCAACGAGTTTCCGATGCTTTTAGAGCTTGTTAAAAAAGAAAAATTGGCTCTTCACTTCTTTAAAGAAGGCTTGGTAATTGATAAAAACTTCAAAAGCTCTGACCTTGCGATGTGGCAAATGCAAATTTTGTCGGCAAATATGTTCGTCAATTCAACTCGTGATAATGTTAAGCGTTCTGAGGAGCGAATGCTCAATGAAGGATTGCTCCCAGGGCCTGCTCCGATTGGATATTTGAATACCAAAGATGCAAATGGCAAGAAGACCATTATCATTGACCCTGACCGAGGGCATTGGATAAGAAAATTGTTTGAGGAATACTCAACAGGGTTATTTTCAATGGATGAGTTGGTTAAAAAGTCCAAAAACTGGGGATTGCGAAACCGTAAGAGTGGTAACCCGATTACCAAAGCCCAATTTGCAGATATTTTGCAAAACCCGTTTTATTATGGCGTGATGTACTATAACAAGAGCTATTTTCCGCATATTTATGAAAAACTCATTTCCAAGGAGTTGTTTGATAAATGTACCGAAGTGCGGACTGGTAAGTTCAAGCGAACCTCCAAGCATACCAGAGAGCCCTATATTTTTCGGGGGCTGGTTCGTTGCAAACATTGTGGTTGTTTGCTTTCGCCTTATACCAAGAAGGGGCAATATGTTTATTTAAGACATACTGACCTCAAAAATTGCGAACACTGTAATAATATCAGTGAGAAAATTCTGCTGAAAGAAGTGGAAAAGGCACTTGCTTCAATCTGTTTTGATGATGAACTGAAAATCGCTCTGGCGGATGCATTAAAAAAACGCTATGAAGCCACACACGGCAACAATCATTATCAATTGGAAAAGAATCGGAATCAGTTGGTTGATGTTGAAGAAAATCAAAAGAAACTTTTGGATTTGCTGATTGCGGGAACGGTTTCTGCCGAAGTATATCGCAGTAAAAATGCCGAGTATGAAACAGCTAAAATTGAGCTTCAGGCGAAAATTGAACAATTGCAGACACCTGATAACTCTGTTGAACGAGCGATTGATAAGGTGTTGAATTTCAGCCAAAATTCTTTTGCAATTTTCAAAAGTTCGCAGATTGAAGAAAAAAGGCGTATTTTAAATATCGTTTTTGCGAACTTTTTGATGGATGGAAAAAATCCTGAAATATCAATGCATAAAAACTTCAAGCTCCTATCAAAAATAGGAGCTTGTGAAGATTGGTGCCCTGGAGAAGACTCGAACTTCCACTACCTGAGGTAACATGCACCTGAAGCATGCGCGTCTACCAATTCCGCCACCAGGGCTTAACAACGGATATCCTTTTAACGCACTTCAAAATAAATTGCAAGCATTTATTTTAAAAATTTTCAAGATATCCATAAGAATTTAAAAGGAGATAGGTTCCCAGGCAAAGGCGATAGATGACAAACGGCAGAAACGTTGATTTCTTTAGCCACCACATGATGATGTAAATAGCCAGAATGGAGAAGATGAACGAATAGGTTATACCGTCCATGGCATAAATGATTTCCTGAAAATTGCCGGCGGCGTAAAGTTCCCAGCCGACGAGCATTCCGGCGGCGGCAATGGTCGGAATTGACAGCAACATGGCAAACTTGGCGGCTTCGCGGCGTTCCATTCCCAAAAAGCGTCCCATGGTAATGGTTATGCCTGAGCGGCTGGTGCCGGGAATAAGCGCCAGGCACTGAGCCAGACCGATGAGCAGAGCGTCGAGGGCGGTCAGATGTTTTATCTGGCGGATGGTCATGCCGAGTTTGTCGGCAATAAACAGAACAATGCCGAATCCCAGAATCGTCCAGCCGATGATACGGCTGTCCCTCAGCCACTCCATGCCGTAGGATTTGAGCGCCAGTCCGGTGATAACGGCCGGAATTGTTCCGATAACAATCAGCCAGAAGAGCTTGGAACCGGCATTTTTGAAATTGGGAATGAACCAGGTTTTGAAGACGCCTTTGAGCATCATCCAGATTTCTTCCGAAAAGTAAATCATGACGGCCATAATCGAACCGACATGCATGGCAACGTCGAGTGCCAGTCCCTGATCGGGGAAAGACGTGAATTTTGAAAAAAGAATCAGATGTCCGGAGGAACTTACCGGAAGAAATTCCGTCAAGCCCTGAAGGGCGGACAGAAGCAAAATTTGTATATTAGTCACTTTTTACACTCTTTCCTGTTTAATGCCGAAAGCATTTAAAATTCTTTTTTTGAGAGCCAGCGGGGAAATCGGTTTGACCAGATATTCCTGTATGCCCAGATTGCGTGCGTCGAGAACGGTTTTTTCCTTGGTGTCGACGGTAATCATGATTATGGGCAGGCTTTTCAGGTGGGGATTGTTGCTGTTTTTCAGTTCGCGCGCCAGTTCAAGGCCGGTTTTGCCCGGCATTTGCTGGTCGAGGAGAATTATATCTATTTTGAAACTGTTGAGCAATTCGACGGCTTCCGCGGCAGATGCGGCTTCGCGGGTGTTTTTCATACCGATTTGTTTAGCCTTTTTGTTCATTATTTTAACGAATTTTTCTTCTCCGCCAAGATAATCTGCAATCATAAGAGCAGCATCATTACCACTTTGCATCATAAGGCCATAAACCATGTCTTTAAGTTTCATTTTTTCGCCGATACTTAGGTATATATTTGAACCGTATGATTCTAATACTTTATCAGTTACGGTTACGGTTTTGTTTAATTTTCCAGATTCTACAGCAATTATTCCGGTCATTATTTTTGTAGTTGAAGCGATTAGTTTTTTCTTATTCATGTTTTTTGAAACAAGCACTCTTTTTGTATCTTGTTCCATAAGTACGGCTGATTCCCCTAGACTATAAGCGTTTATTTTTACCGGAAGTAACAATAAAACTGTTATTAATAAAAGTATTTTCTTCAATTTCATCACCTATGTAACTGTCTCTTATACACATCTCCGAGCCCACGAGACAAGAGGCAATCTCG
>ERZ1027051.970-NODE-970-length-11431-cov-4.433808_pt1 | contig 11431 bp, 8 predicted proteins | sample MGYA00519429_ERZ1027051 | MGnify/ENA primary metagenome ERZ1027051 (study PRJEB26926, sample SAMN06164598) | human gut metagenome | biome: ENVO:00009003; feature: ENVO:2100002; material: ENVO:00002003 | host: Homo sapiens | place: USA | collected 2012 ... | reverse complement strand
CGTCAGATGTGTATAAGAGACAGCAATTATATAGTATGAACCAATGTCAAGGTCAATATTTTTAATATATTTAACAAAAAATTGTTTTTATATATGTACATAGTACATAGCACATTATAAAACCGCTGCCATCAATCCTCCCAGGGACGAATCCTGTAAGCAGCCCCTATCTCATCACATAGCTTCTGGCACTCTGCCTCTTCCTCGTGAGATATGGTTGTGTCAACTGTTGTAAGAACAACATTAGGGATATACCTGGTACATTCCTTTGCGAAGCTTATCATTTCATCAAATGATTTTTCACCGAACTTACTTCTTACAAGTGCATTGTATTCATCTTTGTGTGGATTGTTAAGACTGATTGATATTGTGTCAATCAAGCCTTCCATCTCTGGCACAATGTCTCTGCCATTAACAAGATTTCCAACTCCGTTAGTATTGATTCTTGTCTTTTTGCCATATGTTTTCTTAACATACTCAGCAACCTTGATAAGAACATCGAATCTTTCTGTCGGTTCTCCGAATCCGCAGAATACGACTTCTTCGTACTCATCCATATTGAACTTCTCAAATTCAGCAATAACCTCATCATATGATGGTTCTCTCTCAAGCCAGAGTCTGCCTGACTCTCCAATTCTGTCCATTGTCTGTCTTAAACAGAAAGTACATGAATATGGACATTTGTTAGTTAAATTAACATATAAATTATTATGAACCTTATATAATATCTCCATTGTAATTCTTCTCCTTTTTACTTCAACGTAGTCAGCAGTTCCTCAAACGGCACACCGTCTGTCAGAGGAATATCCATCTCTATAGCCTTGAGTATGCATTTTTTTATAAATGTAGATGCTTTTCTTACTGACTCATGGAAATTCACACCATTTACAGCATCTGCAGCTATTATAGATGCAAATATATCTCCTGTTCCGGAACGCTGTGTTCCAACCTTCATAGTCTTAATAAGATAGTCTTCCCTGTTCTTTTCGTAACAGTAATTACCAATATAATGGCCCCGCTGGATTCCTGTAATAACAATCTTAGATGGTCCCATTGCAACAAGCTTCATTGCAATTTTTTTAAGCTCATCATTGGAATAATCCGGTCTGTATGGCTCGTCAGTTATAATACATGCTTCTGTGAGGTTCGGAGTAAGAATATCTGCATATTTTACAAGCTTCTTCATCTCCTGGCATGTCTCATCAGTATATGTCGGATACAGATTTCCGTAATCACCCATAACCGGGTCGATAACAACAATATTATCTTCGGTCTTGAAATTCTTGAAAAATTCTTCAACAATTGCAATCTGATTATGTGAACCTAAGAACCCTGTTACAATTCCATCGAATTTAAGGTTTAACTTCTTCCACTCTGCCATATAAGGTGGCATATTCTCTGTGAAATCTTTAAAATAAAAGCTGTCAAAGCCTGTATGATTAGAAAATATCGACGTAGGCATTGGACAGCACTGAATCTTCATTGCTGATATAACAGGCAGCTCAACTGCAATAGAACATCTTCCAAAACCAGAATAATCATTAATTGCTGCTATTTTCTTCTGGTTATTATGAGACACATTTTTATCCGGCATATTGTCTCTCCTTTCGTCTGAATGTTGCATAAAATCTTTACCCCTTAATATACAAAAAACTGGCATATGATAACATAGCCAGTTTATGTAATATTTATATGGTCAGATTAAGCATTTCCTTCGACTTAAATTCTTTATCGAATATAATGCTTTCCAGCCTGTTTACCACAAGCCTTAATTCTTCCTGGACTTCTTTGGTAACAGTGAATGAATACAGCCTGTTAAGCTGTGCTGTGACAATATACTGGAGTGTATATACCGTTGAGCCCGAAAGTGTAATTCCATCATATACATTTGCAGCACAATTCTTACAGCATAGTCCGTTTCTTGAATATGAATATACATACAGATTATCTTCTCTTCCGCATTCGTGACATGTGAAGAAATCCGGACATTCACCGTTGACTGCAATCATTCTTATCTCGTATATGAATCTTATAAGTTCATGGCTTACAGCACCTCTGCCCAATGCCTTTAGAGTGATATAAAGCAGATTAATCATTTCTGTTGCATCAAGATTCTCCCTGCCATAATAATCTGCAATCTCAGCAAAATAGCAGGCGTAGCACACGGCATTAAGGTCATTTACCACATTTTCAAAGTACTCCTTCGCCGATGCTTTATACATCGTATATGATTCGCGTCCACGGTACACCTCAAATGTTCCGAATATAAAGCTTCTCGTAACACCAATCAATGCGCTGTTAGGCTTTCTCGCACCTTTCGCAAATACCGTTATCTTGCCATACTCCTTAGTCAGTATAACCAGTCTTCTGTCATATTCCCCGACAGGCATGGCGGAAAGTATCATGCCTGTAACAGTAGTAACCTCCGCCATCGCACCCTCCTGTCATGTATATTATTTGTCCTTCTTCTTGTCATATCCGAAGTTCTTAAGAAGAATATCACTGTCGCGCCATTCCTTCTTAACTTTTACCCATAGCTTAAGATTAACCTTCATGTCAAGCTGCTTCTCAATCTCATATCTTGCATTAGTTCCGATTTTCTTAAGCATTTCGCCGCCCTTGCCAATAATAATTCCTTTGTGAGAATCTCTTTCGCATATGATAGTAGCGTCGATATCTGTTATAGGACCTCTTGCATTTCTTCTTTCCTTGAAGCTGTCAATAACAACCGCGATTCCGTGTGGAATCTCGTCATTTAATGCATGAAGTGCCTTCTCTCTTATAAGCTCTGCAACAATCTGCTTCATTGGCTGGTCTGTTACTGTATCTTCATCATAGTACATCGGGCCATAATCAAGATGTGAGAATATAACATCAAGCAGGTCGTCAACATTATTGCCGTTTCTTGCGCACACAGGAACAATATCAACAAAATCAAGTTCCTTTCTGTAGCAGTCAATAACCGGTAGAATCTCCTCTTTCTTAATTGTGTCAGTCTTATTGATAACAAGAACTATAGGAGTCTTACACTCTTTAAGCTTCTCAACGATATGCTCCTCGGCAGCTCCAAGATGTGTTGTAGGCTCAACAAGCCAGCATATAAGGTCAACCTCACTGATTGTCTTCTCTGCCGCACCAACCATGTATTCACCAAGCTTGTTCTTAGCCTTGTGGATACCCGGAGTATCAACGAAAACAATCTGTCCACGCTCATCAGTGTATACAGTCTGTATTCTGTTTCTTGTAGTCTGAGGCTTGTTAGAAGTAATCGCAATCTTCTGTCCGATTATCTGATTCATAAGTGTTGACTTACCAACATTAGGTCTTCCTATAAATGTTACAAAGCCTGTCTTAGTTCTTGTGTTCTCTGCCTTAGCACCCCCGGTAATTCCGCTGGCTGCAAGCATCTCATCTAAATTCATATATTCTTCCTTTCTATTATCCCTGTACCTTGATAAGTGGCTGTATCTTATCAAAAAGCTCACTCTCTTTATTGATTTCCTTGCTGCTTCCCACAACGCAGAAATAATTCTCATCCATCGCACATCTTACAAGTGGAGCAAGCTCTCTTATTCTTTCTACATTACAGTCAAGAACCTGACCTCTTTCTTTCTTGAGTGACTCATAATCTGTATTACAGATGTATGCACCAAATGATCTTGTTCCCTTTGCTGCCGGATTCATAGGTGTATCCATATCACCTATTGTTCCGATTATGAACTTGACCATATCCCTGTCGCTTACATCAAAATGTTCAAGATAGTCTGCTGCATTTTCATATATATCGTTAGTCTTTCTTAAGTTAGGGTCTCTGTAAGAAACCATATACATGTCACCGTTTCTGTAAGAACCGCTCATGCAGCCGTATGCGCCGCCTTTAACTCTTACATTAATCCAGAGATAATCATACGAGAATATAACCTTAAGCACTCTTAATGCTCCTGTGTATTCATATCCTCCATCCCTGAAATTTCCACATCTTGCAACATACTGAACCTGTGAAGCTGAAGTATATCCTGTCTTGACATTTGCAGGTGTGTACTTTCTTTCGCATGCTGGCATGTCCGATTTTTTCAATTCTTCCACATACTTTCCGAAAGCAGGTGCAAATGCATCATATCCCTTATCATCAGCAGTAAAGCTGACAATAATATTCTCTTTGTGGAATATATAATCGACAAGTTTGCTTAACTTATCTGCGATATCTTCCTTAAGCTCATCAAACTGTGAGTCAAGCTTCTGTATAAGCTCATAGAACCCATATCCTCTCATCTCGTTAGAATAATATGCATTTCTTGAGAACTGTGCCATACCTGCAAGCATTGCTGTTGAATGTCCTGCACTTGTCATTGTGCTTTCCATTCTTGACTTAAGCTTCGCAATTATCTCTTTAAGTCTCTTATAATCTGAGAACTTTGTCTTATATATAATTTCATTCATCATATCAAGGACGAACTGGATATTGTCATAGAGAACCTTACCCTTAACCTCATACATAATAGTACATTTGTCAAAATCCTTATTATCTGTGTATATGGCAGCATCAGTTGAGATTCCACCACAGTTAATATTGATTTCATTAGTCAGTTCTGTATATGTGTACTTTTCAGTATCCATAAGTCCAAGAACCGAGCTTAAAAGTCCGATATATGGAAGCAGTTCATCAGGCACATTCTTACAGTCGTAGCACATCATTATATATGCAATTCCATTAGTGAACATATTGTGGTGGATTACATCAACACCACCAGTCTTCTTAGGGTCAATATATAACTTAGCCGGCTCTCTTGTGATATCCTTTAACTCAAGCTGTGGAATCTTCTCAAGATCCTTCTGGCTTGAAGGCGTATCCTGATATTCCTTTAATGCCTTTGTCTGCTTAACAAGCTCTTCCAGTTCTTCCTTGGAAAGTGTTGCCTTATACTTTGCAAGCTGCTCTGCTTCCTTTGCTTCCTTCTCCTCTGCAAGTCCATGCTTTGGAACAAGACTTAACACTACCTCATGGTTATTACCTATAATATTGTCTTCAATGAATTTCTCAAAGAAGCCATTCTCTGAATTCTTCTTGATTATTTCAAATGTCTCACCTGCCTCAACATGAACAAATGGCTTGTTCTCATCATAAAGCCAGCTGTCCATCATTGTGAGATAATACATAAGTCCCTTCGGATATGGCCCAAAATCAGCTTCTCTGTATTTGAATTCGTAATAGTTGATTCCTGCCTTAACCATTCTCTTGCTAAGACCGTTCTTAACAATATCAGAAAGCGTGTCTTCAACAACACTCACAAATCTGTCTCTGTCACTTTCATTCGCATTCTTAGTAATAATTGAATACACCGGCTGATACACAGAAGTCTCTAACACACTGTACACATCTGTTCCAATTCCGGCGTCAATAAGTGCCTGCTTAAGCGGAGCACCCGGTGCCATGATAAGTGCATAATCAAGAATCTGTAATGCAAGATAGCTTACTGGGTCTGTTGATGTTCCGATAACAACATTGTAAGAAAGATAAGTGTTATCCTCCTCTGGCTCATCATCAGTAATTGCATACTCTCTTGTCTCATACTTAGGTGCGTCAAATGCTTTCTGGAAAGTTACCTCGGCATCTATATTGACATCATTCTTATCAAAAGCTGAGAGGTATTCGTTATTAAGATATTCAAGCCTCTCATCAACATCAATATCTCCGTACAGATAGATATAACTGTTCACAGGATGATAATATTCCTTGTGATACTTAATAAAATCTTCATACTTAAGCTGTGGTATAGCCTCAGGGTCACCACCGGATTCATTCTTGTATTCAGAATCAGGGAAGAGTGATACAAATGTATATCTTGAAAGCACATCATCTGCTGAAGAATACACACCCTTCATCTCATTAAATACAACTCCGTTATAAGCAAGCTCTCCATCTACATCTTCAAGCTCATAATGCCAGCCTTCCTGCTTGAATATCTCCTCATGCTCATACATTGCAGGATAGAATACCGCATCCATATAGACATCCATAATATTCTTAAAATCTGCCATATTGCAGCTTGCAACAGGATATACTGTCTTATCCGGATAAGTCATTGCATTAAGAAATGTGTTAAGAGAACCCTTGCATAGTTCTACAAATGGGTCTTTAACCGGATATTTTCTTGAACCACACAAGGTAGAATGTTCAATTATATGCTGCATTCCCGTGTCATTATCCGGTGGTGTCTTAAAACCTATAGAAAATACCTTGTTATCATCATCATTAGAAATAATTGCAACTCTCGCACCTGATTTCTTATGCTTTAATAAAAGTCCTACAGAATTAAGATCATTAAGCTTTTCAATGTTCACAAGCTCATATGCACCGTAATCTTTATTAAGTTCGTTATATCTTGTCTCTAAATTCATATTACTGCTTTAATCTCCAATCTTTACAATAAGGAATTATACATATAAATATAATACCCCACAATGTAGGATTTTACCACATTGTGGGGTGAGTGTAAACTTACATTACATATGTAAGCTATAGTATTTATTTGCCGAAAAGACCTTTCTTCTTACCGTGTCTTTCATTGCCTGTAAGCGCCTTTTCATATGCCATAAGTGCGTCCTTCTGCTCCTGATTAAGCTTTGTAGGAATATCAACTATTAAAGTGATATAATGATCGCCTCTCTGTGCTGCATTTCTTACACTTGGCATACCTTTGCCTTTAAGTCTTACTCTTGTACCTGATGCTGTTCCCGGCTTAACTTCGTACAATCCTTCTCCATCAACAGTCTTAACCTTGATTTCACCGCCAAGTACCGCTGTTGGATAGCTTATTACAACATTAGAGAATATATTGTATCCGTCTCTTTCAAATTCTGTGCTTGCTGAGATAATAACAGCAACTAAGAGGTCACCTCTTGGTCCGCCATTAACTCCCGGCTCACCTTTGCCCTGTATACGTACGCACTGGCCATTATCGATACCAGCCGGGATATTGACTTCAATAGTCTTCTTGCTGCTTATATAGCCTGTTCCGTAACAATCCGGACACTTCTCCTTAATTATCTTACCAGTTCCATGACAGTCAGGACATGGCTGCTGACTTCTTACCATTCCAAGGAATGACTGCTGTGTGAAAGTTACCTGTCCACGACCACCACATTTGCTACAGGTCTCTGGTGATGTACCAGGCTTAGCTCCTGTACCGTGACAGCTTGAGCACTCATCCTTTAATGTAACATCTATCTTCTTGGTTGTTCCCCTTACTGACTCGTCAAATGTAATTCTTACATTAACTCTTACATCAGCACCTCTTCTTGGTCCATTGCTGTTTCGTCTGCTTCCGCCGCCTCCGAACATACCGCCAAAGAGATCTCCGAAAATATCTCCCATGTCACCAAAATCGAAATCGAAGCCACCTGCTCCAGCTCCACCTGCTCCGCCTTCAAATGCGGCATGGCCAAACTGGTCATACTGTCTTCTCTTTTCAGCATCGCTTAACACCGCATAAGCTTCAGAAGCCTCTTTGAATTTTATTTCAGCTTCTTTATCCCCTGGATTCATATCAGGATGATATTTCTTTGCAAGTTGTCTGTATGCTTTCTTAATAGCAGCGTCATCGGCATCCTTAGGCACGCCAAGGACTTCATAATAATCTCTCTTATCTGCCATGATTGCTTCCTCTTTCTTATTTAATCAACAGAAACTGCACGGAGTTTACACCCCATGCAGTCCTTATTCCAGTCAGTTATTGCTGACAATTAAACCTCTTTGTAATCTCCGTCAACTACATCATCACCGTATGGAGCTGAACCATTAGAAGCACCAGCACCCATATCAGGACCTGCACCTGCTCCCATGTCTGGGCCTGCACCACCAGCAGCCTGCTGTGACTCATATAACTTAGCGAAAAGCTTCTGAGCACTTTCCATAAGTTTTTCCTTGGCAGCCTTGATTTCATCAACCTGTGCATCTGTCATGTTTTCTGGGTCAGAACCATCAACAAGTGCCTTTAATGCGTTAAGGTCAGTCTCAACTGCAGCCTTGTCAGAAGCATCAAGCTTGTCGCCTGCCTCATCCATAGCCTTCTGTGTCTGGAATACCATTGAATCAGCTTCGTTACGTGCATCAATAGCATCCTTACGCTTCTTATCCTGAGCCTCGAACTCAGCAGCTTCCTTAACTGCCTTATCGATATCTTCATCAGACATGTTAGAACCAGCAGTAATTGTGATGTGCTGTTCCTTACCTGTTCCAAGGTCCTTAGCAGATACATTTACAATACCATTGGCATCGATATCAAATGTAACTTCAATCTGTGGAACACCTCTTCTTGCTGGAGGGATACCATCAAGTCTGAACTGTCCAAGTGACTTGTTATCCTTAGCAAACTGTCTTTCACCCTGTACTACGTTGATATCAACGGCTGTCTGGTTATCAGCAGCTGTAGAGAATATCTGGCTCTTCTTTGTAGGAATAGTTGTATTTCTCTCGATAAGTCTTGTAGCAATACCACCCATAGTTTCGATAGAAAGTGAAAGTGGTGTTACATCAAGAAGAAGGATATCACCAGCACCTGCATCACCAGCTAACTTACCACCCTGGATAGAAGCACCGATAGCTACGCACTCATCTGGGTTAAGAGTCTTGCTTGGCTCATGTCCTGTTAATGACTTAACCTTATCCTGCACAGCAGGGATTCTTGTAGAACCACCAACTAATAATACCTTTGAAAGCTCTGAAGCTGTAAGACCTGCATCTGAAAGTGCATTCTTAACTGGCTCTGCAGTCTTTTCTACAAGGTCATGTGTTAATTCATCGAATTTAGCTCTTGTAAGAGTCATCTCAAAGTGCTTTGGTCCTTCAGCTGTAGCTGTGATGTAAGGAAGATTGATTTCTGTCTGAGTTGTGCTTGAAAGTTCCTTCTTAGCCTTCTCAGCTGCTTCCTTAAGTCTCTGAAGAGCCATTGTATCCTTAGAAAGGTCAACGCCTTCCTTAGCCTTGAAATCATTTAACATATACTGTGTAACAGCATTATCGAAATCATCACCACCAAGCTTGTTATTACCAGCTGTAGCAAGAACTTCAATTACACCATCACCGATTTCGATAATAGACACATCGAATGTACCACCACCTAAATCGTAAACCATAATCTTCTGCTCATGCTCATTATCAAGACCATAAGCTAAAGCTGCTGCTGTAGGCTCGTTGATAATACGCTTTACATCAAGACCTGCAATCTTACCAGCATCCTTAGTAGCCTGACGCTGTGCATCGTTGAAGTAAGCAGGAACTGTTATAACTGCCTCTGTAACCTTCTCACCAAGATAATTCTCTGCATCTGACTTTAACTTCTGTAAAATCATAGCTGAGATTTCCTGTGGAGTATATTTCTTTCCATCAATCTCAACCTTGTAATCTGTACCCATATGTCTCTTGATAGAAGAGATTGTCTTATCAGCATTAGTAACTGCCTGACGCTTTGCAGGATCACCTACAAGTCTCTCTCCTGTCTTTGAAAATGCAACTACTGAAGGAGTAGTTCTTAAACCTTCTGCGTTAGCGATAACAACTGGCTTACCACCTTCCATTACAGCTACGCAAGAATTAGTTGTACCTAAATCAATACCAATAATCTTTCCCATGATAAAATGTCCTTTCTATAATTAAATTGATTAATACCTTGTGTTACATATGCTTTCTGGCTTATCGCTAGTTAGCAACCTTGACCATGCTGTGTCTTATAACCTGGTCTCTGTATGTGTAGCCCTTCTCAAACTCTTCAACTACGATGTTCTCTCCAACTGAATCATCCTCAACATGCATTACTGCATTGTGAAAATCCGGATTGAACTCACCGCCTAAAGCTTCAATAGGCTTAACATCTGCATCCTCAAGCATCTTTAAAAGCTGCTTGTGAACCATATCCATTCCCTTTGCGAATGGAGTTTCAAGTTCCTCATCTGTCACACTCTTAAATCCTCTGTCGAAGTTATCAACAATAGGTAAAAGCTTCTTAATGATATCTGAGGCTCCCATCTCGAACATAGTAGATTTCTCTTTCTCTGTTCTCTTTCTGAAATTATCAAACTCAGCCATCTGCCTCTTTACTCTGTCCTGAAGTTCTTCTATAACTGCATCCTTAGGATCCTTCTTCTTAGAGCTCTCAGTGCTCTCATCCTGTGCCTCGGCCTTGTCTGATTCATCAGCTTCACATGTATTCTGACTTTCATCAGCCTTACATTCTGATTCGCAGTTGCAGGCTTCTTCTTTCTTAGCATCAGTCTCCTGATTCTTTACTTCATCCTGAACTGTCTCTTCTGATTTCTTTTTCTTTACATCCTTTGACACTTCAATACCAACCTTTCCTAAGTTTTCTTAAATACATCATCCAAATGCGTCTGCATCTCTTTTAAGGTATCAACAACCTTTTCATAATCCATACGCTTCGGTCCAATAATACCAATTGTTCCCTTCATTCCATCCTGCAATTCATATGTGGCTGTTACCACACTACAGTCCTTCATGGACTCAACCGGTGTTTCATTTCCTATATATACCTGAATGCCGTGGTTATCATCTTCAGTCTTATCTGAATCATCCTTGTCATTAACAAGTCCAGACAAGCCCTGTTTTTCCTCCAAGGCATATATAAGCTCACTTGCTTTCCCGGAATCACTAAGCTCCGGATACTTGAATATGTTAGTTGCGCCGCTTGTGTATATCTTCAGGTCGTCAGCCTTACTTATAGTCTCAACAATCGCGTCTAACACTTCTTTAACAATACCCATATGCTCACCTGCCTGGCTCTCCATCTTGGATATAAGTCCCAGATGCATCTCCTGCAATGTAAGACCTGTGAGTGTTGTATTAAGAAGAAGATTAAGCTTCAGAAGATTCTCTGGTGAAATATCCTCGCTGATAGTTATAACCTTGTTCCTTATAAGATTGCCTTCCATAACAATAACTGCAAGAAGCTTATTCGGTTCAAGCTGTGACAGCTGAACAAATCTTAACTTATTGCCAGTTACCTTAGGAGTTGTTATCATCGTGGCATAGTTAGTATTATTCGCCAGAACCTTTGCTACATTCTGAAGAAGTTCTTCCACTCTGTCAACCTTCTCTGATAAGGCATCCTTCATAGAATCAAGTTCTTTCTCTTTATCACCAACCTGCTGTTCTCTTAAGGATATCTCTTCCTCTTTCTGAGCCATTAAATCATCAACATATAATCTATAGCCCTTATCCGTTGGAATTCTTCCAGCAGAGGTGTGTGGCTGTACAATGTAGCCAAGCTCTTCTAAGTCTGCCATCTCATTCCTTATAGTTGCTGAACTTAGCTGTAAGTCAGTCAGCTTGGAAATCGTTCTTGAGCCAACCGGTTCTCCGGTATCAAGACTGTCTCTTATACACATCTCCGAGCCCACGAGACAAGAGGCAATCTCG
>ERZ1027051.966-NODE-966-length-11458-cov-3.489520_pt1 | contig 11458 bp, 10 predicted proteins | sample MGYA00519429_ERZ1027051 | MGnify/ENA primary metagenome ERZ1027051 (study PRJEB26926, sample SAMN06164598) | human gut metagenome | biome: ENVO:00009003; feature: ENVO:2100002; material: ENVO:00002003 | host: Homo sapiens | place: USA | collected 2012 ... | reverse complement strand
TCGTCGGCAGCGTCAGATGTGTATAAGAGACAGGCAGTCCAGTCCAGCTGTGTCTAAAATATCAAACAGTACAAAGAGACGGCTTAAAATATTTCGAGTTTCTGCATCACTGTGTGTTTGACGATGCGTCAAATAGTAGATATCTGTGACAGATTTTGCACTGATCCAACCATCAAAAAGACGATTGGCAGAAAGCAGAAAAATAGTCTGTGCATTTTCGCAAAAAGGTTCTCTTTTTTGAAGCGCATCAATGATCACACAAGTATCTAACAACGCTCTCATATCTGATCCAACCTCTCTTTTTGTGCTTCCTCTAACGTGCAGCCGGACGGAACAGAACCGAATAACGATTTGGCAATATCAACACGATCTTGATTGGGATTGGTTAGTTTTGCAATGATCTTTCCATTTTTGGAAATGAAAATATCTTCCGTTGCAGCGAGCATCAAGTACTTACCAAGGTTTGTTTTGAATTCAGTTGCAGTAATTGACATAAACAAGCCCCCTTTTCTTTTTACTAGTTTTATTATATCACAATCGAACGATTTTGTCAAGCATTTCGTTCGATTTCGGAGGTGAAATTTATGGCAAACCGCATCAAAGGCATTACCGTAGAAATCGGCGGTGATACCACCAAGCTGTCCAAGGCACTGGAAGGTGTCAACAAGGACATCAAGGGCACGCAGACACAGTTGAAAGATGTCCAGAAACTGTTGAAACTCGATCCTTCCAACACGGAACTGCTCTCGCAGAAGCACAAGCTCCTCGCCGATGCGGTGTCTGCCACCAAAGAAAAGCTGGAAGTACTGAAAACTGCGGCAGAACAGGCAAACACTGCTCTTGCAAATGGTGAAATTTCACAGCAGCAGTATGATGCCTTACAGCGTGAGATCATCGAAACCGAAAACGAACTGAAACGCCTGACCACAGAAGCAAACAATTCTCACACCGCTTTGGAAAAGATGGGTGTTCTGGGTGAAACGCTGCAGTCCGCCGGGGACAAAATTTCCGGTGTGGGACAAAAGCTGCTGCCAGTCACTGCCGGTGTCACGGCTCTGGGAACCATTGCCGTGAAAACTGGTGCGGATTTCGATTCCGCCATGTCAAAGGTGGCAGCGGTGTCCGGTGCGACCGGTTCAGAGATGGATGCTCTCCGGGAAAAAGCACGTGAAATGGGCAGTAAAACGAAGTTCTCTGCAAGTGAGGCAGCGGATGCTATGAACTACATGGCGATGGCAGGCTGGAAAACCAACGATATGCTCAGCGGTATCGAAGGCATCATGAATCTTGCTGCTGCTTCTGGGGAAGACTTGGCATCTACTTCGGACATTGTCACGGATGCTTTGACCGCTTTCGGTTTGTCTGCTTCGGACAGCGGACACTTTGCAGATATTCTGGCTGCCGCATCAAGCAATGCCAATACCAACGTCAGCATGATGGGTGAAACTTTCAAGTATGCCGCTCCGGTGCTGGGTTCTTTGGGATACTCTGCTGAAGACTCTGCCATTGCCATTGGACTAATGGCGAACGCCGGTATCAAATCCTCACAGGCTGGTACAGCACTGCGTTCCGCCATTACCAATCTGGCAAAGCCGACAGACACGGTAGCATCTGCCATGGAACAATACGGCATTTCTCTGACGGATAGTTCCGGCAAGATGTATTCTTTACGGGAACTCATGGAACAACTCCGACAGAAATTGGGCGGATTGTCCGAGGCAGAACAGGCACAGGCTGCTGCCTCGCTGTTTGGCAAAGAGGCCATGTCCGGTATGCTGGCGATCATCAACGGTTCCCCGGCGGATTTTGAAAAGCTGTCCAATGCTATTGACACTTGCTCGGATACAGTAGACGGCTACAATGGCACAACTGAAAAAATGGCAGCGGTCATGCAGGATAACCTTGCCGGACAAGTGACCATTTTGAAATCTCAGCTGGAAGAATTGGCGATCAGTTTTAGCGATATTCTGATGCCCACCATTCGCTCTATTGTTTCTCGTATTCAGGAACTGGTGGACAAGCTGAATCAATTGGATCCGCAGACAAAAGAAACCATTGCGAAAATTGCACTGGTGGCTGCTGCTCTGGGACCGATGTTGGTGGTGCTTGGAAAGACCATTTCCAGCGTGGGAACCGTCTTTTCCGCAGTGTCCAAACTGCCTGCCCTTTTCTCGGCTGTGCAAGGTGGCATTGGAGCCATTACCGGAGCGTTGGGCGTGTCATTAGGTCCGCTGCTCGCCATTATCGCAGCTGTTGCTGCTCTGGTGGCTGCTTTTGTGCATCTCTGGAAAACCAATGACGAATTCAAAAGCAATATCATCGCCATCTGGGAACAGATCAAAAGCACCTTTACCGGATTGACACAGGGCATCACTGACCGGCTAAATGCTCTGGGATTCGACTTTGAGAGTTTCACCGATGTGCTGAAAGCTGCATGGGACGGGCTGTGCAATCTGCTGGCTCCCATTTTTGAAGGCGTTTTTCAGAATATCTCCAATATTTTCTCTGGATTTGCAGATATTCTCTTAAACTCACTTGATGTATTGATCGGTCTGTTCACTGGTGACTGGGAGCAGTGCTGGAATGGCATCAAGGGTATTTTTACGTCTATCTGGAATTTCATTGTCAACTCGTTCCGCAATATCATGAATACCCTGAAAGGCATTGCAGATGTGGTGCTGGGGTGGTTCGGAACAAGCTGGAATGAAGTCTGGACTTCCATCAAAACATTTTTCGTAGATACATGGAACAGCATTGCTTCCTTCTTCACGGGAATCGTTACCGGAATCCGGGACTTTTTCGTCAACACCTGGACGTCCATTTCCAATACCTTTACCGCCATTGTCACTGCCATTCAGACGGTAGCAACGACCGTATTTACGGCAATTCGGGACTTCTTCACCACCATTTTTACAGCGATCTACAACTTTTTCAGCACGATTTTCAATGCCATTTACAATGTGGTTTCTACGGTTTTTCAGGCAATTCATAACGTCATTACGACCGTTTGGAATGCCATTTACACCACCTTAGAACCGCTGATCACAGCATTCGGCTATCTGTTTCAGACGATTTTTGAAGCCATTCAGATCATTGTGGGCAGAGTGATGGACTGGATCTCGGAGAAGATCAGTGCCATTTGGAATGCAATCGTGGCATTTTTAACGCCGATTTTAGAAGGTATCCGAACGACATTTGAAACCATCTGGAATGCCATTTCTACTACAATTTCCACGGTTTTGACAGCGATTCAAGATGTGGTGACTACGGTTTGGAATGCGGTATCTGGTTTCATTTCGTCTGTCTTGTCTGCGATCTGGAACGTAGTTTCTTCCATCTGGAACAGCATCTCCGTCACGATTTCCAGCGTGATGAATGCCATTTTTTCTGTGGTATCCTCTATCTGGAATCAGATTTCTTCTGCGGTTTCCAATGTTCTGAACGCCATCCGGTCGGTGGTGTCTAACATCTGGAACAGCATCAAGAGCACCATTTCCAACGTGATGCAGAGCATTTCTTCTACGGTGTCCAGCATCTGGGACAACATTCGTTCTGCGGTTTCCGACAAAATCAGCGGCATCAAATCCACCATTCAGAATGGGTTCGATGCCGCTGTGGGATATATCAAGGGATTGGCTTCGGATGCCTGGAACTGGGGACGGGACATCATTCAGGGAATCATTGATGGCATTCAGAGTGCCATCGGCTGGCTGGCGGACTGCGTCACCAATGTTGCCGATACCATTCGGGATTTCCTGCACTTCTCTGTTCCGGACAAAGGGCCGCTGACAGACTACGAAAGCTGGATGCCGGACTTCATGAAAGGGTTGGCAGACGGCATCGACAAGAGCAAGAAGTATGTGGAGAAAGCCGTGGGCGGTGTGGCGAAAGCCATGCAGCTGACCATGGATTCTGATCTGAATTACAGCTTGCATGGGATTTCCGGAGCAATGCTGCCCAACAGTTCCGGTGGAACGGTGAACAATTATTACAACACGGACAACCGAAAGACAGTGAATCAGACGAATCAATCGCCGAAGGCACTGTCACGGTTGGAGATTTATCGGTTGACACGGAATGCGTTGAATGTGTAGAGTGGTAAACTGGAAGTTGTGTTTTTGATTATTCAGAATCCACCGTAATGTTTTAAGGTTTCTGCTGCAATTTCAGAACCGACATTCATAGCCTTTTCAATATTATTTTCGAGCATATATGAGCAGACAAATCCGGCGTGATAGCTGTCACCACAACCGGTCGTGTCAATTATGCTTTCAACTTTCACAGCTTGCACTTTGAATTCCTGTCCATTAAAGTATGTAACGCTTCCACGTTCTGCAAGTGACACGTTGAACAGGCAACGGTATTTATTCGATAATTCTTTGAACCTCGGCAGGAGTTCTTCCGAGCCGCTTATCATAAAGAAATCAACATGCGGAGCAAATCGTTCCATATCTGCAAAATCTCTATATACGTCAAAATCTACCGCAAGCTTAAAGCCAAGAGTTTCCTTCAGTTCAACTACTTGCGAAAAACACGAAGCCCAGAAATGAACAAAGACTACATCGGACCTTGATAAGATTTTGATTTCATTATCATTCAGTACGATGTTATCGAGAATTTCTCCGTTCCATGAATCATCTTTATAATACCTATCGCCCGATTCTGTAAGGTAAGTCATATTATTTGCAGTTTGATACCTTTCATCAATGCGTATATGGCTTTTATCAATATCAAGCTTTGATATTGAATCCATTATCGCTTCTGCATATTTATCTTTTCCGACAACACCAAGAAGCGTAACATCTATATCCTTAAAGTGCGAGGCATGAGCAGCAAAATTCAATGCTTCTCCTCCCGGTCTGATTATTTCAGTACCGTAAAAAACATCTGCACATATACAAGGAAGTGCAGTCAGCTTAATTTTATTCATTATACCACCTCACAAATTTCGATTTACAGGGCTAATGCCCCTATCATTTTTATCTATTATATCACACCCCACCAGAAAAAGCAAGGAGGTATCCCATGTATTTCACCCTTATCCTCGAAAATGAATCCGGCGAACAAGTGAACCTATCCACCACCGCCAACCAATACATGACCTCCAAAATCGAAGGTCTGAATCCGCCTGCCGGAACGATTTCCACTTCTTCTTACGCAGGCATGAACGGCAGCTACCTCAACAACGCTTTCATTGAAAAACGAAACGTGGTCATTTCCTTTGCCATGCGTGGCATTGGGATCGAGAAACGGCGGCATCAGCTGTATCATGTGGTCAAGCCGTCCCGATACATCAAGATCTGGTACAAGACGGCGAACATCGATGTCTATGCCGAAGGGTATGTAGGAACCTGCGAGGTGTCAAATTTCGAGCAGCAGATCAGCGGACAGATCTCCATTCTCTGTCCGGACATTTACTGGTACAGTCGGGATATTTTCTATGCCTATTACAGCGGCATCACCGGAGCATTTCACTTTCCCTTTCCGGAGAGCGATGCTCCGTTTCCTTTGGGTGTGTACTCCAACAGTAATCTGTTCTCTATCACCAATGATGGCGATGAAACCGGATTCACGCTGCGAATCGAGGCATTGCCCAGCGACATTCCACAGGAAGTGGTGGCAGTGACACCGACCATCTACAACGAAAACGGCGAGTATCTGCAAATCAAAGGCGATATTCTGACCGGCGATGTCATTACGGTTACCACGAAAACCGGAAACAAGACCGTTACGCTGACACGCAATGGTGTGGACAGCAACATCCTGAACCGGTTGGTTTCCGGCTCGACTTGGCTGACCTTGAAAGAAGGCACGAATATCTTTCGGGTCGAGGCAGTTCGTGGTGTGAAAAAACTGCGTGTAACTTTGATGCACCGCAATTCTTATCTGGGAGTGTGAGAAATGCAGTTGGAAATTTACAGCTTGATAGCTTTGAAAGATCAGATTTCTGTGTCACTGGAAGCTATCTGCGACAGTTATTCTTCGCTCTTATGGGATATTGAATTTTACCAGTGCGGCTGTTTTGAGGTGTATATCGCTGCCAGTCCGCAGAATGTATCCATCTTTCAGCGTGGCAGAATTGTGGCAAGGAGCGATGATGCACAGCACTTCGGCATCATTGAATCTCTGCAATTGGAGACGGATGCCGAAAAGGGCGATTACCTGACGGTCACCGGACGGTTTCTTGCCAGCCTGCTGGAACGAAGAATCATCTATCCCACCATCACCGCAAACGGCAGCTATGAGGACATTGTCCGCAAAGTGCTGTCCCGCAATGCAATCTCTGCCGGAATCCGCAATCTGCCCGGTTTTTCCATGGGGACGGTTTCCGGCGACTGCTGGCAGAAAACCGCACGAATGCAGGTCAGCTATGACAACATCTTAGAATGGCTGTACAGCCTTTGTGAAACCATCGGCGGTTCGGCAAATGTGCGGCTGGATGGAAATGCACTGAAATGCGACCTGTTTTCCGGAACAGACCGCAGTTTGTTGCAGGATGAAAATCCCCACATCGTATTCTCCGATGCGTACAACAATCTGCTGTCCTTTTCCTATGCAGCGGACGATGCTGTGCAGAAAAACTTCGCCTATGTGCTGGGCTGCGGTGAGGGCAGTGCCAGAAAACGCACGACCTTCTGTTCCAGTGCAGAGCCGACCTATCTTGACCGCTATGAGGTCTATGTAGACGAGCGAAACACGGCACAGGAAGAAGATGTGACGGATGCGGAATATCTGGAAATTTTGAAAAGCAGCGGTGCAGAACATCTGGTGCAGCCAAAAACGGCATCAGAATCTGCCATCGCTGCTTTTTCCACCCAGTATCAGTACAATAAGGATTACTTTGTGGGCGACTATGTGACCGTGGAACAGAGAAGATTCGGCTTGATTCAACCCAGAATCCAGCTGATCGGCATGGTGGAGAGTTTCGACCAGAACGGCAGAAGTCTGACACCGACATTTAAAGAGATGGAGTGATATTCATATGTCTTTTTCCTATGGATTTTTTAACGCACAGAATCTTGACCGGGTATATACCGCAGAGGATTTCACGGCATATTTGTCCAGTTTAATTTGCAATGGGATTCTGGATACTTACCGGCAGTGTTTTGCACCAACAGTCAAAAATTTGTCCGTTACATTCGGCACGGGTAAGGCGTGGATCGATGGACATTACTTTATCAGTGATACCCTGCATACCATCGACCTTTCTTCCTATGTAGATGAATCTTTGAATCGTTATGTAGCAATCGGAATCTACTGTGATCGTTCCACTCGTACCTGTGGCATTCGGATTCTCCCCGGAACAGCTGCTAACGACCCTGTTATTCCCACCTTTACCAACAACAATGTGACCACCTATTTGACCTTGGCAGCAGTTCGACTGCGAGCCGGAGCAACAGAACTGATAGCAGAAGATGTGTTGGATTATCGTGCAGATGAGAGCAAATGCGGATACTGCAAGTGCATTCTTGGCAAATGCAGAGTGACGGAGATGCTCGCTGAAATGGCAAAGACAAATGCCACACTGGACGAACTGCAAAAGCGGCTGGATGCGATGAACAGTCAGATTTCTGAACTGCAGACCAAGGTAGATGACTTGACGGCAGGCGAAATCCTAGCAACCGGACAGTGCGGTGAAAACATCTACTATGTTCTCTATGACAACGGCAAACTGCTGCTGCGTGGAACGGGTGCAACATACGACTATACTTCTCATGATTCTGTGTTTTATCAAAACGATCAGATCAAGGAGATTGTGCTCAGCAATGGCATTACTGGTCTGGGTGACCGTTTGTTTTATCATTGTGCCAATGCGAAAACGGTATCGCTGCCGGCTACACTGACCAGCATTGGTGATTCCGCTTTTGCACAGGAAGATGCTGCAATTGGCTATACCGCCGGTCTGACTTCTGTTACCATTCCGCAGGCAGTTACTGCGATCCAGTCATATGCCTTTTATCACACCGCCATTGCAGAAGTCACTGTGCCTGCCAGCGTGAAAACATGGGGAAAGTATGTTTTCAGCGATTGTACAAAGCTGAAAAATGCTCGTGTTGCGTGTGATTCCATTGGTGCTTTTGCGTTTACAAGATGTACAGCATTGTCTAGCCTTACCATTTCTGCGAATTGCAGAACCTTTGGGGAAAATATGCTGACATACTGTGAAAGTCTAACAGCCATCACATATGAAGGAACGATCGCTCAGTGGAACGCCATCACAAAACCGGTCAACTGGATGTCCTCCGGAGAACATTCCTACAACAATTATCTGAAAAAGATCCAGTGCATAGACGGCTATTTGGAATATGATCCTGAAAATAATGTGTGGAACGAGGTGAAAAACGGATGATGAAATTCTTAGTGAAACAGCAAAAAATCGAAGTGCTGGAGCGAGAGATCATTGCTTCTGACCAGATCGCATTTGTTTCGGTGAAGTTCGTGTTTGATGGAGCTTGGAAAACGCTGCACAAAGTGGTGCAGTTCACGCAGTGCGAAGAAACATACAACGTGGTGCTTGGCATAGACGGAACAACCTGCTTGCTGCCTGCCGAACTGCATCCCGGTGCGGTGAAGATGAGTTTGTTTGGCTACGATGCGGAAAGCGATACTACACTGCGTGCGACAACGGTGCCGGTAACTCTTCACATTCGACCGTCTGGTTTTGTGGAGGACGGTGCAACACCCATTCCGCCCACGCCGGATCTGTATACGCAGCTTTTGAAAAAACTCTCAGAGATGCAAACCGGAGCAAACGGAAAAGACGGTCGTTCTGCTTATGAAATTGCCATAGAAAACGGTTTTGTGGGGACAGCTGCAGAATGGCTGGAGAGTTTGAAAGGCAAGGATGGTATTGATGGCAAGGACGGAAAAGATGGTGCAGATGGTTTGCCCGGAAAGGACGGCATTTCTCCGGATTTGACAAATTATCCGGATACCGATGCTGTAAAAGCACTGATTCAAGCTGCGGTTCAACCTCTTTTACAGCAGGTACATGTTCATAAAAATCTGGATGTTTTAGATGATTTAACGGCAGATGAACTCTCTTTGCTGCGTGCTCTTCAGGAATTCGAGGATGATACAACTTACAATATCCAAACATTCCGGGAAGCCATTGCAGCACTGAATGAAAAGGCACATACCCACGAAAATCAATCCGCATTGGATCAGATCACTGCCGCTAAAATCGCACAATGGGATGGTTTTGGCACACAAATCAATGGGCTTAGCACAAAGGTTACAGTCTATTCAGAAAAGACAGAACGTACTTTGGAGAGCCTGCAAAAGCAAATCGATAATCTGACAAGCGGCAGAAATTACACCGTCCTGTTTCAGTCCGGGCAGAATGCCATTTCGACCTATGCATCAAATCTCAGTATGATTCTGGACGGCAGGTATCAGACAATGGCGGATTTCTTGACTGCTTATCCGCAGTTTTGCAGTGCAGAAAATGATTTCGTGCTGTCCTACTCACAGGAGTGCTTCAACTGGGATAAGTCGATCTTGACCATTTGTGCAAAGCCCTTATCTCTGACGAAAAATGCGGAAATCGTGATGTCCTATCAGTCGGGTTCCAGCGAAGCCGGAAGCCTGTATCTGGTGCAGAAACCGCAGAAGATCGACATTCCTATTGGTGTGTATGTGAACACAGAGATCGATGCAAATCGTGCGGTTTCTCTGGATTTCCAATGGCTGCAGTCGGAAACCTTTATCACCACCATCACAGAATGCACTGGCATTTCTGACGGCGAATATTACCTTGCCTGGGTGGGCAGAAGCAACAATTCTCATCCGAAAATCCGATTCCTGAAAGTACTGGAGGGTTGAAAATGAAAGATACCATTTGTGTAGCTGTCGGCTTGGTCGGCGGCTTTTTTACTGCCATTTTTGGCGGCTGGGACTCTGCTCTTGTGACACTGGTCGTCTTTATGGCAATCGACTTTTTCACCGGCATCATCACCGCCATGATGAAAAAATCCAAACACACGGAAAGCGGCGGACTTTCTTCCAAAGCCGGCTGGTTTGGTCTGGCGAAAAAAGTCTGCACCTTGATGCTGATCGTTGTTGCAGTTCGGATGGATATTCTGCTGAATACCAACTACATCCGAGATGCAGTCTGCATCAGCTTTTGCCTGAACGAACTGCTTTCCATCGTGGAAAATACAAGTTTAATGGGGATCCCGTATCCGCCTGCAATCAAAAAAGCAATTGATGTTCTGCAAACGAAAATCGGCAGAACAGAAGAAACGACCGACAAGGAGGACAAGTAATATGACTATTTTAAGACCAGATGCAACAACGACATTTGGCGGTGTCACCGTCAACGAATATTTACTTACCAAACACAATCCCAACCACATCGATATGCCCTCTGTTTCCATGGCGGGGAAAATCATTGGTGTGACTGTTCACAACACAGACTGGATCACAGTAGCAAGCGGCACGACCCCTGCGGAACAGTACACAAGGGCAACCGTCAATAACAACATGAAGGATGTGCGTGTCCATTACTATGTGGATAATGTATGTGCATGGCAGAATCTGCCCCACAGCCTGAGCGGCTGGCACGCCGCTGATGGCAGTGGTAATGGAAATCGCAGAACCATTGCCATTGAGTGTATTATGTCCTCTGCGTACAATTCTACGGATAAGAAGTCGGAGGACAATTGTGCGAAACTTGCCGCAGCACTTCTGAAACAGTATGGATTGGACATCAACCATCTCTACACGCATACCCACTGGCTGAATGTTCGTGACGGACGAAACGGAACGATTGACCAGTTGAACACCATGTACAATCGGTACAAAATGTGTCCGGCGTACATTTTGCCGCATTGGGCGGAGTTCAAGAAAAAGGTACAGTCTTATTTGAATGCAGGAACTTCCACTATTTCTGCACCCTCCACAAAGCAACTTTACCGGGTGAGAAAATCTTGGGCAGATGCAAAGTCGCAGCTTGGTGCGTATTCCTCTTTGGAGAATGCGAAGAAAGCCTGCAAGGTCGGATATTCTGTATTTGATGCCAACGGAAATGTGGTCTACACCAATGGCAGCAAGTTCACCAAAGGACAGAAGGTTGCCATTCGTGCCAACACGCCTCTGTTCGCCAGTGCAGAAACTACATCTGTAACCAGAAGATTCAGCGGCACGTACTATCTCTATGACGGCATTGCCTGCAAGAACGGTCGTTATCGTATCACCACAAAGCCGGAGTTCTGCGGAAAGACACCAGTGGGACAGTATGTGACCGGGTATGTTTCTTACGATAATTTCAAGTGAGGTGCATTATGACGAAATCGCAGAAAAATTCGGTTGATGAAATGCTGGCGGTTGGAATCTCGATTCCCAAAATCGCTGCCTTTCTGCACGTCTCGCAAAACTCCATCAAGTCCTACTTACAGCGAAATCACCCTAACGCTGTCTCTTATACACATCTGACGCTGCCGACGAATAGCCTTGT
>ERZ1027051.943-NODE-943-length-11646-cov-4.461220_pt1 | contig 11646 bp, 10 predicted proteins | sample MGYA00519429_ERZ1027051 | MGnify/ENA primary metagenome ERZ1027051 (study PRJEB26926, sample SAMN06164598) | human gut metagenome | biome: ENVO:00009003; feature: ENVO:2100002; material: ENVO:00002003 | host: Homo sapiens | place: USA | collected 2012 ... | reverse complement strand
GCGCGCGCCTGTCAGCGGGATTGTGCAGCGCGTCGCGACGGCAGCGTATGCGCCCGTGCAGGCGGGGAGCATCCCCATGACGATTGCAGCGGGCGCGCCGGAAATCGTCTGTCTGTGCGTTCCGGCGGATGCGGAAGATGTGCGCGTTGGGCAGCTGGCGGACATCAGCACAAATGGCAAGCATTGCGGCTACGCGACGGTCGCGAGCATCAAGCCGATGATTGCGGAAAGCTCTTCCGCCTATCGCCTGATTTTGACGCCGCAGGACGGGCTGACCCTCAGCCCCGGCATAGAGGTGGAAGCGCAGATTACCGCCGAATATCACGCGCAAGTCACAACGCTGCCGCTCAGTGCCATTACCCCCGACGAAACGGTCTGGTGGATTGCTGATGGCATTTGCACAGAAATTCCCGCACAAATCGTGCAGACGGACGAAAATAGCGCGTGGGTCAGCCTGCCGGAAGGAATCAGCGTGGTGAACGGCGAATTTGACCGCTGTCAGCAAGGCATTCGCGTCCGGATTGCGGAGGGTACGCTGTGACGCTGCGGGACGCGCTGGATTTTGCGCTGACCAGCCTGCGCGGAAATCTGGCGAAATCACTGCTGACGGTGCTGGGGCTGGGTGTCGGCGTTGGCGCGGTGCTGACAGTGCTTTCGCTGGGCGACGCGGGCGAAATCCGCGTGGAGGAAGAAATCGCACGCTTGGGTGTGGACAAAGTATGGTTCTGCGCGGAAAATCCAGCGTATCCGCTGACGGAGGATTGCCGCGCTATCGCTGCTTCCACGGGCGCGGATGTTTGCCTTGGCGCATCGACGATGGACGCGGTGTCGCTCGGCGGGCAAACCGTCTATGCGCAAATTGCCGGATATGACGATGGCTTAGAAACGGTGCATCACCCCAGCAGCGTGCAGGGACGCATGTTCACCGCGCGCGAGTACAGCGGTGAAAGGGTCGCCCTGCTTGACGAGACGCTGGCGGGGCGGCTGAACGCGGCGGTGGGGGATTTCATCAACTGCAGCGGGCGGCGCTACTGCATCGTCGGTGTCGTCGCGGGGATGCCCGCACAGAGTGCGTCACTGGGCAGTGGAATGCTCCTTCTGCCGCTGCAAACGTGGCAGGATGCCTATGCGCTGTCCCCAACGGAACTGGCGCTGGCCGTCCCGAAGGGCGAAAAGGCGGGGGAACTGGCTGAGGAAGTTTTGGCGAAGCTGCACAATCTGCCGGGAAAATATCTCTCCGTGACGCTGGAAAACGAGGTTGACGCGGCAAAGTCGGTCGTGCGGATTTTCGTGATGGTACTGGCGTGCGTGGCGTTTGTGTGCGTTGCGACAGGCGCCATCGGCGTGATGAACGTGCTGTTGATTTCCGTACGGGAGCGGCGGCGTGAAATCGGACTGCTCAAGGCAATTGGCGCAACGTCGCGGCAGGTGGCGCTGCTGTTTCTATTGGAAGCGGCGGCGTATGCGGCACTGGGCGGGCTGCTGGGGATTCTCCTTGGCTTGGGGATGACGGCGCTCTTCGGCGCGCTGATTGGCTTAATGCCGCAGGTGAAGCTGCTGCACATGGGACTGCTGCTGGCGGGCGCGGCGGTGCTGGGGCTGAGCTTTGGCGTGATTCCCGCGGCAAAAGCGGCAGGACTTCCTCCAGCGCAGGCACTTAGAACCGAGTGATTTTTTGGGCAATTTGTCTACAAAAAGCGTTTCTTTTCAACCATGCGAGACATTCTGCACAAGGAATTGCGCAAAGAATTGGCAATCCGGCCTATTTACGATTTGGCGAAAAACAGGTATAATATCGACAGTGGCCAAGCAAGAGGAACCATTCGCAAGTGTGGTGCTGGCCAACCGGATTACGAATTTTCGTGAGGAGGAATTCATTATGGCAAGTGTATCCCTGCAGCACATCTACAAGGTGTACGCCGGCGGCGTGACGGCTGTCAGCGACTTCAACCTCGACATCAAGGACAAGGAATTTATCGTTCTGGTCGGCCCGTCCGGCTGCGGCAAGTCCACCACCCTGCGCATGGTTGCCGGCTTGGAAGAAATCTCTGACGGCGAACTGTATATCGGCGACAAGCTGGTTAACGACGTTGCTCCGAAGGATCGCGATATCGCGATGGTGTTCCAGAACTACGCGCTGTATCCGCACATGACCGTGTTCGACAACATGGCGTTCGGTCTGAAGCTGCGCAAGACCCCCAAGGACGAAATCAAGCGCCGCGTGGAAGAAGCTGCCCGCGTTCTGGGCATTGACCACCTGCTGAACCGTAAGCCGAAGGCTCTGTCCGGCGGCCAGCGTCAGCGTGTTGCTCTGGGTCGTGCTATCGTCCGTGAGCCGAAGGTCTTCCTGTTCGACGAACCGCTGTCCAACCTGGACGCTAAGCTGCGCGTGCAGATGCGTACCGAAATCACCAAGCTGCATCAGCGCCTGCAGACCACCTTCATCTACGTTACCCATGACCAGACCGAAGCTATGACGATGGCTTCCCGTATCGTGGTCATGAAGGACGGCGTTGTGCAGCAGGTGGATACGCCCCAGAACCTGTACGACTTCCCGGCAAACGAGTTCGTCGCAGGCTTCATCGGCTCGCCGCAGATGAACTTCTTCGACGTGCGCCTCAAGCGCGAAAACAACGAAGTTGTTGCGTACTTTGGCGACAACAAGATCGTTGTGCCGCAGGGCAAGGTTTCCAAGTTTGTGGATGAGTCCTATGTGGGCCGCGAAGTTGTCATGGGCATCCGTCCGGAAAACATCCACGACGATGAAATGTTCCTCGCCAACGCTGCCGATGCGGCCATCGACGTGAAGGTCGAAGTGACTGAAAAGATGGGCTCCGAAACCTACCTGTACCTGACCACCACCGGCAAGGAAGGCAACATCATCGCTCGCGTCAACCCGCGCACGACGTCCGTCGCTGGCGCTGAAATCAAGGTGGCGTTCGACGTGAACCACCTGCACTTCTTCGACAAGGAAACCGCCCGCACCATTCTGGTGTCCGATGCTGTTCCCGCGCCGACCAAGACCAATCTGACGAAGTAATTCACTTCACACAGAATTTTCAGGAAGCACTTTCTCCGTAATGGGGAGGGTGCTTCCTTCTTTTTGATCGGCAGAACGTTTGTTTTTGTGCTAAATTCACAAAAAATTTTCGCTTTTCAGCAAAATTCGCTTTTCTCCTGCGCGAAAGTGTGCTATACTGAAATAGGATATTCGGATACAAGCGCCGCGTGGGATGGCGGCGCGAAAGGGGCGTATACCTTTGATGAACAAACGTTTGCAGGAGCAGGTTGACAACGTGCTGAATCGCCTGAGTGTACCCATCACGATTCTGGATGCGGATTCGGACAGACTGCCGGACGGGATGCCGCTATCTACGCTTCGCCTGACTGAGGGCGAAGCGCGCGCCATGCTGGGCAGCCTGTATATGGCGGTGCCATCGCTGCATATCGTGCTGACTTGCGCCGAGCAGCAGCCCGGTGCGCGCGATGTGCTGCAGCTGGCGACGATGCTGATTGCCGCGCTCGACCACTCCGGCGAAAATCGCACCGAGAGCAGCAGCGACGTGTATTGCCGCGCGCTCCGGGGCGACCTGAGGGGCAGCGAACTGGAGGCGCTCAGCCACGAGCATCAACTGCCGCAGGAGATGGATCGCACGGTCATGCTCTTCCACATCGTGCAGACCGAAAACGAGTGCGCCTATGACCTGCTGCGGGACATTACGCCGGTGCAGGACAAGGATGTGCTGCTGAACATGGATCGTCACACCGTTGTGCTGATTAAGGAAATGACGGACGTGGAAACGATTGATGACCTGCACCAGTTTGCACAGGCGCTGCAAGAGACGCTGATGGGCGAGACGGCGCACCAGATGACCGTCGGCATCGGCAAAATGCGCCGCACCATCGACGAATTGCGCGACAGCTACAACGAAGCGCGCCGTGCTATTGAAGTCGGACGCATCTTCAAGCCGGAAGAAAGCATTTATATTTACAGCCGCCTGATTCTGGAGCGCTTCCTGATGGAGCTGCCGCAGGACATCAGCGCTTATTATCACGGGCTGCTCTTCAACCGCAAGAATCAGCGCCTGTTCAACGAGGAAATGCTCTACACGATCGAAATGTTCTTCAAGAAGGACTTGAATCTGTCCGACACGGCGCGTCAGCTCTATATTCACCGCAACACGCTGGTGTATCGGCTGGACAAGGTGCAGCGGCAGACGGGGCTGGATTTGCGCTCCTTCGACGATGCCATCACCTTCAAAATCCTGATGGAATTGAAGAAAGTCAGCGGCGACAAAGCGCCCCGGAAATAAACGATAAGGAGGATTTTTCCCATGAAAAAGAAACTTGCGCTCGTGCTGTCTCTTCTCCTGTGCTGCGCGATGCTCAGCGGCTGCACGACGCTCACCGCTCTGATGGGCAAGCAGATGGCGAATGCCGCCACCGACGATACCAGCGGCGACACCGTCACAATTTCCCGCGAGGAGTATGAGAAGTACAAGCAGTTCGACAAGCTGCTGGAACTGATGGACATCGTGGACGAAGGGTACTTCGAGGACTACGACAAGCAGAGTTTGCTTGACGGCGCGGCGGACGGCCTGCTCTCCGGCCTGGGTGATCCGTACACCTTCTACTACACACCCGAAGAGTACGCCAAGCTCTGGGAGGATGACGAAGGCGAATACGCGGGTGTCGGCATCCAGATTTCCACGTCCTATCTGACGGGAATCTGCACCATCAGCCGCGTGTTCGACAACGGCCCGGCGCATGAGGCGGGCGTCCGCAAGGGCGATATCCTCTATAAGGTGGAGGATTTGTATGTCAATTCCAGCACCATTAACGATGCGGTAGATATCATGCGCGGTACGCCGGGCACGGATGTGCACGTCACTTTCCTGCGTGGTACGGAGGAAATGGTGTACACGCTCACGCGTGCGAACATTAACGTCAACCGCATTGATTCCATGATGCTGACCGACGAAATCGGCTACATTTATCTCTACGACTTTGCAGGCGACTGCGCTGAAAAGTTTGAAACCACCGTTAATAAGATGGTGGAGAACGGCACGAAGGGCTTGATTATCGACCTGCGCGACAATCCCGGCGGCTGGGTGAACGACGCGCAGAGCATCGCCGACATCTTCCTTGACAAGGGGACGCTGTGCTATTTGCAGTACAAGAACGGTGAACGCTACTACTACCGCACAAAAGACGGCAAGGTGGAGATGCAGCTGGTGATCCTTGTCAACGAGAACAGCGCATCGTCCTCCGAAATCCTCACCGGCGCACTGCGTGACCGCGCGAACGCGATCGTTGTCGGCAAAAAGACCTACGGCAAGGGCATCGTGCAATCGGTCGTGCCGCTCTCCGACGGTTCTGGGATGCAGATTACCGTTGCGCAGTACTACACGCCCAACGGCTATGCGGTGCACAAGCAGGGCATCACGCCGGACGTGGAAGTGGACGGAGACAACGGCATGTACGAGTTGGGTGACCTGACCGACGCACAGCTGGCAAAAGCGCTGGAGGTCATGCAGGAAAAGCTCGCGCAAACGAAATAATCACCAAAAGCCGGGGGAGCACGAACGCTGTCCCGGCTTTTTGCATACGAAAAAAGCGCTGGAACATACATTCCAACGCCTTTTTGCGTTTGAGAGACGATTAGTCCTCGTCCTCTTCCGCATTCTGTTCTTGGAAAATTTCAAAGACGGCGTTCAGCACGTCCTCGTCCTCCACACCGGAGTAGGTTTCTTCGTCGCCTTCGCGAATGACCTTGAGAATCACCACTTCGTCCTGCTCGTCGTCATCCTCAATTTCTTCATCGTCCAGCGGAATCATCACCATGTAGTCGTCGTTGTTGTACTCGACCACGTCCAGCAGCAGGAACTCCACATCGTTGCCGTTTTCATCGGTCAGCGTGATGATGTCCTCGTCCTGAATTTCGCTCATCGTCAGCCTCCTGCGTCACTCCGCGTCGGTGAACATGCTGTCGTCGCCCTCGTCGCCGTCGGCGAAGTTGTAGTCGTCGGCAAACATCTGCTCAAATTCCTCGAAGATGGCATCGGTGATGCTGTCATCTTCTTCCGGAACAAATTCTTCCGTTTCGTCATCGACGATTTCAGAGCGGAGAATTACGACCTCGTCGTCATTTTCATCCTGCGGGACCAGCACCACATACTCGTTGTCGCCATGTTCCATGCGGGCGGCGATGTCATAGAGATATTCCGTGCCGTCCTCGTCGGTCATCACGACCACGTCCAGATCATCTTCATCCTGCACGTCCTGCGGATTCAGTTCAGGGGTGTTGGGGGTATCAGTCATGATAGCTGCCTCCTTCAATTGCACTTAGGAACCTCCCACATTGTAGCACATCGGGCGCGCTTGTGCAAGCGTTTCCGGCGTTGACAGGCGGAAAATTTTATGATATTATCGAGAAAACGCGGAAAGGAAGATTGGCGAATGATACCAGCGGTGATTCAGGCGCTTCTACCTCAACATCCGGGCGCGGAGAACCACATCGGGCATTCGGGCGCGCAGGTCGTGATGTATGAGGACTGTGTGCTGAAAGTGCAGCCGGACACGGGAAATGCGGCGAATGAGGGCATCATGCTGCGGTTTTTGAAGGGGCGGCTGCCCGTGCCGGAGGTGCTGGCGGAGGCGGTGCAGGGTGGAATGCGCTATCTGCTGATGACGCGCCTTCGCGGGCGGATGCTCTGCGACGAAACGTTTCTGGACAATCAGCCGCTGCTGGCGCGCCGGATGGCGGATGCGGCGGAGATGCTCTGGAATGTCGACATTGCGGGCTGTCCCTGCTCCTATGTGCTGGACGACGTCCTGCAAAAGGCGGAAGCAGACATCGCCGCTGGGCGCGTTACCACTGACACCGCGAATCAGCCGGACACATACGGCGCAGGCGGATTTGCATCGCCAGAAGCGCTGCTGGCGTGGCTGAAAGCGAACCGTCCACCGGAAACGCTTGTGCTGTCCCATGGCGACTTCTGCTTGCCGAACATCCTCGCGGACGAAAAGGGGATTGTCGGCTTCCTTGATTTGGGGCAGGCGGGCTGTGCCGACCGATGGCGCGACCTCGACCAAGGCTTATGGAGCATGTGGGCGAATACGACCGGGCTTTTTGGCGGAAGGGCGCGCACGTTCGACCGAGATACTCTCTTTTCCGCGCTGAATCTCCCCCTTGATGAGGAAAAACTGCGCTACTACTCGCTTTTGAGCGAACTTTGCCCCTGAAAAAACGCCGCTCACTGCTATCAAAGCAGGGAACGGCGCTTCTTTATCAGCGGATAATCAGTTCCATCGGGTAGTGGTCAGAGCCGCGGATTCTGGGGTGTGCGTTCGCATCGACTATGCGCTCCACCATGCGCGCCGACACAAGAAAGTAATCCAGCCCGCCCGCGCGAATGCCCTTGCGATAGGCGAATGCACCGGGCGCGGTGTCCGGATGAACGTGGCGATAAGCATCAACGAAGCCGCTTTGCAGAAGCGCCGCCATTCCGCTGCGTTCCTCGCGCGTGAAGCCCGGAACGTGCATTCCCTGCGACTTTCCGGCTAAATCCGCATCGTTGTAGGCGGCATTCAAGTCCCCGCAGAGAATGACGGGTTTCTGCGCATCAAGTGCCTGCAAATGACGAAGCAGCGCGTCATTCCACGCAATGCGCTCCGGCAGACGGCTCAAATCCGCCGCGACGTTCGGCGCGTAGGCGTTCACAAGGTAAAAGTCACCCAAATCCGCCGTAATCACACGCCCCTGCGTATCCGTTTCATCCTCGCACAAGCCGAAGCGGGAGGATACAGGCGTCCGCAGCGTCAGCACCGCAGTGCCGGAATAACCGGGGCGGTCGGCGTAATTCCAAATGCCTGTAACCCCCGGCAAATCCAGTTCGCCTTGACCCGCCTGCAACTTCGTCTCCTGCAGGCAGTAAACATCCGCGTCCAGCCGCGCGAAAGCATCCAGCAGCGTCCGGTTCATCAGCGACCGAAAGCCGTTGATATTCCACGAAATCAGCTTCATTTCTGCTCCTTACCGGTATCCCAGCGTGTCCCACTCCGGCGGGTCGGTGCTGTCGCGCCCCGTGTAGCATTCCGGGAAAAGCGCTGCCGTCGAGTACGGCTCATCCGCCGCGTACAGGTGCGAAAGGTCGCCCGACTGCATACAGCGGAACACGACTTCGCCCTTCACGCGCTCTTCCGTCACCAGCGTGGTCACGCTGGACGGCTGCGTGCAGAAGCCGTGCCACAGCAGCATTGGCGACACGCCCAGCAAGTGCCCGATGCACGCCATCATGATGCCGAAGTGGCAGAACAGCACAATCGTGTCCGGCTGGTTGTTGTCGCAGCGGTACAGATGACCCTCGCGAGTCATACCGTAGCGCGCCAGCAGCGCATCCATGCCCGCCTGCGTTTCACGCCAAATCGCATCGACCGTGCCGACGCGGAACAGTTCATCCTCCGTCCAGTGATTCACGTCGTACAGCAGTGGATGCCCCTGCCACAGCCGCGGCTTGTAGTCCCACGGAATCCGCTCTGCGCCCGTTTCCGGGTCAATGCTCCGCCCGCGGAACTCCGCCAGCCACGGCAGCGTTTCCGCCGTGCGGTGCGTGCGCTCCAAGGTGTACCGCGCGGTTTCCTGCGCACGCCCCAGCGGGGAGGCGTAGAAGTCCCGCACGTCGAGTTTTGCCAGCCGAAGCGACAGCAGCTGCGCCTCCCGATGCCCTTTCAGGGTTAGCGAATCGTGCTTGTAGTCCGGTTCGGCATGGCGGACAAACATCAGTTTCATAGTTTCTATCCTCAGTCAAAGATCTGGAAGATGCCGCATTTGAGGTACTGCGTTTCCGGCGCGGCAGGCAGAATCGGATGGTCGCGCCCCTGCGTGCGGTACTCGACCTGTCGCAGCTGCACATGCGCATCATGCGCCGCGTCGCGGACAATCTGCATGAACGCATCCGGCAGAATGTGCTGCGAGCAGGAGCAGGTAATCAGGTAGCCGCCGGGCTTGACCATCTTCATTGCGCGCAGGTTGATTTCCTTGTAGCCGCGCGTCGCCGCTTCGATGGCGCTGCGCGTCTTGGTGAATGCGGGCGGGTCGAGAATCACCACGTCATACTTGACACCCGCGCGGCTCTGCTCCGCCAGCAGGTCAAACGCATTTGCTTCGACGAAGTGGACGACATTCTCCAGCCCGTTCAGGCGCGCGTTTTCCGTCGCGAATTCGCAGGCGAAAGCGGAAATATCCACGCCCGTGACTTCCTTCGCGCCATAATGCCCCGCATGAAGCGCGAAACTGCCCGTGTGCGTGAAACAGTCCAGTACGGTCTTGTCCTTGACGAATGGCGCAATCGCGGCGCGGTTCTCCTTCTGATCGAGGAAGAAGCCCGTCTTCTGCCCTTCCTTGACATCCACCCAGAAGTGGACGCCGTTCTCCACCATCTCCACGCGGTCGGGAACTGTGCCGTACATCACGCCTGTCAGCTGCTCCAAGCCCTCCAAGCGGCGAACCGGCACGTCGCTGCGCTCATAGATGCCCTGTGGATGCACTTCTTCCACCAGCGCGTCCACCACATCCTGCTTGAAGCGCTCCATGCCCAGCGCCAGGCATTGCAGCACCAGCACATCGCCAAAACTGTCCACAATCAGCGCGGGCAGGCGGTCGCTCTCCGCGAAAATCAATCGGCAGGAGCGCAAGTCCGCGAACGTGCGCCGGTAATCGACAGCTTCCTTGACACGGCGGAAGATGAACGCGCGGTCAATCGGTTCGTCGTGCAGGCTCATGATGCGCAGGGAAATCTGGCTCTGCGGATTGTAAAACGCCTTCGCCAAGAATTTGCCCTTGCTGGAATATACCGATACGATGTCGCCGGGGGTGAAATCGCCCTCGACGCGCGCAATATCGCTGCGGAACACCCACGGATGTCCGCCGTAGACCCGTTTTTCTTTGCCGGGGATGAGAATCGCATTGGCCATATGTCAGCCTCCTTATGCCTGATGCGCCGCCGCTGCGCCGATGAACGCTGCGAACAGCGGATGCGCCTTGTTGGGGCGGGAAAGGAACTCCGGATGATAAATTGTGCCGATATAGAACGGATGCGCCGGAATCTCGAATACCTCCGGGTAATTTCCGTCCGCGCTGAAGCCGACGAAATCCACGCCGACCTCGTGCAGCGGCGCAAGGAACGCATCATCCACCTCGTAACGGTTGCCGTGGCGCTCGTGCACCATCGTCAGACCGTAGATGGCCGCGGTGCGGCTGCCCTCGGTCAGCACGACGTCCATGCCGCCCATGCGCGCATTCTGTCGGCCATCGTTCTCGTCCACGCGGTCGCGCGGAATCGCTACCACCGCCGGGTTTGCCAGCCGATTGACTTCCGTCGAGTTCGCGTCTGGCAGCGACAAAAGCGACCGAACTGCTTCCACCACGCCAAGCTGCATTCCGTAGCCAATCATCAGGCAGGGGATACCCTTCGTGCGCGCGAAGTTCGCCGCCGCCATCATCCCCTCCGCACCACGGTGCCCGAAGCCGCCGGGGAGGATGATGCCGTGATAGCTGCCCAGCCGTTCCGCGGCGTTCGCTTCCGTCAGCTCGTCCGAGGAGATATAGTCCACATACACCGCCGCGAGGTTCGCGATGCCTGCATGGACAAGCGCTTCGTGCACAGACAGGTATGCATCATGCACGGCAACGTACTTGCCGACCAGCGCGATATGCACCTCCTGCGTCGGCGCGTCATATCGGGCAACCATGTTCGTCCACTCGGTCAAATCCGCCGGGGGATTGTCAAGCTTCAGCGTTTTCAGCACCATGCCCGCCAAACCTTCTTTTTCCAGATTCAGCGGCACTTCAAACAGCGTGGACGCATCCCGGTTCTGCACGACGTTACCCACCGGCACATTGCAGAACAGCGCGATTTTGTCCTTTGCGGACTGGCTGATGTTCACCTCTGTGCGGCAGACGATAACATCCGGCTGAATGCCGATGGCGCGCAGGGCCTTGACAGAGTGCTGCGTCGGCTTCGTTTTCATTTCGCCCGCAACGGACAAATACGGCATCAGCGCCACATGAATGAAGCAGGTGTTGCCCGCGCCCAGCTCCCATTTCAGCTGGCGAATCGCCTCCAGATACGGGGAGGACTCGATATCGCCCGCCACACCGCCGATCTCGATAATCGCAATGTCCGCGCCGGAGTTTTCCGCCGCCGTGATGATGCGGTGCTTGATTTCATTCGTCACATGCGGCACGACTGTAATCGTCGCGCCGTGGTATTCGCCGCGCAGCTCGCGCTCCACCAGGGCAGTGTGAATCTTGCCGGTGGTGATGCTTGCTTCACCCTTGAGCGACTCGTCGATAAAGCGCTCGTAGTGCCCTAAGTCAAGGTCGGCTGCCACTCCGTCCTCCGTAATGAAATTTTCGCCGTGCTGCAAAGGGGACAGCAGCGCCGGATTGAAGTTATAGTAGGTGTCGCACTTTTGCATCGCGACCTTGTAGCCGCGTGCCTTCAGCAGCCGCCCCAGGGATGCCGCCGTTGTACCCTTGCCCAGCGAAGAAACAACGCCGCCGGTCACAAATACATATTTCATCATCAAAATTCAACTCCTTTTCGGTCGCTTCGATAAAGAAACCGTCCTGTTCATTGTAGG
>ERZ1027051.936-NODE-936-length-11719-cov-7.004287_pt1 | contig 11719 bp, 9 predicted proteins | sample MGYA00519429_ERZ1027051 | MGnify/ENA primary metagenome ERZ1027051 (study PRJEB26926, sample SAMN06164598) | human gut metagenome | biome: ENVO:00009003; feature: ENVO:2100002; material: ENVO:00002003 | host: Homo sapiens | place: USA | collected 2012 ... | reverse complement strand
CCGGGTGACAACTCCCTGTTCATCCGGCACTTAACGCACATGTGTCTACTCTGCTTTAAACTATTAAATTGCAACGACCTAAGTATAACACAATGAAAAAGAAATGCAACTATTTTTTTTATGGCATTTTTATAGCAAAACGCCATCTGTCACACGTTTTTACGTGGAACAGATGGCATCCGTTGCCTGTTATTTTATTCTTTTCAGGTTCCCATACTTGCAAACAGGGCAGCTATCTCATCCGGGCTTAATGCCTTATTGGGATCTGCCGGTTCTTCCGGCTGAAGAGGTGCTTCTTTTACGGCTTCCGGCTCTTCAATCGGCTCCGGAATATCCTCCGGTTCCACAGTTTCCTCGGCAGGTTCCTCAACTTTATCCGCATTGTTATCGTTGCCCATATTCGCAAACAGCGCAGCTATCTCATCCGGGCTCATGGAACGGTTTGGATCTGACAGATCCGGCATCGGTGGAAGTTCTTCCTCCGGCAGGTTCTCATCATCCGCTTCATCAACAATCGCTTCCTCCGGAATCGGGTCCGGTTCTACCAGTTCCTCTGCTTCCTCAATGGCTTCTTCCGGATCCGGAGGAATAATCTCATCCGCTGCCATGATCGGAAGCTCTTCCTCCGGCTTTAAATCCTCCTCTTCCGGTATATCCGGCAGAATCTCCGGTTCCATATCTTCTTCCGGCTCCAGCGAAATCTCCGGTTCCATATCTTCTTCCGGCTCCAGCGAAATCTCCGGTTCCAGGCTCTCCTCCAGATCCGGCAAAATTTCCGGTTCCGGGTTTTCTTCCAGATCCGGCGAAATCTCCGGTTCCGGGTTTTCTTCCAGATCCGGCGAAATCTCCGGTTCCGGCTCCATACTTTCTTCCGGCTCTGGTGAGATCTCCGGCTCTACCGGTGTTTCTTCCACATGATTCTGCGGTGCCGGCTGTGGCTCTACAGGTGTTGCCACAGGTACAGAAACCTGCGGCTGGGAAACAACCACTTTCTGACTGTTCATAATGGTCTGATTCAGGCGCAGTTCCATATCTTTCATTGCAATAATGATTTCCTGCAGCTTTGCGGCTATCTCTTTATCCTGTGAATGTTCCTGTTCTTTTCCATCCTTCTGCACCGAAGAAATTTCATCCTTACAGACTGAAAGAATCTCGTCCTTATAAGCACCCGCAACTGTACCGAACCCATCCATTCCTTTCTGGAACGTATCAAACCGGTCCAGCAGCTGTTCGTATGAATTCATCAATGCATCGGTATTCTCATGGGACCGCTTGATAATTACTTTCGCTATTCCCTTCTGTGCATTGACAATTTCCTCTGTCGGAATCTTAGATGCCTCTTCCATATATGCAAGCTTCACCGATATTTCCTCAAAATATTTTTTCAGCATGAGATATGATGCCTTTTCCGACTTGAAAATACTCTCATACTGTTCCTCTCTCCGGGCATATTTTGTCTCATATACTGAAATCACGCCTCTGATTGCAACATACAGGCATATCAGATCTGCTGCTGCCAAAACAACCAGAACAATAAACATCTTCGGGAAATTGACTATGGCATACAACTCTGCCATAAAAATAAACGCAAACAAAAGTATCCCGAAAATCATCTGCATCCTTGCTTTCGAATCTTTATTCTTCATATGATACCGCTCCTTCCATGAGCCCGCTATTCTAACCACTATGCAAAATAAGCTCTAGTATGTTATATTTTACCATATTGTGTCGATTCTCACAAGGTTTGTTGTTTATTTCTGCCTTCTATAATACGTCATTTACAATCTGCTCTGCTGTCAGATGATTCTCTTTTAATACCTCATTTACATCATACCGGTCAAGGAATTCTTTTTTCAATCCGTAATTATAGACTTTCATATCACTGCTTCCATAAAATCTTGCGATTTTTTCTCCGAAACCACCATTCAGGATGCCATCTTCCAGTGTAACTACCGTGTCATGGTCTGCCTTCAGCTTCTCCAGCAGTCCCTTATCCAGTCCGGTAATATAATACGGGTTGATTACCGTTGCATGAATACCTTTTTTCTCCAGCATTTCTGCGGTCTGCAGTGCCAGGAAATAAAATGTTCCGAGTCCGATCAGTGCAATTTTGCTTCCCTTTTCCGTTACCTCATAGGTGTTGAGCTGACTCCAGTCTTTTTTGACTTCTCTGCCATCCGAAATCATATCTCCGCCCGGAAGTTTGATCGCAACCGGCATTTCCTTCTGCTCCACACTCCAATCAAGCATTGACAGATATTCTTCCTTTGTTGTCGGTGCCAGATAAACCAGTCCCGGAATATTGGAAAGCATCGGAATATCCTGCAGTCCCAGATGGGTAACATCCGTCATGCCAAATACCGATCCCGTATACACAACAATCGTTGCCGGATTCCCGTCAATACACAGATCCTGTGAAATCTGGTCATACGTCCTCTGGATAAAGCTGGAATACACACCATATACCGGCTTTCCGCCACCTTTGGCAATTCCGGAAGCAAGTGCTACCGCTGTCTCCTCCGCGATTCCCACATCTACAAACTGCCGGCCGGCCTGTTTCCTTTTCTCCTGCGTAAATCCGAGAATCGTCGGGGTTCCGGATGTAATTGCAACAACTGTCGGATCCTGTTTCATCTTTTCGATCAGATATTCACAGGTCACCGAAGAATAATCTTCCACTTCCGGAAAATGGGATTTTCCAGTCTCAATATCAAACGGAAGATGCCAGTGCCATTCTTCCTTATGCTCTTCTGCCGGTTTATAACCTTTTCCCTTTAATGTATTAATGTGGACAACAACCGGTTTCTTACTGTCTTTTACCTGTTTGAAAGCCCCGATCAGCTCCCTTAAGTCATTTCCATGATCCACATAGACATAATCTAGTCCCATGGCTTTAAATAAATTGCACTCTGCCTGTCCGTTTGTCTCGCGGAGTAATTTCAGATTTGAATAAAGTCCTCCATGGTTTTCTGCAATTGACATATCATTGTCATTTACTACAATGATCATGTTGCTGTCTAATTCTGCTGCAAAATCCATTCCTTCTAAGGCTTCTCCTCCGCTTAAAGAACCGTCTCCGATAATTGCGATCACATTTGCACTTTCCCCACGAAGATCCCTTGCCTTTGCCAGACCGCATGCCAGACTGACGGATGTAGAGGTATGTCCGACCGTAAAATGGTCATGTTCACTTTCCTGCGGACAGCTGTATCCCGTCACGTCATCGTAATGTTCTTCATATAAATAGGCATCTTTTCGACCGGTCAGCATCTTGTGCGGATAGGTCTGATGGGAAACATCAAATACCATTTTGTCCTTTGGGGACTCAAAAACATAATGCAGTGCAATGATTGCCTCTACCATGCCAAAATTCGGGCCAAAATGCCCGCCGTGAATACTTGCCCTCTTTAATAATGCATGACGCATTTCTTCTGCGAGAGCTGTCATCTCTTCTATATTCAATTTCTTCACATCTTCCGGTCCGTTAATCTTTTCGATATACATATAATAAATTCTCCTTCCGATTTTATCTATCATAATATACCACTTAAAGTTAACTTTAAGTCAAGTATTTTTTATTTAATTTTCAACTTTTTGCTTCAAACCCTCAATTGCCTGAGCCACTATACCTTCGCTCTTAAAAAGATGTAAATAATGTAATGATAAAAGGGGCAAAAGGTATCATTTCCCACTGAAATGCAATTTTTATGTCATTCGCATTTCTTGCGATCCGCTTGTTGTTCCGATATAATTATGCTATGATTGTGCTTTGATTGGAGGAAACCATTTTGAGCGAATATTATAAGTTTTTTCAAAATAAAAAATGTGAATATTTTCCATGCCATAAAGGAATTCCGGAGGCGGACTTTAACTGTCTGTTTTGTTATTGTCCCCTCTATACACTCGGGAAATCCTGTGGTGGAAACTGTGAATATTTAAAAAATGGTATCAAATCCTGCATAAACTGTGGCTTTCCCCATCACCGAAAGAACTATGATAAGGTCACGAACCGCTTTCAGGAAATTGCAGCCGTTATGGCAGCTTCCGATAAGGAGGATGTATCCCATGAAATGTAAACTTACTCCCGGATTATCCTCCGGTGACTGGAACGAATTTTGCAGCCGTTTCCATTTCCCTCCGGATGACCTGCCCCATATTCAGGCAATTTATACGGCACTTCTTCCCCTGGTTGAATCCTATGCGTATTACTCTCTGGATCAGGATTTAGACGGGGTTTCCCTGCCTCACTATGCCTATGGGTTTGTGACGCTTGGAAACGGAGTGGATGAACTGTCGGAATTATATCTGAACCATGAACAGATCCAGGAGGCTTACATTGTGGACTGCATCAGCCTGATGCTTTTGTCAAAGGCTTATGAAGAGTTTGCACATGTGGTAGAACGTCAGAGCCGCCTGTATCTTGCAGAATTATCTTTTCTGGGAGATACCTATTCCCTTGACCTGCTCCCACAGATTTATGGGCGGCTTGCCCCGGATGGCATCCAGCTTACCGAGGGGCAGATGCTCCGGCCGCTTAAGACAGCAACGCTGATCCTGCATCTGGATACAACAACACACGCCAATCTCAAGCAATTGTGTAATACGTGCGCAACCTGCCGGAATTTTTCCTGCCCGTCGAGAAAGGTCACGGCTCCGCATTTGCCGCATACTTATGGGGCCATGCAGATATTCCATACAAAATAATTATTTTTCAATTGATAAGTCAGCATTTTACCGTGCTTTTTTCAAAAGTTCTTCCGCTGTAATACCAAACAATTTCTTAGTTGCTCCACCCACCCGACACGGACAATCTCTGCTCTACACCTTGTGCTTCCAATATAAATGAAACCGATATGGTGAACTGATTAAAATGCTTCTGTTTTTTATAACTGATGATTGAAGAAATATAAACAAAAGCAAGGGGGTTGAGAGTAACCTCGAATCTGAAAACCTTATCTTTACAAGTTTGAGGTTTCGAATGATTATTAAGATAAAAAGATGTAAATAACATAATATTAGCAGTTGACTTTAACATTATTAAATGATAATATCAACAATATTAAAGAAAGGGGTTGGTAATGAGACGAAAAGCGCAAGAATGGATATACAATTTAAGTGATGAAGATATCACATTTATAAAAAATTTTGTTATGTCATCTGGCTCTTTAAAAGAGGTTGCAAAATTGTATCATATAACATATCCTACCGTGCGATTGAGACTTGATCGACTTATACAAAAAATGCAAATGAATGATCAAATAGAAAATGACGCTTATATTTCATTAATTAAAAAAATGGTAATAGATGATCAACTTGATTTTGACACAGCAAAAATATTGATAAAAAAATACAGAGAGCAAAAAGGAGAATAAATGAAATTTTCTACCATTTTATTCATCGTAATAATAATGGCATTAACCATTATTTGTGTACGTTTTTTAGAATCATATTTAAATAAAAAAAGAAGAACAACTACCGTATCATTAACACCAATTATTTTTCTTGTTCTTTCAATCGTATTAATTATAGTGTATCTGAATTTTGAACCAGAAAGTTTTGAACGCGTTGAGAAGCAGGGGTTATTGACACTCTCATATAGTTTCGTTTCCGAAAATCAGATGTCTATAAAGGATAAGATACATAATTGTATCATTATCTTTATACTTACAAATATTCCTGCTGTTATATCAATTTATAATCGGATAAAAAGAAATAGAACGATTACGCGCAAAAAGAAAATAAATGAAATGAAATTGCGGGAATTATAATGTTCATCTCTATATATTATATATAGTTGTGATGCCGTTGGATATTATAGTGGAAAGCACTGGACAAATGCAAGTGCTTCTAATGCAAGCGTAGATTCTGACTTTGTTATATATACATATAAACTTTCTGGACAAAGTAACAAAACCACATGTACTTCCTCCTGTATTACCTTAAAATGTTCTGGAAATCTTGATACTTATGTTGGAGTTGGAAATGTAGGAATTGTAAAGATTGCATACATCGCAAACTTATTCGAGTAAAACCAATTTCTACGCTTCAAGTTATTTATAATAATGAAAAAAAGATATATAGTGATACTCGTTTTGCTTATACTGATCTTACTCTATAATAGATATGGATCTGGTGTCTAAAATCATTTAAGTGCACAGGTAGACAGTATTTCAATTGAGACAGTATGAAAAACTTATCCAGCGCGAACGATTAGAAATTGTTCGCAGATAATAAAACAATTTAATGGTATCCAGCAAAGATCTTTAAATCATTGACAAAAAAATTACGCAATGGTATTATGAAAATACAAAAAGCAATACCGTGTAGGCGGTTTGCCAAAGTTAGTTTTAAAAAATAACCGGTCTTTGGTAGGGGCGGTTATTTTTTATGGTTAAAAAAGATCATTACGATCAGATTGATAATAGCAACAATCAGTATGCAAAACTGAAAAAGTTCAGAATATGTAACCATGCTATCGCCCTCCTTTCAACCAGAGGGCACCATAGCCCTCGTAATAAGGGCAAACCGCCTACCGCACTATGCTTTGATACTGCTTTCTGTATGTATTTATTTTACCATTTTTCGATCAAAAAGCAATCAAATGTTCGATATATTTTCGCGCAAAAAAATAGCATCCTCTACCGTCCAAAGTTTAGGATACTATTTCTTTAACATGTTTAACCTTATCACGGTATGGGGCCATGCAGATATTCCATACAAAATAATTAGTGCCTGCTGAGTAAGCAGACACTAATTATAAACTTTATTATCTATTTGTTTTTTTCTTTTTCATTACAACAATAACAACTCCTGCCGCAACAACTACCGCTGCTGCAATCAGAACAATAACAATCGTCATGGCCGCACCATCCTGTTTTACAAGTACAAGTGCACTGATACCATCCATTGTATACTCGCCACCCTTGATTGTCTCGATTGTCTCAACGCCAGCTTTCTGTCCGTTTATGCAGACTTTCCATTTTCCTTCCGGAATTGTAACTTTTGCCTTGTCAGTGTTTGCATTAAAAAGAAGATACATCTCTTTTGCACTTTCATCTTTCTGACCGCCCTTTATATTAATTCCTACAATATTATCCCCAAGTCCTTCTACGGATTTTACATATTTTTTCACATCCTCTGATGTAGATAACCGAAGTGCCGGATGTGCCTTTCTGAACTTAATAAGTCCCTTATAGTATTCAAATACATCTGCCCAGTAGCATACGGAATCCACAATATATTTCCGTACCATGTTTCTCTCGGATGCTGTATCATTTCCACATCCTGAGCCGTTTGAATACGAACCGTCTTCATTGATACGGGAAAAATATCCCGGAACAAATTTATTGATACAGAAATCATCTGCACTCATAACATGATTGTATACCACATTACCATAACACGGTTATTTACTGTATTGAAATCCGGAGCATCCCTGCCTATAACCATAAATATAAAAACGAGCAGCAAAACCGGATTTACACCAGTCTGCTACTCGTTTGATGATTATAATATTTTCTTTTCTTGTGCCATTGCAACCAGTTATCGGACAAATGGCAGGAACGTAATGCTATACTTTATTTTCCAAACCGGCTGATTTCTTTCGCATATGATATTTCCGTTTTTCCTCATACATTTTCTCATCCATATGCATTAAAAAAGTTTCTGCATCATCTTCTGTCCCAAATTCCGTGTATCCCATAGAAACACTTAAATGAAACGGTTCTATTCCGGATTCATTAAACCGGGACAGATTACGGTTAATCTCCTCCATTGTCGCTAAGACACGCTCCGTATCAACACCTGACAGCAGCACAATAAACTCATCTCCCGCATACCGGATTGCCATACCATCATCCGGTATGGATCTGATGAGTATATTTCCCAACGTACAAATAGCCTTATCGCCCGTACTATGACCTAAATTGTCATTAATACACTTGAAATCGTTTACATCCATCATGATTCCATATAAGGATTTCTGGCTTGCAATTTTCTTTTCTGCAAGCACCGCATTAAAATATCTCCGGTTGTATAATCCGGAAAGCTCATCCATATACAAACTCTCTGCGTATGACTGCATCTGCACAAATATCAATGCGACCGCAACCAGCACCCATGATGATGTAATTCCATAAAAAAGGAACTGGATAACTACACCTGCAAAACAAGGACCAACGAAATAGATCACCGGGAAAAAATTCAGGTTAACCCCTTGTTTTTTGGAATGATACACCAGATAGATACTGTAAGCAAAATATATGACAAGCGAAATATATCCCACCAGCGCACCGGCAGTTCTCTGGTATACATTCTCCCCGGATATTTTAAACATAATCCCTGTTCCAAACAGATTACATAAAACCATAATTACTTCTACCAGCCAGGGAAATATCTCCACTCCTGCTTTTTGAACCATTCTTTTATAATTTCGATAGATACGCAATTCCACGTACATACACCAAAGCATACCCATACTGACTGTCCCTATAAAGCATATGCTGTTAGAGATATAATTAATCTGCCGGCTGCCAGTAAACTGTTTTCCATCTACGAGAAAAGCAATGGTTTCAGACAATGCCCCCACTAAATTTACGATCGCTATTCCATCATATATTTTATCTCCCACATGAAGGCTCTCTCTGTTCTTTCGTCTGCAAAACAAAAGGAACCACATCATTAATACGGTCAATCCGTTTGCCATTAATATTTCTTCTAAAACGATGATTGTTATCCCCTCCATCATTCACAGTATGAACTCATTTTTACTAAAATGAGTTCTATTATTATACCAAATCAAAACCGGTTTTTGTATTTTTCGACATGAATTACAGTTTTTTTAACGTGAACGATGATTTTTTATGTTTCATCACTTTTCACAGCCTACTGCAACTGTGAAAAACCCACGGCTTACAAAGTTAACGGTCTTTGTATCGGAATCATAATAAGATCCCGGTATCTTAACTGCTACACCGTATTTATCAATTTTATATGCAAAAATCTTTTTGTCTTTTTCCTTTTTCGAAGCATTATAGGAAACAGCGACCCTGATCCGTCCCTTTTTCAGGACAGACGACTGCTTTTTCTTGATTCCTGTGACGGAAAAATCATAAACCGGACGTTTTCCAATAATTTTCCCTGCCCTGGCAGAAAGATTTTTCTTGTCAGCCTGTTTCATTTTGATAACCACAGCTGTATTCATCTCTTTCTTTAATTCTTTTAATGCCTTCGAATCAAAGGTAAGATTTACATTGCCACCATTGACCTTCAATTCTTTTACATTCTTTTTGACAAGTAAATTTACCGCCTGCTTATCCATTTCAAGATGCAGATTCTTCCAGTTTCCGGCTTTTGCCGTATCAAAAGTTATTTCAACAGACAGGTCTTTTATCCTGCCACCCTGTTCTTTTTCTGCCTTTGTAATTTCTTTTTTCAAAACTGCTGCAATATTCTTCACTTTGACCGTATTATTTTTAACTGCAGTTTTTGCTTTGACATTAATATCCTTAACAGAAACGGACGTATCTGCTGCGGGTGGCGGTGTCACATTCCCCGGTTCTTCTTTTGCATGATCCGGTGCCGGTAATGTGCCGGAATCCGGTGAAACATTGCCAGATGATCCGTCCGTGCTTCCACCGGCATTTTCTCCGGAACCTCCACTTGAACTGCCTCCGGAACTTCCACCAGAACCGCCCCCGGTCTGGGAATGATCCGCCGTTACACGGACCTGACAATCTGCCTTACTTCCTGTATAGTTGCCATTCCCATTATAACACGCGGTGAACGTATATGTTTTCGTTTCATTCGGAAGCGTTGCTATCCAGTGATCCGTTCCCTTTTCTTCTAATGTGATCCCGGAAACATCACAGGTTACTTTTATCCCGGCATCTTCCGGAATCCCCTGTCTGCAAAGCTGTAATTCTACTGTCCCCGCACCTTTGACCGTATCGTTTTTTGCAGTCAGCTGCATGCTGGTGGAAGCCTTTTCGATTTCCAGGACAGCCTCCCCGTATGTTGGAATAAAAGATGCCTTTTCCGCTTTAAAATAAATCTTATACTGGCCTGCTTCTGTGTAAAATGGCATCTCCGTTTGTGTATACGATCCGTTTTCTGTCAAACTGTAACTGATTTGTACACCATCTTCCTGTTTGATATCAAATGTATGGGGTTTTCCATCATAAGTTACGCGGACAGGTACGGTTTGTATTTCCGGCATCTCACTGTTTCTCCGGTAATAATAAGTGATCTCCTGGCGATCCTCTGTGATGTTTATTTCTCCCTGATTTGCACTGTTTCCTACACATGTATATCCATATAAATCCGGACTTCTTAACGTATACGCAGAATTCTTTGGTACATATACTGTCGCGGGTGCCGTATCAGGCACTGTTGTTTCGGTTCCGTCTTCGTTTTGCAGCATATAACGAATCGTTACGGTACTCCACGCCTGTCCTGCCGTCTGATTGTCAGCCAGAATTTTCCCAGTGTCCTCATCTATGATCTTTCCTTCCAGTCTGTCCCCGGAAACCAGACCAGTTACCGCAGGAAGTGTGACAGAAAGGGACTCTCTGGCAGCATCCGGATCATACCAGTTACTGTGTGGCGGAACGGTATATGTTTCTTCTTTTTCATATTTGACTGTATTGTCTGCTCCAATAATGCGGAAAGTAATCTTCAAATGCTGTTTGGCATCCACTATATTTTGTACGACTGTACGGAATTCCAGATCCTTTCCATTTGCTTTTGTGATATTTGTCTCATCGATCCGGTATTGGTCACTATCCCTGTCAAGTGTTCCTGTCCTGCTATGCGGAATTGTAATTTCAGGATCGCACACATAAACAGATGCCTGCCTGCTGACATAATCACGGTTATTTAATCTCCGCGCCAGTTCCATTTTACACACTTCACAGAAAGGATTCCCAAGATCCCGCATCATGCAGACGCGGCTCGGTGCAAATACCGTTTCTGTTCCTGCTGCCGTTATTCCGATTCCACGGAATCCCAGCATCTTATGCCATTTAATTTTATCCGGGTCCGAGGTATCGGAAATATTTTCTCCCTGCATCTTTTTATCATATTCATCGCCTAATCTTCCGATGCTGTGGGAAATTTCATGGGTCATGACATCCCCCTGCTCATTCTCACCCGAATTTGCCGAAAAAGAAAAGAGTGCATTGGAAGAAGAACCAATATTCGCAGTCGTATTACAAATGATATGGATGGTTCCAACGGCTGCACCGGTATCCAGATATCTGCTCTCCAGCTCTGCCCTCAGTGCCCTGGCTTTATCTTCCCCGTCCTTTGCAAAATAGCAGGATTTTCCGAATGCCTGCACATGAAAATATGTGTCCGGGTTCGACTCCCCATACATCACGCCCACACCAGTTTCACTGGATACCGTCTGTACTGCATAAATATTGATCCTGTCGGAATACTCTTTATAAGGGGACCACTTTAGCAGCCCCTGTGCTTTTGCCGTTGCATCCTTCAAAAATTGTTCCTGTTGTTCCCGGGTATAGCCCTCACCCATGATAACAATCACAAAATTTTCCTTATCATCACCTGTCTTGTGAATGGCATAAACGGAAGCTGCCGTTGTCTGGTCTGCCGCTGTCTGGTCTGCCATCACAGGATACGGAAACACCAGGGAAAGCAATAATATCAGGCTAAGTATGATCTGTCTCTTATACACATCTGACGCTGCCGACGAATAGCC
>ERZ1027051.932-NODE-932-length-11753-cov-2.949137_pt1 | contig 11753 bp, 17 predicted proteins | sample MGYA00519429_ERZ1027051 | MGnify/ENA primary metagenome ERZ1027051 (study PRJEB26926, sample SAMN06164598) | human gut metagenome | biome: ENVO:00009003; feature: ENVO:2100002; material: ENVO:00002003 | host: Homo sapiens | place: USA | collected 2012 ... | reverse complement strand
ATGAAGAACAGCGGGCGGTAGCTGACATGCCCGACCCCCTTGGTTTTGGACACCGGATACATCAGCGCCGCCAGCCCCAGATACAAAATGCCGCCCACGGCCCCCATCAGGTTGATGATGGCATTTGCACGGCTGCGCAGCGGCTTAGGGGTCACGTCGGGCATCAGCGCCACCGCGGGCGAGCGATAGGTGCCCATGGAAACCAGCAACAGACCCAGCACTATAATGAACAGCACCAGCGTGCCGGTGCCTGGGTTTGCCGCATAGCGGTCATCCAGCAGCGGGATCAGGTTCATCAAAATGGCCGCCAATGCAGTGCCGCCCACAATGAACGGCATCCGCCGCCCGATGCGAGTGCTGGTCTTATCGGACAGTGCGCCAAAGAACGGCAGCAAAAACAGCGCCAGCACATTGTCCGCCGCCATGATCGCGCCGGAAATGGTCTCGTCTAAGTGGAACGTGTTCGTCAAGATCAGCGGGATGATGTTGTCGTACATCTGCCAGAACGCGCAGATGGACAAAAACGCCAGCCCCACCAGCACCGTGCGCTTGTGGTCAAGCTTCATAGCCGTTCTCCTTGCAAAGAAAAGTCGATTTCCTTAGAATCACAGTAGAATATCATGTTTTCGCCGAAATAGCAAGCGCCCGTCGCGCCCCACTCTGTCAAATCCCTGTAAAATGCCAATATTCCTTGCCTTTTCGTCCCGTTTTCGCTATAATGGAACAAAAATTGCTAAAAAGGAGCCCCCATGCTGTTTTGGAAGAAGAAAACGCCCCCGCTCGTCCAGTCCTCCGCCTCCGCGTGGCGCGAGCAGTGGCGCGCGATCGTCCCGCCCGAGTGCCGCAACGTCCCCGTCACCGTCGATGGCCGCACCGTCACCGCCTACGTGCAGATCAACCATTTCGTGATGATGCTCCAGGACGGCTTACTCATGGAGGAGCACTTTTTCGACGTCTGCTCCCACTTCCAGCGCGCGGGCTACCATGTCATCTGGCTCATGCGCTGCACGCAGGACATCGAAAACGGCTATTTGAAGCTCAAAAAGCAGCGCGGCGACAAATGCCTCTGGAAGTGGCGCAAGCCCACGACGAACTTCGGCCGCTGGACGTCCGACAACCGCTGCGTGACCATCCTCCTCCAATATAAGCCCGCGCCCGACGGCCCGCTCGAGCACTGCACGGAGCACATTTTGCAGCGCGTCCAGTGGGCGGAGAGCTCGGACGACGCGCAGATGGTCCCCTCGCGCACGGAATTTGCCACCGTCGGCGTCCCCGGCACCCCCGCCGAGCTCGCCAACTGGCTCCGCGGCGGCTTCATGTCGGGCGATTTGTAAAATTTTCAGTTGGTTGCCGTCCTTCGTCCAACAACTCCTTTCATGCTTGACAAGCATGAACCCCCGGTTTTCCGGGGGTTTTATTTTTTCGCTTTACTTACAGCAAACTCATCTCTGCACGATACGCATTGGCGTCGTAGCCCCAGATATTACAAGCAAAATCGATTGCTGCGTTACCTTTGCTGGGATAACCGTCGTCAACAAAATCTCCTTTGCAAAGCGCATACCATCCACAATTACTTCCGATATCCTCATCCGCATATTTTACACGAATATTGGCGTGTGGAAATTTACGGCTCAGTTCGACAATGGCGCATGCAGGTGTATTCCAAGGGGTTTTAAAATTGATGGCAATTTCCGTATCATTTATTCTACGGATATTCACATCAAAAACATCCCACTTTACGCCCCAGTTTGCGACACGCCAATAATACCATGAAGCATATCCATATTTTACGGCATTTTCCAAAGCACGCTCCGCTACAGTATCGAACTCTTCGACATTATAGGGGATACGTTTCAGGTTGATGAGTTTGCTATCTTTCACATGTTCCAGTTTGGAGCGAGCTTCCGCAGCTTCCTTGCAAACACCAACCATATCTGATGCAGTAAGTTTTTCCTTCCTGTGCAGGAGAAAAGTTTCTCTGCAAATAGCCTTTCTTACGTTTTCCGGATACTTCTCCGGGTCAATTCCGTATTTATTTACGGCCGCCCATGCGAGCATCCTGTCACATGGCGATACGATTTGCAGTGATTCCGGCATAGGAACAACAGACTGAAGCGAAAAATCTTTTTCGCCATCATCGTCTTTTCCCTTGACACGATTCAGAAAATCCTCCAACTCTGCCTGAGAATTGAAAGAAACAGACATGATATTCATGATATTGTTTGCCATTTATTTTCTCCTTTGTCTTACGCGGGTACGCGTACGCAAGAATAGTGGCAAGCTCCACAATTCAGGAACTTTGCCCGCTTCATCGCCTCATCCAAGCTGAACCGCGTCGCTTCGTTAATGTTGGCAGTATCACTCTTACACTCTACGTAAAAACGCACATCTCCAAAAAACGGGTCTTTACGGCTTAGCGCATACATATTTTCCCAAATAAGTCCTCCTCAAATATATTTCTCTCAGAACTTCTCGAATTCCTCGCTCGGCATCTGTGCTTTCGCTTCATCCAGCAGTCTTTTGTAGGAATCGCTGGAAACATTTCCTTTCTATTTATTTTCGTCAAATGATAACGGCTTCCAATGCTACAGCACCAGACCCAATTTCATCAGCAACTTTTGATGCTGTTGCAAAATCGTGGTGAGCATATGGCCCTTGCGAATCCATATAAGTGACTCGGTAGGCATAATCTGGCTCAAATGATGGGCTTACAATAATGTAAATACCAGTGTTTAACTGATATGTGATGGCATCAGCTTTTTCGATTTGAGCGATGATTTCCTTTCGACGCTTAGCTTCCGACTGCAAGTATTCAGATGCTGCCTCTTTAATAGGGTCACAAAGGAAAATATCGTCTGGATTACCCGTAATCGGGGGTAGGTCACCCGGATAATAGGATATCATGCTTTCATCTCCTTCTTTTTGTCTTCAGCGATGACTTTTTGGAACACGTTAATGTTGGTGGTATCGCTCTTACGCTTTACGGCTCAACACATACATATTTTCCATAATAAGTCCTCCTCAAATGTACCTCTCCCAGAACTTTTCGAATTCCTCGCTCGGCATCTGTGCTTCCGTTTCATCCAACAGTCTTTCGTAAGAATCACTGGAAACATCGGTGCCAATAAAATCGGCAACGGCATCATGACCGCGCTGCATCAAAGCGTCTTTCAGAATCGCCCAACGGCATTCGTGAATGGCATCATCCAGCGTTTTGTTGCCATCAGGCTGCCAATACTCGCCTGTCTGCTGAATTCTATAAAACTCATCCAGCGCATCATCAACATTGTTTTCGAGAAGAATATCGTCAATAAAATTGACAGGATAATCCTTGCCGTTGATTTTCACTTCTTCATAACTGAAACAGTCGTCGTCACACGGCATTGCTGCGCATGTGACATCGAAAATCTCGTGCGTTTTCTTGTTTACCTTGCAAGGCAACTGAAATGTTGCTCCGGACTCGAAGTAAGAAAAGACGACCGCTTCCTCAACATCGTTGTCGGGGCATTTCGCAGACTGGATGAATTCCGGCATAGACAGCACATCAATACTCTCTCTTCGGTCGCCCATGGCAGGATAAACCTTCATGATTGTATAACCATCATGCTGCAGCTTTCGGATAGCACGGCACAGGTCGAGATGCATTTCATGAAGACTGATGCCACTGCCTTGTCCGTCTTTTTTGGTATAGATTTCGACAACTACATCTTCAGAGGTGGTCTGAACAACATAATAAGTCTTATCATTACAAATCTTAAACATAGCACTTATCTCCCTTCTCAATCAAACAAAAGCCAGAAAATCGTTGGCCGGAATCTGTCGCTGGGCATCGTAAGCGGTGCCGTAGACATCATCACCCCAACTGATTTGCACATCCTTCGTCCACAGAGCAAGCTCGGACATTTTTGCTGCCACGGCTTTTGCGGAGCTGCAGATATACTTCTTGACGGCGTTGTTTTCTTTTACGTTAATTGTAAACATTTCAATTTCCTCCTTAACACAACAAAAAAACAGCCATCTCGATTGAGATGGCTGCACGAACAGATTTTGAACTAAAACAAGTCAAGGAATTGATACTTTGATTTATCTTAGTTCCTTAATTATATCTACTTTGCAGCAATTGACAAGATAGCCACAACAGGAATGCAACATCGTATTCACGGTACTTTTTCAACGACATCTTCACCGTAAACCACGAACAGACCAGAGCCGTTATCCCAGCGAACCATGATACTGCCGGTATCGTCTATACCTGAAACTATGCCGAGTGTTCCAATAGGCGGAGCCTGAATATCATCCATTTTCAGCAGTTTCACGCGTGTTCCGGCTGGATATTCGGCACGGAGCGCAGCAACGATTTCTCGATTTGGAAAAATCATAAATACACCTCGCCTCTTAGTATGTCACGGTGTCAAAGAACTCCTGACATTCCTCATCGTTCAACACAACACCAAAGTAGGCAACACGCTCGACGGTGGTTTCCCACACCTTAACGGTACGCGTCATAGGCTGAACGACCCACGAATGCTGTCGCCAAAGGCCATCTTCACTCAGGGCATATCCGGTCGCAATCTGACATCTGCCACGATTTGCATCCCACAGATAAGCAGCATTCTGATGGCAACGACAATCTTCGCCCTTCTTCATGTACCTGGAGTTATAAAAAAACTGTCCTCGTTCCAGCACTTTCTCCGCATCTTCGTCACGAGTATTGAGCAAAACCTCATCGCCACCGAAAGTTAAAATTCTGTCACGCAGAGCACGCAAAGTCTTTTTCATTTCGTTTGTGAGCCAAGGCGCGGTAGCGTCCTCGTTGTACAGCTGCATCGCCTCTACTCGTTTTTTCCAGTCCTCACTCATCGGATTCCACTTGATAGGGTTTGCAACCATATCAGGAGAGGTCATGGGTGTTTTGGCATTCCAACTGAATTTCTTATTTGCCATCGTAATACTCCTTTCGAAAAACCCGCTTACCAGTAGAGGTAAGCGGGTTATATTTTATTTATGCGAGCATGGGATATATTTCTTTTTTGCCGCCCACATATTTCAATCTAACGCAACCCATGAGGGTTGCAACAGCCCCTTCTTAAAAACTCATTCACTTCTATTTGTACAAGATAGAAACGACCTTTCATCGCACGGTTTAAACCGTGGGTTTTCTTAGTCTGCCTTTATAAGCAGTGTTCTGATAACAACGGCAACTTTCGCCATTCTTCATGTATTTGGAGCCATAATTTCAATCAAACGCAACCCGCATGGGTTGCAACAGCAAACTTGCACAAACGAAGCGACAAGTTGTCATACATTTTGTACAATGTTTGTCTGCTTTTATTTCACCCCCACACTTCGGTGACTTTCCGAGGGATGCCGTGCTTGTCGATTTTCCGTCGATAAATCGTGAATTTGCTCTTGGGATGAGCATTCACATAATCGTTTCTTGCGACATCGGTGTTCGCAATCAACAGATTTTTATCGGCAATAAGAACGCTTTCCCATCCGGAATCGAGAAGCGTACTGGCAACATCCTTGAAAGATACGTCTGCAGGCGTATCGCACTTACAAACCCCTCGTGCGATAGGATGCGCAGTGGCAATGATTTTTGCTGCCGTCATCACAGTTTCGTAACTCATAGTGTCCTCCTATCACGCCACCTCGAAATACTTTTCGACATCGCTGTTGATAGAACGCGCAGGAACACCCTTGGTCTTCTCACTGTAGTAGCCACGCTTTTTCAGCGTGTTCTTAACAATAGAAATGCTCTTGTCGCTGCGCATGGTACGCTTTCTCTTTTCGATGCGTGCAGAACGAATGCGCTTTTCGTACTTCTGCATACGAACAGCGTCCATAATGATAGGAGCAGTAGTCTCCGCGACATACTCGTTAAAAGTTTTCATGTTCACATATCCTCCGTAATATATTATTTTTCTAAATAAAAAAGGCAGCTATTTTCTCAAAAATAGCTACCTTTAGTACATTGTGATTGGCGATAATTCAATCATGCACGCCCACAAAACTCTGGTACGATGTATTGTGTGATTTTATTTATCGGATAACTATATATTATTAACTTTGCAGCAATTTGCAAGTACAGGATACAATAAAAAGCGCCTCCCGTATTACGGGGAAGCGCCTTAGTGTTATTTATTCTTTGTTATCCGAAGAAATTTTCGGAGACTTCTTCTTCTCAACGAAAGCATCAATCGTTCGGCCGAAACGATTAAGAAGCATTGCGCCAAGATAAAGAATGATGCCGCTAATCATGATACCAACATCAAGCGTCTCAAATCCTGCGAAACTCTTGCAATAAATAGAACTGACTGCGAGAGCGCCAAGCGTTGGCAGCGAAGCAATCGTTACCGTAAGTGCCGCATACACAACACTATTCAGAACAGTACCAATACTTGCAATGATGCCGCGCTTTTTAAATGTGCGCTGCTTATCGTAGGACATCTGATAAGCCCCGATAAGACTTGGTTCACGAATAATGTCGCGCAGATGCAGCAGGCACCACGCCAAAACAGCACACCCGATGCCGCAGCCGACCTTATAGGCACTCATGCGAGAACCCCACAGGTCATTTGCGTTGGCGGGAACGACGAACGCCAGAATGTTGAACAGGACGGCAAACAAGACGAACATTGCCATGTGGGGATTCTTGGCAGTGTTGCGAGCCTCGTTCTTTGCCTTACTGGCGACTTCCTCGGTCTGATTGTGAATTTTTACATTGAGAATCTTTTCCATTTTTTTACCTTTCCTTTCGTGTGGACGATTTAGTTGTAAATCGTTTTAATCTCTGTGATAGCGTTGCATTATACCGAACATAGCCGCAAGCGCCAATGCAAGGTAGATGTAAGTGTATCCCTTTTCAATCATGTTCAGAATCACGATGGTAAAGCTCGAAAAAGCACCACAATAAAAAGCGGCACCAAGTTTATCGACCAAAAACATCAACATCTGGGCAACGACTGCCGCAGGAACAAGAAGCTTGAGACGCTTGGCCTCAATGATTCCGTCCCAGTCAAGAACAGCAATGAAGCTGGCTCCCATGCAGATGACCCAAACAAAAGCGAAAATAAGGGTTGCTGTGTCAAAAAAGTTACTCATATCAGTTACCTCCAAAATTACTGATGGTTTGCGGGTTTATGGACATCGAATCGCATTATCTGTGATAGCGCTTTGTCATGCCAAACATAGCTGCAATCATAATCGCCAAATATGCGTACAAATACAAGTTCTCAATCATTCCAAGAACTGAAATTGTAAGACTGGCGAACATACCGCAATACAGAGCAGCACCAATTTTTTTGATGATGAACAGCGTGGCTTGCGCAATGATGGCGACAACGAGAAAAACTTTGATGTATTTAGCCTCAAATAAACCATCCCAATCGATGGCAAGGAAGATACAAGCCCCCACAGCGAGAGCCCAAACCAAAGCAGCAACAGATGCAACAGCGTCAAAGAAGCTTAACATAGCGAATACCTCCATGTTTTAAATAGGTTAATGTTCGGACATCTATATAAACAGCAAAAAGCCGCCAATGGGACAATCCACTGGCGGCTCAGTTGCCGATTGCAATAATACAGTTAAATCATTTGATTTATGTTATGTCTCAATTATATTAACTTCGCAGCATAATGCAAGAGCTTTTTCAGAAGACTTCGTCAAGTTTTGCACATACAATAAAACGAGTATCGTAATTATCACTGCCTGAACAGGTGGACAAAATCAAAACCTTATCATTCAATCCAACTTCTGTGGCATACTGATTGTAAGAGTAAGCTTTCATACTTGCAATCTCTGTCAGGAAATACGAATCATCCGGATTCGCAATGGTATAACTTGGGTCAATAGGATAATCGGCAACAGCAAAGATTTTCCATCGTGTCTGTCGTTCACCAAAAGTAAGATAAATATACCGATGTTCTTTTGCAAAGTTGACATCGCGGAAGTATTTCAAAACACTGAATTTCTTGTGCATACTGTTTCCGTTGCTATGTCCAAAAATAACAGTTACTCTGTACATATCGTCAACATTGCTGACATTCCATTCGGAGGGAACAAAATAAGCGCCCCAGATACTTTCCCTATCGAACTCATTGTGAGTCAGGTAATAATCATCGTCTGTGGGATGCTGCAAAATTGGCTCATCTGTAACATCAACGCCGGGAACAGTTAAGTAACCAACGGTGTTCTTGGAATACGCTGGCTTTGGTGTTGGTTCCGGTTTTGAATCACTCTCACTTGAATTAGAAGACGGGATAAGAATCGAGGGAGTAGAAACGGGTTCTTCTACATCGTCGGAGATGTTTCCTGTCTCATATGCAGGGATATGATAGTAATCATACGCCTTCCATCCAATATAGCCAATCATGGCAATAAGAACGATGCAGATTACGACCAACAAAACTGTCCAGATGGAAAATCGCCGTTTCTCTTTGCCCTCTGACGCGTCCATCGCATCCATCGATTCATTGTCATCCTCGTCATGACTTGCCTTTTGATGAGGGAAGTTTTCACCAGTTCCATCATCCTCATCATTTGGAATGTAATTGTACGCACCAAGTTCCTGCTCGAAATGTTCTTCTTCAGGCAGTGGTGGAATAATAGGTGTTTTTGCCATAATACATCACCTTATTCAGCTGCGGCAGACCGCTCGTACACATCAATGCAGTAGTTGCCCATAATCTTGTTGTACATGCACTCCTGTGCCAAAGGACCTGCCCCATAGGTATCAACGGCGTTATCATAGTTACTGCCAATATAAGCTTTCACTTCATCGACAGACGGTTTATAGTCCTGTTCCTCTGCCAGATACTGCGCAACAAGGCTCAGTAAAACATTTTCTTCCGTCTGACTACGAAGACTTTCTGAATACTCCTCCGAGGTCTTATAATTGCTGTATGTCTGAACGAATGTCTCCAAGTCCATATTGTAGGCAGTTGCTTCGTTTTCGACATACTTCAAGTTGGTTTCAAGACTCAGGTTGACAAGGTCTGTCGTATCCTTTTTGAGTTTTACATTGTCAATGAAATACTGTTCAATCTCATTCTGAATCTTATTCATACGAAGATTCTCTTCAACATATTCACGAAGCAGGTCTACTGTAGTTACAGCAGTGCCGTCTTGCAGCTTGTAGCCACTCATGATACCGGCAACATCAGCATCTGTCATGCTATATTGAGAAATCTTATTAAGCGTTACATGGAAAACAGCTTCCTTGTTGGCGAGCTCGATAGTCTGCTCGCCTGTGGTTCTATCTGTTGTACTGCTATATCCATCAGGGAATGTTACTGTGACGTCAAACGAATCCCCCGTGTTATGCCCGACGATTTGCTCTTCAAATCCGTCAATAAAGGTATTGGAACCGAGTTCCAAATCGTAGTCTTCTGTTGTTCCACCGGTAAAAGCAACACCATCAACCGTACCCTCATAGTCAATGTTCACAACATCGCCTTCCTGTGCGGCGCGGTCTGTTACCTCTGTCGTCAGCTTGTAATTGGACTGAAAATAATCCAACTCGCTTTGAATCTCCTCGTCTGTAACGACGTATACATCTTTGCTGACCGTATACTTCTTATAATCCTTGGGCATCTTTATGTATTTGGACGCAGTCACATCACGAAAATACCCGTCATCATCAAGACCGAGGTCATACTCAACAGCGGAAGCTGTTTCGGAGGTGGCTGTTTCCGCAGTCTCAGATGCACTTGTATCGGCCGTATCTTTACTGCACGCGGTCAATGCAATACATGCAGCACTGATGACCGCCAGAATCATTTTTGCGTTTTTCTTCATGAAAATCTCCTTTATAAAAATACCCCGGCAGACAGGTTGCCTACCGGGGCAGTATTTTAAACGAACAGGAACGGAACGTGAAGCAACAGAGCGTATGCCGCATCCATAATGCCAATAATAACGGCGGATACAGCACTCACAACAAGAACTGCTCCGGTTCGATGGAGCGTGTTGTGCATACTCGGCCAAGTCACATTTTTGGGTGCAACCAAATTGTGAAGCTTCTTAGGCGTGCTCTTGACGAAAGAAGGAATTGCCTTCACGAAATTCGCAATAGCCGTTCCTACCTTTTTCAGTTTATCTTTCATGCCGCACCTCCTACTCCGGTTACTACGAACATGATGATTGCGATAACAAGCAGAATAGCTGTACATACAGCAACCAGTTTATTTGCGGACGTTTTCGTGCTGTCTTTAGCATTCGAGCGCATTGTATCACTGATTCCGGTGATAACACTAAGACTGTTCTTGTCGGCCTTATCCATGGAAAGCGTAACCGTACAAACCAGAACAGAAACCAACAGAATCAAGATGCACAGAATGATTTCATAAATTGCCATTGTGTTGCCCTCCCGTCAATTCAAGAAACCCTTGTGATGGCGAACCACCAAATGGCTGTTAAGAGAATCGATAACTTCAAGCGTAACACCTGTGACAATCAACAGACTGGTACCGCCAAAGTGCATATTCAGACCTGTAACCGCAGTTGCCAAGATAGGCACACATGCAATAACCGAAAGAACAAATGCTCCCGAACCGGCGAGAGAATGGCAAGCATTGCGCAGATAATCACTGGTAGCTTTGCCTGCTCGAATACCGGGGATACTGCCGCCGTTCTTGCGCAGGTTGTTTGCCATTTCGATGGGGTCGAATGTGATGTCGATGTAGAATAAGTTGAATGCGAAAATCAGGGCTACATACGCAACATCATAAATCCAATTCCGCGAATTCCAAGATGCCAGCGCCATATACAGGCTGGGGTGCTTGTTGTAATCGAGGAACATCGTCACGAGAGATGGCATACTGCAAATGGTGGACGAGAAAATAATAGGCATAACACCCGACATAATCAGTTTGATGGGGATATAACTGGACTGACCAGTGGATGCTTTGTTCCCTACATTTTTACCGGCATACTGAACAGGAACGCGGCGCTCTGCATCGCTTGCGAAAACGACATAGAAGGTGGCCGCCAAAACAAAGAGAATGACGCCGGGAATCATCAGATAATACCACCATCCATTTTCTTTGCCCATTGCAATAGAGTTCTGGAACAACGAGATGACAGCATCCCATCTGGAAATGATACCGGTAAAGATGATAAGGGAAATACCGTTGCCAATACCTTTTTCGTCAATCAGCCATCCAAGCCAGATGACGATTTGAGAACCAGCAGTCAGAATGGCAATAACAGTAATGGCTTCCACGACCTGCGAAATACCGGAAGTGTATTTCATCGCACCGTAGTTCTTCATAATAAAGAAGTACCCGATAGCTGTTACGACCGCTAAACCACAACCAACATACTGCGTGATTTTATTGATTTGCTTCTGCCCGCCGATGTCCTTGCTGATTTCTTCCAGTTTCGGAATCGCAACAGTCAAAAGCTGGATGATGATGCTTGCGTTGATGTATGCAGATACGCCAATCGCAAATACCGCACACTGAGAAAGTGCGCCACCGGAAACCAGATTGTAATAATCCAGTACAGAGGTGCTTCCGAACATAGTCTGAAGCGCAGCGGTGTTTACGAACGGAATCGTAATACCGCAACCCAGACGATAAATCAGAAGACAAAGGATGGTGAAGAGAATCTTGTTGCGAACATCATCCACCATCAGCTTCTGGAAGATGGTGCTGTTCGAATAAGACTTTTTGAGTTTCGGCTTTTTCGCCGGATTTTTAACTGTCTCTTATACACATCTGACGCTGCCGACGAATAGCCTTGTGTAGAT
>ERZ1027051.929-NODE-929-length-11773-cov-5.956136_pt1 | contig 11773 bp, 7 predicted proteins | sample MGYA00519429_ERZ1027051 | MGnify/ENA primary metagenome ERZ1027051 (study PRJEB26926, sample SAMN06164598) | human gut metagenome | biome: ENVO:00009003; feature: ENVO:2100002; material: ENVO:00002003 | host: Homo sapiens | place: USA | collected 2012 ... | reverse complement strand
TCAATCGCGCGGAAGGGTCAAGGGAGGGGACTTCGTCCCGTTTCATTCTCCCTTGTCACCCCTTGATGCCGCTTGCGGCGATGGATTCGACGAAGGAACGCTGGGCGAAGAGGTAGAGGACGAGCAGGGGGGCGACGAGCATCAGCGTGGCGGTCGAAACCATCTGCTGCTGATAGCCCATCGACGCGCCGCCGGAAAGCCCCAGCTGAATGGAAACGTAGCTGTTCAGGCGGTCGGCGACGGTAGAGGCTTCAAGGCTCAGGAGCTTGATGTTCCCCAAGAACAGCTTGGAGTAGAACGTGTCCGTCCACTGCCAGACGAAGGAGAACAGAAAGCAGGAGACCAGAATCGGCACGGCGTCGGGCAGAATCACCCGCCAGAACGTCTTGAAGATGCTGCATCCGTCCACATACGCCGCTTCCTCCAGCGACTTCGGAATGCCGGTGAAAAACTGGCGAATCATGTAGATGTACAGCCCATTCTTCAGCCCCATGCACGTTGCGGACATGAGCGCGTAGGGGATGGGCGAACCGCGCAGATTTAGGCTGCTGCCCGTCGTCGCCTTGAAAATGCCGAAGATGTCGAAGAAGTTGAAGTGCAGGTAAAGCGAGGACGAAATCGTCTGCGGCGGAATGATGACGGTGATGATGACCGCCGCGAACCAGAACTTCTTGAACGGGAACTCGAAACGCGCAAAGCCGTAGCCCACGAGCGTGCATGCGGCAATTTGCAGCACCGACACCGCGAGGGAGACGATCAGTGTGTTCAGGAACGTCGTGCCGTAATTCAGCAGGATTTTGCTGGCGGCGAGGGAGTAATTCGCCGTCGTCAGGTGACGCGGAATCGAGATGACCGTGGAGTCGTACAGGTCGCGCTCTGCCATGAACGAGACGCTCAGCTTGTCCAGCAGGGGCTGGATAATCATGAAGCAAAGCCCGAACAGCAGCAGAAAGCGAATCAGCTGATAGCCCTTGCGCCGCACCGTCTTGCGGAGCAGATATCCGCCGGACTTGCGGTTGCGCGCCCAGAAGCTGCCGCTGGGATGAGCATGGGTCACGGTCTGCTTACTCATCGCTGCTCACCACTCCTTTCAGCATCAGGGCACTTGCGCCGATGAGGACAATCGTGATGGCGAAATACACCCAAGCCATCGCGGAGGAGAAGCCGTAGTTGTATTTCAGCGTCATTTCTTCATTGATTTTCTTCATGACTTCGCTGTCTGTCTTCATGAAGAAGTCGATGATGGTGTAGATGATGTTGACAATCAGCAGGGGGGAGACCATCGGGAAGGTAATCGTCCAGAAGGCTTCCCACTTCGAGCAGCCCTCGACATCCGCCGCTTCGTACAGGCTGCGCGGAACGTTCTGCAGACCGGAGAGGAAAACGACAATCTGGATGCCGCTTGCCATCACAATGTCGTACACTTCGTCAATCAGGGAAAAGACAATGTCCAGCACGTCGCTGCCGATGCCCGTGAGTTTGAGAATCTTCATCAGCGATTCGGACAGCGTGAACGGGGAGGACTCCGCCATCATCTGCTGCATTCCCGCCATCAGGGTGTTGTCCGTCTCCAAGCCGATGAGAACGCCGCTGGAGAGGATAACGGGCAGGAAGAAGATAGCGCGGACGAACGCGCGCCCTTTGAATTCCTGATTCAGTACGATGGCAATGACGAAGGACACGACGAGAATCGCAATGGTGTGCGTGACCATCACGCCGATTTCTTCGCTGAGCAGCTTGTTGAACTCCGGGTCAATGGTGAAGGCACGGATGTAGTTGTCCAGCCCGATGAAGGTCGTCTGGAAGCCCTGTCCGGCGGTCACGTCCACGCGGCACAGGCTCATCCAGAATGAATCCACCAGCGGCAGCAGCATGAAGCACAGGAAGCCGATGATGAAGGGCAGAATGAACAGATAGCCGGATACTGCTCGGCGCGCACGAATGGAAATGCGTTTGCCGCTCATTTGCTCACCTCCTGTTGCGCTGCATAGCTGCGGGCGGGAACGGTGATGCCATCCACCGCCGCGTCGGTATAGCCGAAGTTGACGTAGACGCGTGTGCCGTTTGCGTAAGTCGTGATGGTGACGTTCCCGACGCGTTCATGGCCTGTCATTTCCTGATTGAAGATGCCCGAAAGCGTCTGACGGTACTGCGCGACCTGTGCGGTGATGTCATCCAGCACGAGCGACGCGTCCGCGCCGTAGAACTCGGAGTAGGTGGAATCCTGCAAAACGCGCGCGCTCTGGGCGGTCAGCGTGTATTGCAGGCCCGCGCCCACTTCCGCGCTGCGCAGGAGGACTTCCTCCGCGTCATCCGCCAGATTCAGTGATGCGCCCGTGTAGGATACGCGGCTGTGCAGCGCCAGCGGGTAGAAGGGGACGTACTCGTCGATGATGGAATACTGTCCGCCGTCGAAGTCCATGTCGGTGATGAGCGTCGCCTGAACCGCGGCGTAGTCGTTGCCCTGACGAATCATCACGTCGCGCCCGGATGCCTTGAGTTCAGCGAGCTTTTCCGCCTGCTGATGCAGCACGGCTTCGCGGGTCGTGTGGTTTTTGCTGTCGTAATCAGCGGAGAGCATGTACCCGATGTCGCGGAAGGAAACGCCTGCGCCGTAGGAAGCCGCCGCGTCCACCAAGGTGTTGACGCTGCGCATGGCGATGGCGGGCTTGACGAGGTAGTAGGTGTCGCGGTCGTCGTTCGCGCCGTACCAGATTGGGCTGTATTCGGGGATTTCCGCTTCTTCCCGCGTGGTGAAACGGGCAGCGTCGCGGAAGACGATGAAGCCCTCCAGCAGACCGCTGTCGCGCGCGAAAGCCGTCAAACCGTCCAGATAGAGCGGCACACCCGCAATCGCGGCATTCTGTGCGAAGGAGAACAGCTCCTCCTGCGTTCCCAGCTGCCGAATCAGGCGGACGGAGGACAGCAGCTGCTGATTCATGCCGCCGTTCATCCATCCGGCGTAGCGAATCGACATGTTCTGCGCCAGATTGCGGGTGACAAGCTCGCGCAGGAGGTCTTTCGCTTCCGCATAAGTCGTCATGGCAATCGGGACGCTGGTAGGCACGCCCGCCACCTGCTGCACCTTGTCAATCGCGCCAATCAGCTCGATGCTCAGCGGCGCGTCCGCATCCACCGTCTGTGCGGCGAAATTCGGGTACTTTGCGGTCAGGTAGTCGCGGTAGGACGCCGCCATGTCCATGTAGCCCGATTCGGGCAGAAAACGGTAGCGTTGGCGGATGAAGCCCGTCGGATGCGCCGTTTCAAACATGTAGACGGCGTTGTTCGTGCGCTCGGAAACGTCGTAGGCGTCGCCGTGGACGATGGTGTACGTTGCGTTGACGGTGTTGTAGGAGGTCAGGCGGCCGGCAATGTCCGCACCGATGCCCGCCCACGATGCACCGTCCTCCAGAATGCAGATGAATGACCCGCTGTCGCCCGAAACGCCGAAAACCGGGAAGTTGATGCGCGTTTCGTTCGTCACCTGCGTGCGGATGGACGCCCAGTCCCAGCCGTAGAGGTTGGCGTAGTAGGCGCGCTGGGAAACGCGGCCGTTGTTGAAGCGGATAATCGCGCCGCTGCCGTCGGGGACGAACAGGAAGCCGTTATCCGCCGTGCCGCCCGCGCCGAAAGCCGGAAGCAGCGTCAGGCTCGTCAGCGGATAATCCACGTCGTAAGCAAGGTCATCCAGCGGTACTTCGACAACAAGGTCGCTGCCGTCCAAACGGAACACCATCGAGACGTTGAAAACGGCCTTGGCGATGGTGCTGCCCGCCTGCACGATGCGGCTGTTGTCGTATGATAGATCCTCCGCCGTGTAGCCCACTTCGGCAAAGATGCTTTCGCAGCGCTGCTTCAGGTGATCCTTTGTGCCATCGCGCAGCACCCAGACGTGCTCTTCCGCCAAATCGGGGTAGGCGGCGAGCAAAGCAGCCTTGTCGTCAGTCTTGCGGAGCTTGTCAATAGTGTATTCACGGTAGTATTCTTTGATGTCCTTCTTCTGCTTGGAGGTCATTTTCTCCATGAACTGCTGCATTCGCGCGTCGCCAATGGCAGTCGGCATGAGGAAAGACCGCTGCACGCGTCCGACGGAGTAGTTCACGCGGACGCTGCCATCCTCCTGCATCAGCACTTCGTAGACCCCGTTTGAAATGCTGTGTTCCTGCGAGGTGAACTGGGTGGTCATGCCGGTGGAGGCGGCGTAGGTGAGGCTCAAGGTGGAGTTCAGCTTGTTCTTTTCCACCGGCAGGGCAATCGGGTCGCTGTCCACGTTATCAGGCGAGGACAGCCAGACGTGCCCGGTGCGCTTGTCGGTGAGGGTGAAGTGGGTCGTCGCCGGGTCAAGCTCAAAGCGGAGAGCGTCATTCTCCATGACCATCGGCGTGTCGGGCTCTGAGTAGCCGTAAAGCGGCACGTCGTGCCCTTCCAGCTCGCCGGAGGTGTCAAAGAGCGGAAGAATGACGAATTTCGTCAGCGGATAAAGTGCCAGAAGAAGAATCAGAACCAGCACGATCCGCACAAGGATGCGTCGTTTCATGGATACTTTCTCCTTTCGTCAGTACAGACGGAACAGCACTTCTTTGTAGAGGGAGACGAAATAGCCGATGCCGTCGCCAACCAGCGAGAAAAACAGCAGCAGCAGGAAGATGATGACGACCATCGCCAGCAGCGTCATGATGGTGAACAGCAGCGTCTTGCCCAGCGAGTAGTCATGCGTCTGCATCATGCCGCAGATGATGAGAGCGCCGCTCCAGCCCAGCGACAGCCCCTCCAGAACGTAGTAGAACGCGCCTTCCTTGACGGTAATGACGTTTGCGAGGAGAATCATCGCCGCTTGCAGGATGACGTAGGGCGTCAGCGCGTAGCAGGTGGCGATGTAGACATCCTTGAACGTGCCCTTGCCCTCAAACAGCGTCGTCAGCCCCCAGTTGCCCGCCACGAAGAACAAAAGCGGCAGGAGGACGGCGAGACATTGCTGGATGATGTTCACGCTCGGCCAGTAGACGTTCATGAACAGGAAAGGCGTGAACTGCATGGACAGCAGGCGGACAAGCAGCACCAGAAACACGATGATGTTCGCCGCGCCGAGGCTGCCGCGCTTTTCGCGGCTCAAATCCCAGAAGCCGTCGAAGGGGTGGAAGATAACGTAGAGCGAATAGCGCAGGGAGGACAGCAGACGTTGCCACTTCTGCTTGTCGGTTAGCTTTGCTGCGAGCGTCATGCGTTGTCCACCTCCCACTTTATCTTGCGGATGTGCCCGACGACCATCGGAACGACCAGCAGCACCGCGACGATGCCGAAAATCCACCCGATGTTCTGCTCTACCCATTCGGAGCGGTAGTAGCGGAACGCTTCGGAGTAATTGCGGCTGTCGCGCGCCATGGCGAAATAGTCACAGGCTTCTTTGAATTGCTTCTGCTGCAAAAGCGCGCGCCCGATGCCGATGTAGGCAAGGTCATAGTTGCCGTTGCGCTTCATGACCTCGCGCCAAGTGTCGGCAGAAGCGGCGTATTCGCCCGCGTGGTACTGCTCGGTCGCCTTGTAGACCAGCTTGCCGTATTCTGTCGGGGTCAGCACGGTCACGCAGCAGTCCTGACTGTCCAGCACCAGCAGGTCATAGCCCTGATGCTCCAAAGCGACGGGATTCAGGAAGTATCCGTCCATGTTGCCCACACCGCCGAACGCCCAGAGCAGGTTGCCTTGCTTGTCGTAGGTGAAGATGCGGTTGTGCGTCTTGTCCATGACGGAATAGATGTCGTTGTCCAGCACGGTCACGTCCACGAACTTCGAGGGGCCGGAGTTGGTGATGTTCGTGTCGCCGCGCGCCCATTGCAGGTCGCCGATGACGTGGCTCGTGCCGTTTTCAATCAGGATGTTCGTGCCGATGGCATTCAGGCGGCGGACGGGTTTCGCCGCGCCGGAGGTCAGCTCGTTGGAATTGAAGGTCTGCGTGGTGACGAAGAAGAAGCCTTCCGAATCCAGCGCAATGTTGTTGTATTCCGTCGGAACGAAGGATGCCTGCTGCGCGCGCTGCTCCTTCGTGGAGAGCAGCCGCCACACCAGCTCGTACCATGTGTACTTCACTTCGCTCGCGCCGATGAAGCCGGTGAACGTGCCGTCCGCCTCGTACTTCATGAGGCCTCGGTTGACGTTCTGCGCGAGGCAGAAGACGCGTCCGGTTGTGTCGCAGACGAGTTTCGTCGGCAGAAACGCCATCGACTGGTCGAAGGTCGCGTCCGTCGGGCGGGTGAAGACGCTCAGCAGATTCAAATTCCGGTCTGCTTTCAGGATGCGGTTGTTGTTCGTGTCGGCGATGAACAGTGTGCCGTCTGCCATGACGAACACATCCTGCGGGGCGGAGAGCGTATTCGGGGTGATGTCGCCGGAAATTTCGGAAATCACGCGGGTCAGCGTGAAGTTTTCGCCGTCGCGGGCGACTTGCAGAATGCGGTTGTTGCCCGTATCGACGATGTAGATGTCATTGCCGGAGACGGTCAGCCCGCGCGGGGTGCGCATCGGCGTTTCCAGCCCAAGGGAGACGCTGGACAGCATGGCGCTGGTGCGGTAAGCATCCGGCGACTGGCGTTCGTCGCCCCAGTAATCGTAGGTGTAGGTGTAATTGTAGTCAAAGCCGTCTGCGGCGCGCGCGACCATCCCGCCGCAGAGTGCGGCGAAGAGGGAGAACGCCACCAGACAGGCGCAGAGACGGGAAACCATGCGGTTCATCGGCGTCCTCCTCTCTTAATCTTTCAGACCGGATGTCGCCATTGTTTCGAGAATCTGGCTCTGGCTGAGGATGAAAATCAGTATCGGCACAGCCATGACGACGACCGTAACCGCCGCCGCCTGCCCTGTGCGGGCAATGCCGCCCGCCTGAATCTGCTGGAGCGCGTAGACGAGCGTCTTCTGCGCCTCGGAGTAGATGACGGCGGACGCTTTGGCATTCCAGAGGTTCTGGACGGAGAAGATGATGAGCGTCAGCCACGCGGGCTTGACGTTGGGCATGACAATCGTCCAGAAAATGCGGAATTCCTTTGCACCGTCGATTTTCGCGGACTCAATCAGCGACATGGGCAGCCCTTCCATGAACTGCTTCATCAGGAACAGCCCAATCGGCGCGGCGAACGCGGGCAGGATGACCGCCCAGTGCGTATCGACAAGGTTCAGGCGCGTCATGGTCAGGTAGTTCGGTATCGCAGTGACGTAGCCGTTGAACATCAGCGCCGTCACGACGAGGGCGAAAAACTGCTTGCCGAGCGGGAAATCGTACTTCGCCAGCACATACGCCGCGAGGGACGCAATCAGCAGATGCCCCAATGTACCCACGAGGGTGATGACGACGGTGTTGGTGATGTAGCGCGAGAAGGGAACCCAGCTCTGCCCCATCGTGACGAGAAGGTCAGAGAAGTTGTCGATGGTGGGGTGGCGCGGGAAGAGCGTCGGCGGGAAGCGGAACAGCTCATCCAGCGGTTTCAGCGAGGACGAAATGGCGAACACCAGCGGAAACGCCATTGCACACGCGACGAGGAACAGCAGCAGCCCCACCAGAAAGTCGCCCACGCGGGAGCGGTTCGGCTTCTTGTGGCGCATGTTCGACTTCTTCGTCAGCTTCAGTACCTTCTGCGGCAGCTCAATCGGCGTGCCGTCCGGTCTGACTGGACCTTTGTAGCTGCGGACATTGATGGTACTCATGTGCCAATCCTCCTCAGAGCGCTCTGAATCAGCTTGTTGCACAAAATCATCACCAGGAACAGCAAGGTGGCGATGGCGGAGGCATAGCCCATTTCAAAGCGGGTGAAGCCATAGTCGAACAGGTGGGTGACGACGGTGTGCGCGGCGTAATCGGTGGAGGGGAAGCCCGCCAGCGCCATCGGCACATCGCACACGCCGAACGCGGACGTGATGGACATGACCGCGCCGAACATCAGCATCGGCTTCATGTTCGGCAGGGTGATGTAGTACAGCTCCTGCCAGCGGTTGCGGATGCCATCCACATAGCCCGCCTCGTACTGCGAGCGGTCAACGCCCTGCAAACCCGCGACGAAGGAAAGGAAGCCGGTGGACATGCTCATCCACAGCGTGACGATGATGATGACCGGCATGATGTAATCCGGCGTCGTCAGCCAGAGAATCGGGGCGTTGAGGATGCCCAGCTTCATCAGGATGGCGTTCAGGTAGCCGTACGCGTCGCCGCGGAAGATGATGGAGAAGATGTAGTAGGCATTGCCCGCAATGGACGGCGCGTAGAAGATGACGACGGCAATCGTGCGCACCCAGCGCGGCAATTCGTTGATGAGCCACGCGAAGCAGAATGACATGATGTAGCCCACAGGCCCTGTAATCACCGCCAGCAGGAACGTGTTTTTCACGGCGGTCAGGAAAACATCATCCTTCAAAATCAGGGTGATGTAGTTGTCCATCCCGATGAAGCGCGCGGGCTCCAGAATGTTGTTGTAGGTGAAGGAGTAGTAGATGGAGATGAGCATCGGGAGGATGTAGAAGGTCAGGAACAGCAGGGCGTAGGGCGCCAGAAACGCATAGCAGAACTGCATGTGCTTCGCTCTGTCCCACGCGATGCGCGCATTGCGCTGTCTCAGCGCAAAGTACTTTTTCCAGAACGCGGTCATGACGAATGCTTCCTCCTTTCGCTCAGGGCGTCTCTTCGTCGATCGGCAGACCGAACTCCAAGCGCTTCTTATTGATTTCCTCGTTGATGGTGCGCGCGTAATCCAACAGGGTTTCGCGCGGGTCGGTCTTGTCGTTGGTCACTTTGCGCACGGCGTTGGTCATGTGGCGCGTGGTGTAGTAGCCGCCGGCGACTTCGCGGAAGCCGACTGCCCACGTCATCTGCTCGCGAATGACTTTCAGCTGAGCTTCCGACCATGAAAGCTGCTCGATGGCGGCGATATTCGCGGTGGCGTAGCGTGCGGACGACCCCAAGACGGCTTCAATCTCGCGTCCGAAACGCACCTGCGCGTCGGTGGACGTCCACCACTTCATGAACTGCCACGCATTCTGTTTTGTCGTTTCGCTGTCGGTGGCAATCATCATGCAGCAGGCGCCCTGCGAATGCCCGGAGTGATCCACATAGGTGCTGCCGTCCTCTGCCGTGCGGGAAGTGCCGGGGAGAATTGCAATGTCCCACAGGCCGCGGATTTCCGGTGCGGAGACGGTCAGGGTGTTGAACGTCGTGTAGTCGAAGATGCCCAGCGGCATTTCGCCGGAGCGGAAGCGGCTCACGAAGTCGAAGATGGTCGGCAGACCGTAGTCATTGTAGAGGCTGGTGTAGCGCTCAAACGCCTGCACACCCGCTTCGCTGTTGATGGTGGTGTGGGTCGCAGCATCGTTGTAGAGCGCGCCGCCAAGCTGGTAGAGCATGGCGTAATAAGAAGAGAGATTCGGGGCGGCAATGTCGGGGTAGGGGATGCCGACGGACATGTTTGCCCCCTGAATGGTGGGCAGCATGGCAATCAAATCATCCCACGTTTCCGGGACGGACAGCCCGTATTCTTCCAGAATGTCGCTGCGGTAGAAGAGAATTGAGCACAGCTGCGTCTCCGGCAGCGCGTACAGACCGCCGTTGAAGCTGAACGCGGCGTAGGCGCTGGGGTAGAATTGGTCGAGGACTTCCTGCAAATCATCGAACTGCGTCAAATCCTCCACCGCGTGGCGAAGCGCGTAGTTGACGGGGTTCCAGCTGTCGGTTGAAATGACGACATCCGGGCCGTTGCCTGCGACGACGGCGTTCAGCAGCGCGTTCGGGTCAACCAGCATGACGTTGACGGGAATGCCGGTAGACGGGGTGAAGGTGTCATCAACCATGGTTTTGAGGACGGTGGACTGGTCGCGGCCAGTCAGAATCCACACCTCCAGCACATCCTCGCTGGCATCGTACACATCGCCCAAGGCATTGTAATCCACGAAATACGACGTGACGCAGGATTTCAGCTCATGCAGCGCGCGGTCGAGAAAATTCTCCGACGGCTGCGGCACGGTCACGCCGTCCGCGGTGATGGCAATCAGGTCAATATCCAGCTTGACCTGCCGCATGTTCTGCATCGACGTGCCGAGGGAGGTGATGTTGTCCTTGAAATTCGTGAAGGCTTCGGTAATCTTCGCCGGATCTTCGACGAAGGATTCCAGCTGCACCGCCAGCGTCTGCGCGACGGCAATGCGGTCGGATTTCTGTCCTGTGATGGCAACAGTCTCATCGACGAGCTTATAGAGCAGGCGGCTTTCCTGCGCCATCGCTTCGATGACCTCCGGATACACCTGCTCCAAGTGGTAATCGCGGTAGCGGTCGGGGTTCACGCCTGTCAGCACCAGCACACGGCGGTACATCTGGTTCAGGCGGTAGATGCTTTCCTCCATGTCGGAGAGAATCTGCCCCATGTCGCCCAGCGTCGCTTCCAGACGAAGCGTGTGATGCCCAGCGGAAAGGTAGAAGCGGTAGGGCGTGCCGGAATCATCCGACAATGTGTTCATTTCCCATGCCGTGGTGTAGGGGAAGGAGACGTTCTCCATACCGGAGAAAGGAATTTTGCCGTCCAGATAGAGGATACGGCTGGACACGCTGCCGCGGTTGTAGGTCTGACGGCCTTTGATGGTGATGTTGTACCAGCCGTTTTCCGGCACGTCGAAATCCCACTCAATCCACTGCCCCGCGTCGCGCCAAGCATCGCCGCCGATGTAGTTCAGCACCGTCCGGCGCACGTCGCAGGGAGAGGTGGCGGGGGAAGAACGGTCATAACGCGCGTACAGCGACGGGGAGGAACGCAGGGTGCTGCTTTCGCCTTCCAGCACGAGGGCAAAGTCAGCAGGAACGCTGTTCTCCTGTGGCTGCGCGGCGGCATAAGCGGCGTAATCCGGCATTTTTTCGGGTGCGGTGAGCGAAAGCGCAGTCAGGAGCATCGGCTCGCTGGTCGCAATCAGGGTAACGGTGCTTTCCCCCGCCTCGAAATAAAAGCGGTACGGCTCGGTGATGTAGCCCATCGAATCGCGGCAGCAGGCGGTCTGCTCGCCGAACGCCTCCACCTGCGTCGGACGGATGTCATTGCCCTGCGAGTCCTGCCGCACTTCGCCGCCGTCGTGCCACAGGCGGGTGAAGGTCAGCGTATCCGCGCCATCGAAGGGTACTTCGCCGTTGATGCGCAGTTCGCGCTCCAAGTCCACGCCGCGTGCCGCCTCAGTGCGGTAGGTCAGGCGGATGTTGTAGAACCCGGTTTCCGGTACGGTGACGGCGAACGTTGCGGAAGAGCCGCTTTGCATCAGCAGACCATCCTTCTGTGCAGTCACGCCGTCCGAATCCACCGTCACCAGCGGAATGGAAACGTCCGAAGATGCGTCCGGAGCGCCTTCATGCGCGCGCAAATACAGCGAATAGGTGCTGCTGCGCCCGATGTCGCCAATCTGCTGCGAGAGGTCATAACCCTCGTATTTTGCCCGGTAGTTCTCCACGCCGCCGGACAGAACGAACCACAGCACCAGCGCCAGAACGACCGCCGTCAGGGCAATCCACTTCCCGTATTTGCTGCCAAAGGAACGCTCCATGTTTCCGTGCCTCCTTCAAACTGGAATTGAACCAATTTCGATGCGTTGCAAATGAATAAAAACGGTTTGCTTTCAACCATATTATAAATTCAACGAGAGGAAAAAACTTCTTAAAATTTGCCCGTCTTTGGTTATAATTTGCTTGAAATGTGTTGCGCTTTGTGGTATTGCGAAGTTTATAATTTGGTGCAACAGGGTGAGAGCCTTGTTGCACGCATTATTA
>ERZ1027051.917-NODE-917-length-11854-cov-5.739893_pt1 | contig 11854 bp, 9 predicted proteins | sample MGYA00519429_ERZ1027051 | MGnify/ENA primary metagenome ERZ1027051 (study PRJEB26926, sample SAMN06164598) | human gut metagenome | biome: ENVO:00009003; feature: ENVO:2100002; material: ENVO:00002003 | host: Homo sapiens | place: USA | collected 2012 ... | reverse complement strand
CTATTCGTCGGCAGCGTCAGATGTGTATAAGAGACAGATACTGATCTTCAGTACCTGTTCCGAAGCAGGATCTGTCTTTTTCTGTCCGCAGCCACATCCCGTCATAATCACACAGAGTGTCAATGCACTCCCCGCAACAATATATCTCATAGCTTTTGCAGTTCCTTTTTTCATGGCCCTGCCTCCCTTCTGTAAGTCCGCCGTTCACAACAATATGCATTCCATATTCACGGTCTCTCCCGTCAATTATTTATCGTCCAGTTTCAGTACACTCATAAATGCCTCCTGCGGCACTTCTACGCTGCCGACCTGACGCATTCTCTTCTTTCCTTCCTTCTGTTTCTCCAGAAGCTTTTTCTTACGGGAAATATCACCGCCGTAACATTTTGCCAGGACATCCTTGCGCATGGCCTTAACCGTTTCACGAGCGATGACTTTTCCGTTTACGGCTGCCTGAATCGGGATTTCAAACAGATGTCTCGGAATCTCTTCTTTCAGACGCTCACACATTTTACGGCCTCTGTCGTATGCACTGTCTTTGAATACAATAAAGGATAAGGCGTCCACCATCTCCTTATTAATAAGAATATCCAGTTTGACAAGGTCGGAACGGACATATCCTTTCATTTCATAATCAAAAGAGGCATATCCGCGGGACCGCGACTTTAATGCATCAAAGAAATCATAAATAATCTCATTCAGTGGCATATCATATTTGATCACGGCACGGGTTGCTTCAATATAATCCATGCTGATATAAATACCGCGGCGTTCCTGACAAAGCTTCATAATTGCCCCGACATACTCGCTGGTTACCATGATCTCTGCCGATACAAACGGTTCCTCCATATATTCAATCTCCGAAGGGTCCGGCAGATTGGACGGATTGGTCAGGTCAAACACTTCTCCGTTGGTCTTGTGCACCTTATAAATAACACCGGGTGCCGTAGTCACAAGATCCAGATTAAACTCACGCTCTAAACGCTCCTGAATAATCTCAAGATGCAGTAATCCCAGAAATCCGCAGCGGAATCCAAATCCCAGGGCAAGGGATGTCTCCGGTTCATACTGTAACGATGCATCATTGACCTGCAGTTTTTCAAGCGCATCCCGCAGATCCGGATACTTGGCAGAGTCTGCCGGATATAATCCGCAGTACACCATCGGATTGACCTTTTTATATCCCGGAAGCGGTTCTGCACACGGGCGGTCGAGCTCTGTCACAGTGTCTCCGACACGTGTATCGCGCACATTTTTAATGCTCGCCGCGATATATCCAACCATACCTGCGGAAAGCTCGTCACACGGAATAAACTGCCCGGCACCGAAATATCCCACTTCTGTCACCAGATCCTCGGCTCCTGTGGCCATCATTTTGATTTTGGTTCCCACTTTGACGGTACCTTCCTTGATCCGGCAGAAAACAATTACCCCCTTATAGGAATCATACAGCGCATCGAAGATCAACGCCTTAAGCGGTGCCTTCGGATCTCCGGCAGGTGCCGGAATCTTTGTCACGATCTGTTCAAGCACTTCCTCAATATTCAGTCCGGTCTTTGCAGAAATACGCGGAGCATCCATCGCCTCGATACCGATCACATCCTCGATTTCCTGTGCGACCTCTTCCGGGCGTGCACTCGGCAGATCAATCTTATTGATGACCGGAAGCACATCCAGATCATGATCCAGTGCCAGATAGACATTGGCAAGTGTCTGGGCTTCCACCCCCTGTGCGGCATCCACAACCAGGATGGCACCATCACACGCTGCAAGACTCCGGGATACTTCATAATTAAAATCCACGTGTCCCGGCGTATCAATCAGGTTAAAAATATATTCCTCTCCATCCTTTGCCTGATAAATGATGCGCACTGCCTGGGATTTGATCGTGATTCCCCTCTCACGCTCCAGATCCATATTATCGAGAACCTGTGCCTGCATCTCACGGCTGGTCAGCGTTCCTGTTTTTTCTATGATTCGATCCGCAAGTGTAGACTTACCGTGATCAATATGGGCAATAATACAAAAATTACGAATTTTGCTCTGATCGATTGACATCTTATTCCTCTTTTTCTTTCTACTATAATTTATCGTTTGATAAGTACGGTCCATCAGATGCTGATAGAACCTACGCAATGTTACATTATACCGAAAACATGTCTATAAATCAAACATTGACATCCACTTTTTCCATAATACCTGTTTGGTATCATCGTCCGCAAATGCCGAATGCAGCGAAGCCATATAAATTTTCTCACACATCGGCTCTTGAAACATCCCGGCTTCTGCCAGACGCATATATTCATCCGTACAGCTGGTATCGCTGACGGTACGGTTGTCCGTATTGATGGAAAGCAAAATTCCGGCATCGTAAAATTCCCGGAACGGATAGTCTGTAAAATCCGTGACCGCCTTTGTCTGCAGATTACTCGTCGGACACAGTTCCACTCCGATCTTTTTCTCTGCAACTTCCTTCTTTAATTCCTCGTCCCCGCTCATGGCAATTCCGTGACCGATCCGCGATGTTCCCAGTTCAATGGCCGTACGGATTTCTTCCCTGCTTCCACATTCTCCTGCATGGATGGTATATGGCATGCCATATTTTTTTGCAGTGGCAAATACGTCCGCAAACGCTGCTGTCGGGTACGCCTTTTCATCCCCTGCCAGATCACAGGCAACAACACCGTTTCCGAGAAATTCCCGCGCTTCTTTTAACATGGCAATATTTTTTTCGGTTTCCAGATTGCGCATAGTGCAGACAATCATTCCGGTCAGGATGTCCGCTTTTTCTTCTGCTTTTTTCAGGCCATCCCGGACGCTCTCTAAGATTTCCCGGACCGAAAGCCCCTGCTCCATGGAAAATGCAGGTGCAAAACGCACTTCCAGATACTTGACCTGTTCTTTTGCTGCAGAAAGTGCCAGATCCTGTGCTGCTGCCGAAAGTCCCTCCTTCGTCTGCAGGCAGCCAAGCGGCAGTTCAAACTTCTCCAGATACTCTGCCAGTGAACTGCAGTCCATCGGTGCCACCAGTTTTTTCCGCAATTCTTCCAGTCCTAGCGGCTCTTTTTTCTCCTGCTGCATCAGTTTCTGGATCAGGGGCAGGCTCATCGAACCGTCCAGATGACAGTGCAGCTCTATTTTTGGCATATTGTGTGCAATAAATCGATTCATCATCGGCTTTTCCCTCTCTTCTGCAAACTATAACAACGGAAGAAGTGATGTGCCGATCGTATTTGCCGGCATCTGCACTCCAAAATTATCCGCAATGGTCGCCCCGATCACCGCAAATGTATCCTGTGTCGGGAGCGACCCGCTTCCCTGATCGGATGGCGAATACAAAAGCAGCGGCACCTGCTCTCTTGTGTGATCCGTGCCCTTATACGTTGGATCGTTTCCATGGTCCGCCGTGATCATCAGCAGATCCTCTTTTTTAAGCAGTGGCATAAGTTCTCCGAGCTTTTTGTCAAACCTCTCGATTTCCTCTCCGTATCCGATCGGATTTCTCCGGTGTCCCCACAGGGCATCAAAATCGACCAGATTGGTAAAGCACAAACCGCAGAAATCGGATTGGGCCAGCGCAATGGTCTGGTCCATCCCATGGACACTGCTGGTCGAATGCAGACTTTTTGTAATTCCGTATCCGTCAAAAATATCATGGATCTTTCCGACTGCCAGCACGTCATATCCGGCTTCCTGAAGCGCATTTAATGCTGTTGGCCCGGTCGGTTTCAACGCATAATCCCTGCGGTTGCTGGTTCTGACAAACTCGCCTTTTTTCTTTCCCACATACGGGCGGGCGATCACGCGTCCCACCCTCCACTCATCACGCATCGTCAGTTCCCTGGCAATCTCACAGTAATGATACAGGGTCTCTAATCCCATCGTCTCCTCGTTCCCGCAGATCTGCAGAACCGAATCTGCCGATGTGTACACGATCAGCTTTCCTTCCCTGATTTCCTGCTCGCCGAGTTCCTCTAAAATCTTTGTTCCGCTTTCCGCCCGGTTTCCTATAATTTTTCTGCCGCATCTTTTTTCCAGTTCTGCGATCAGCTCCGGCGGAAATCCATGTTCCGTAAAGGTGATGAAAGGCTTTTTTGTTTCAATCCCCATCATCTCCCAGTGTCCGGTCATGGTGTCTTTTCCGTTGCTTTTTTCATTCAGTGCCGCATAATATCCAAGTGGATGTTCCTGCGGCTGTACCTGTTTTAAGGATTTCAGGTTTGCCAGCCCTAAAGATGCCAGATTTGGAATATAAAAATGTTCCACGGTCTGTGAAATATGCCCCAATGTATCGGCACCTTCATCTCCGAAGCGTGCGGCATCTGCCATCGCTCCCATTCCCATCGAATCGAGTACTATTACAAAAACACGTTTCAATCGTCTGTCCATGATTTACTCCCCTCCCTGTTTCTTAAGATTTTCCGGTCCAAAACTAAGAGGCAGCAGTTCCTCCAGCGTGTGTACTTCATAGTCCTCCTGGGACCTTGCAAGTACAATCTCAAAATCTCCCGGACAGAATTCCCGCATCACCTGTCTGCAGATTCCACACGGACTGCAAAGATCCGTACATTGGTTTTCCTCTGCCGTTTTTGGGTACAAAACACTTCCACCAACGATTGCAATCGCCTGAAATTCCCGCACACCCTCACTGACCGCCTTGTAAAATGCCGTACGTTCGGCACAGTTTGTTGCAGGATAGGAAGCATTTTCTATATTGCATCCCTGATACACAGTTCCGTTTTTGGCCAGAAGAGCCGCACCCACCTGAAAACGGGAATACGGTGTATACGCCCGCTTTCTCGCCTGAAACGCACTCCGGATCAGTTCTTTATAATCTGTCTGCATCTTTATCCTCCTGTATCAGCAACCGGATGGCATCCACAGTTGTAGCGATTGCCTGCGTTGTATCATGCACCTGCACGTTCGGCAGCCCCCTTTTTTCCCGCTCCTGATTGGCAAGGACAAGAAAGCAGGCGCCCACACGCACATGCAAAAAACTTCCGGCAATAAAAAGTGCCGCCGATTCCATCTCCGATGCCAGACATCCCATCCTAAGCCATGCCTGCCATTTCTGCGTGAGCTCATAACTTACCGGCATAATCTGCGGCTCATGCTGTCCGAAAAAGGAATCCTTGCTCTGTACAACGCCGACATGATGACGTATCCCGCGTTTTTTTGCTGCCTGTACCAGTGCAGTAGTCACTGTAAAATCCGGGACAGCCGGATATTCGACCGGTGCATACTCGCGGCTTGTCCCCTCCATCCGGATCGCTCCGTCTGCAATCACCAGATCTCCGCCAAGTATATTTTCCTGCATTCCGCCGCAGGTGCCTACACGCAAAAACGTGTGTGCACCGCATTTGGAAAGCTCCTCGATGGCAATCGCAGCCGACGGTCCGCCGATTCCGGTGGAAGTCACACTCACCCTGACGCCATCTAACGTTCCGGTGTAAGTCGTAAATTCCCGGTTATCTGCCACCTGCTTTGCATCCGTTAAAAATTCCGCAATCTTTGCACATCGTTTGGGATCTCCCGGCAGGATCACATACTTACCTATGTCCTGCGGTCCCACGCCTGTGTGATACTGTCTGCCTGAACCTTCTGTATAATCAACCATAAAAAATGCCCTCCTCAATATAAGTACATTGTAACATTTACAGCCGTTATTTCAACACTTTTGCAAACAGATCTGCAAGTGGTTCCATCGCATTTTTTGCTTCCTCAAACGTATTCGTCTGTGCGCCCACTTCCACCAGCATGCTCTTCGGACAAAAATGCATATTAAAGCGGTACCCTTTTAGATAAATCCGCCTTGTAAAATCCGGATAATATTCCGCAGCGGCAAGCTGCATCTGAAACGAAAACGCCAGATTATCGGAAATATACGGATTTTTTAAATACGGAATATCCCCGGAAGCCGTTGTTCTGCTCAGTCCGTTAAAAAACATGATCTTTGCCATCTTTTTTCCGTTTTGCGTTGTCACCAGACGCGTGTTTTCTCCCACGCCGTCTCTATGTAAATCGATCACTACCTGAATCGATGGATTATCATTTATGATTTTCTGAATCGACGGGGCTGCCTTGGAATATGCATGATCCCGGTCGCCCACATCGTATTCTCCTTTATGATGCATGACTTGAAATCCTTCCCCTTCCAACAATTCCGTCAGATAATCTCCCACTCCGACAACACCCGTTTTTTCATCTTTTGAATCGGCATACCGTTCCTGGGAATGGGTATGATAAATTAAAATCTGCGGGCCGTCCACCGACTGGTCAATCCTTAGATCCGGTTTCATCAGCTTATCCACGTCCAGCTGATTTTTCCCGATGGTCGTTGTATTATCAACCTGATAAAAGGTCTGTCTCAGATAATCAAAATCCTGCAGTTTTTTGCGGTTGACAGAAACTTTTTTCCCGGAAGTTTCTGTTTTTTTCTCCGGCTTTTTGGACTCTTTTTGTGTCGGAGTCTCGTCCACATTCTGACTTTCCTGCTGCACTGGCTGTTCCGTTACCGCCTTTTCATTTTCCGCAATGATCTGCTTTGCCTGTTCGTTTTCCTCTGCTGCCTGATTCTCATAATACGCCAGGTTTTCCTCCTGTGATTCATACCACAGCCGCTGCTCGTTTTGTGCAATTGCTGGATACATGGAAGCCGTCACATCCCGGTATATATTCGGAATTCCTTCCTCCTGCGCCCCCAGTACCCCCGGCACATAAAGATTAAGCACTCCGTTATAAAATTTCAGGGACAGATTCTGCCCCAGAAACTGCACCAGTCCGCCACCCCAGCAATACGCAAAAGCGCAGACCAGCACAAAATCTATCGTCACCAGAAAAAGAAGCAATCGTCTCCTCACCCTATCACCACCTTGAGAGAATTATATGCCTTTTCTTTTGTCCCTATTCCTCTTTATCTCCCAGAAGCGCAATATTGAGTCCCTCCGAAATCAGAAAACTTAAATTTTTGATCGAGTCATCAATGTTTTTCGGTGTGACAAAAAGACCATTCAGCTGTGGCGAGAGCAGTTCCCTTGCCAGTTCCTGCCGCTCCCTCTCATCCAGCTTCTGCAGATCCGAAAGCGATAATGCGGAAATAAATTCCGTCATGGCATCCGAGACAATCGTTGCCGCATCCACGACCGTCGGCACACCGAGAGAAATCACGGGAACGCCCACACTTTTGCGGTTGATGGCATTGCGGTGATTGCCGATTCCGCTTCCCGGCGTGATTCCCGTATCCGTCAGCTGGATCGTCCGTCCCAGCCGCCGGATGCTTCTTGCCGCCAGCGCATCGACCGTGATCAGAAAATCCGGTTTCGTCTCTTTTACCACACCCTTTAAGATCTCCACACATTCCATACCGGTCTGCGCCATAACCCCCGGCACGATTCCGCTGACTTTTCCCACATCTTCTCTCTGGAATGCATACTTTCCGAATTCATTCAGGATGTGGCGGGTGATAAATAAATTATCCACCACTCTCGGTCCCAGCGCATCGGGCGTCACTTCCCGGTTGCCCAGTCCGACAACCAGTGCCGCGACTTCCAGCCCCTTTTTTAAATTTTTTTCAATCTCTTTTCCCGGCAGAAGATTCCGCATGATCTTTGCCAGCTCCAAAGAAATATCCCTGTGGTATCCGGCATCTTCCTCGATCATCTCCGGCGCCTCGATCGTAATGTACGTCCCCTTTGGCCTTCCCATCGCAACGGATGCATTCTCAGTCTCGATCATCACGGTACTGACAATCACTCCATTTTCCCGCCGTTCTTCCAGAACACGGATGCCGCGCATATCTGCCTGGTCTTCCTGCAGCCGCTCCTGTGATTCGAGTGCCAGATCCGTACGGATCGGATAACTATTTTCCAACATGCCTCTTCCTCCCCTTTTACCATATGCATTTTTGCAGAAATGGTTTCTGGAGATAGTATGTACGGCATAGATTTTTTTATGCCTGAAATTAAAAACCGCAGGGACATTCGTCCCTGCGGTTTATCTGTATTCCTCTGTTTCCGGATCAATTATTTACCAGCGTAAAGAGTTACTAACTTCTTTAAGTGGTCATACTCATCCTTAGAGTTCTTCTCAGCCTTTGCAAATAACTCAGCAGCTCTCTCCGGGTTGAACTTCGCAAGAGATGCATAACGGTTCTCACCCTTTAAGAATGCCTGATAATCGCCTGTAGGCTCCTTGCTGTCTAATGAGAATGCATCTTTGCCTTCTGCAGCAAGTGTTGGGTTGTAACGGAAGTTGAACCAGTATCCGGACTCAACAGCTAACTTCTCCTCGGTCTGAGCCTTGCTCATACCCTTCTTGATACCATGGTTGATACATGGAGCGTAAGCAATGATCAGTGATGGTCCCGGATAAGCCTCTGCCTCTGCAAGAGCCTTAACACACTGATTCATATCAGCACCCATAGAGATGTGTGCTACATATACATAACCATAGCTCATTGCGATACCGGCAAGATCCTTCTTCTTTGTCTCTTTACCACCGGCAGCGAACTGTGCGATCGCACCTGTAGGAGTAGACTTAGAAGACTGTCCACCTGTATTTGAGTAAACCTCAGTATCGAATACCATTACGTTGATATCCTTACCGGATGCTAATACATGGTCTACACCACCGAATCCGATGTCGTATGCCCATCCATCACCACCGAAGATCCACTGAGACTTCTTAGCGAGGAAATCTTTCTCTTTTAATACATTCTTGGAAGCATCGCATCCGCAAGCCTCTAATGCTGCTACTAACTTCTCTGTAGCTGGTCCGTTCTCGATACCGGAAGCGAATGTATCATTCCACTCCTTGATGGCATCCTTAACATCAGCCTTATCTGTGTTAGCTGCGATCTCATCCAGCTCGTTCTTTAATCTGTCACGGATTGCTCTCTGAGCAAGTAACATACCATAACCAAACTCTGCTGCATCTTCGAACAGTGAGTTAGACCATGCAGGACCATGACCCTTCTTGTTTGTTGTATAAGGTGTAGAAGGTGAAGAGTTTGCCCAGATAGAAGAACATCCAGTTGCATTTGCAATGTACATTCTGTCACCGAATAACTGGGTAATTAACTTAGCGTAAGGTGTCTCACCACATCCACCACAAGCTCCGGAGAACTCAAGTAATGGCTGACGGAACTGAGATCCCTTAACAGAGTTAAGTTTGAATTTCTCGATAACATCTTCCTTATCCTCAAGAGATACTGCGTAATCGAAGTACTTCTGCTCATCCTCATGTGCCTCGAATCCGGTCATTGTGATAGCCTGTACCTTATCAGGACATACATTTACACAAGAACCACATCCTGTACAGTCGAATGCGGAAACAACGATTGCGAACTTGTAACCTGGCATCTGGTTGAGATCCTTCATCTGCATTCCTTCCGGAGCCTTAGCTGCCTCAGCCTCTGTCATAGCGACTGGACGGATTGCTGCATGAGGACATACATAAGAACACTGGTTACACTCGATACACTTGGTAGCATCCCATACAGGAACGTCTGTTGCAACACCACGCTTCTCGTATGCTGCTGTACCGGATGGAGTCCAGCCTGTCTCGTATTTCTTAACAACAGATACAGGAATTGTGTTACCCTGCTGTCCGTTGACTTTCTGCTGAATATCCTTAACGAAGTCAACAACTTCCTTGTTGTCTCCCTTAACTTCTACAGAGTAATCATCATCTGTGCAGTTCTTCCAGCTCTCTGGAACATCTACCTTAACGTATGCTGTAGCACCGGCATCGATTGCGTCGTGGTTCATCTTAACGACATCGTCACCCTTCTTAGCATAAGATCTTGTAGCTGCGTCCTTCATAAGCTTGATAACTTCCTCTTCCGGAATCAGCTTTGTCAGAGAGAAGAATGCTGACTGAAGTACAGTGTTGATACGGTTTCCAAGACCGATCTCTTTACCGATCTTTACACCGTCGATGATGTAGAAGTTGATGTTGTTCTCTGCGATGTATCTCTTTACCTGACCCGGTAACTTCTCATCCAGTTCATCAACTGTCCACTGTGTATTGAACAGGAATGTACCGCCCGGTACCAGATCCTGAACCATGTTGTACTTGTAGATGTATGCTGTACAGTGACATGCTACGAAGTTTGCCTGAGAGATCAGGTATGTGGAACGGATTGGAGAATGTCCAAAACGTAAGTGGGAAATTGTAACACCACCGGACTTCTTGGAGTCATAATCAAAGTATGCCTGAGCGTACATATCTGTGTTGTCACCAATGATCTTGATGGAGTTCTTGTTGGCACCTACTGTACCATCTGCACCAAGACCCCAGAACTTACAGTTTGTTGTTCCTTCTGGTGTAGTAACAGGATTCTCCTTAACTTCAAGAGAAAGATTTGTAACATCATCAGTAATACCGATTGTAAATCTTGGCTTCTCTGTGTTGTTGTATACAGCGATGATCTGTCCAGGAGTAGTATCCTTAGATCCTAATCCGTAACGTCCGCTTGTAATTGTAACCTGATCGAACTTAGATCCCTTTAATGCAGCAACTACATCTAAGTATAATGGCTCACCAAGAGAACCTGGCTCTTTTGTTCTGTCTAATACTGCAATTCTCTTAACAGTATCCGGAATAGCCTCGATTAAAGCTTCCTTTACGAATGGTCTGTAAAGACGAACCTTAACAACACCGACCTTCTCGCCCTTTGCCATTAAGTAATCGATGGTCTCATCGATGGTCTCACATACAGACCCCATAGCAATGATGACACGGTCAGCATCAGCAGCTCCGTAGTAGTTGAACAGCTTGTAGTCTGTGCCGATCTTGGCATTTACCTTGTCCATATATTCCTGTACGATTGCAGGCAGCTCGTCGTATGTAGAGTTGCAAGCTTCTCTTGACTGGAAGAAGATGTCAGGGTTCTGTGCAGATCCCATTTCTACCGGATGATTTGGATTTAATGCATTCTTACGGAAAGCATCAACTGCATCCATATCTACCATATCTTTCAGATCTTCATAATCCCAGGTCTCGATCTTCTGAATTTCGTGAGATGTACGGAATCCATCGAAGAAGTTGATGAATGGAATTCTTCCCTTGATTGCTGCGCAATGAGCAACCGGAGTTAAGTCCATAACTTCCTGTACGGATGACTCACAAAGCATTGCAACACCTGTCTGACGGCAAGCATATACATCAGAGTGATCACCGAAGATGTTCAGTGCATGTGTAGCAACACAACGAGCGGATACGTTGAATACGCCCGGAAGTCTCTCACCAGCTACTTTGTACAGGTTCGGGATCATAAGTAACAGACCCTGGGATGCTGTGTAAGTAGTTGTTAATGCACCAGCTGCAAGAGATCCGTGTACAGTACCGGCTGCACCAGCCTCAGACTGCATTTCTGTAACCTGAACGGTCTGTCCGAAAATGTTCTTACGACCAGCGGTTGCCCACTCATCTGTAGCCTCAGCCATAACAGATGAAGGAGTAATAGGATAGATTGCTGCAACATCAGTAAACGCATAAGAAGCGTGTGCTGCTGCATGGTTTCCATCCATGGTTTTCATTGAACGTTTCATGAATTAGTCCTCCTATTTTTAATTAAAGTTCAAACATAAAAAACATTGAATCAGAATGTCTTCTAACTAAATAATATAGGATGAATGCACCCAAAAATCAAGCGATAGCGACAGCATTTCTTGTTTTTTTACAAATACATCTTTTCAAAGTCGCCAATCGGAACCGGACAATTGCATAAATATCCCTGTCCGCAGGTGAATCCACCTTCTTTGAGGAACTGCTCCTGTTCCTCCGTTTCCACCCCCTCTATAATCTGTCTCTTATACACATCTGACGCTGCCGACGAATAGCCTTGTGTAGA
>ERZ1027051.903-NODE-903-length-12113-cov-5.114530_pt1 | contig 12113 bp, 10 predicted proteins | sample MGYA00519429_ERZ1027051 | MGnify/ENA primary metagenome ERZ1027051 (study PRJEB26926, sample SAMN06164598) | human gut metagenome | biome: ENVO:00009003; feature: ENVO:2100002; material: ENVO:00002003 | host: Homo sapiens | place: USA | collected 2012 ... | reverse complement strand
GCAGCGTCAGATGTGTATAAGAGACAGTATGAATACTAATACCAGAAAATAATTCCCCGAAATTCCACCTACATTATTAACCTGTTTATATTCTTTAATATAGCTTAATGATGAAATAATCGGTACAACTGATATAAGTGTAATTACCGCCATCATTATAAAGCCTACAAGCCTTGTCTGCTTCAATGTCTGTAAAAACATATGAAAGCTGAATACTTTCTTATTATTCATGCGTCTTATCCCCCTTCACATCAAATGTATAACCGAGTGCTTCCATCTCATAAGTAAATACCTCTTCAAGTGTAAGTGGGAGGACATCAAATACTACCGGATTCATGGCATTTATAATGTCAATGGTCTGTTCCCTGTCACCACTTACTATCATGTTGGCAACTGAACCCTCCTGACGGTATCTTGTAATCCTAATGCCCTCAAACTTACTCTCATCAAAATCATCCTTAAAAGCTACCTGTACCTTGAACTGACTCGTCTTTAGTTCAAATACATCGCTGTCTAACACCAGCCCGCCTTTGTGAAGAAGTGACAGATGATCACATAAGTCTTCTAACTCTCTTAATGAATGTGATGTAACTATAACAGTAGCGTTATTATCTGCAACATCACCACATATTAACTTCTTGACAAGATTACGCATAACAGGATCAAGTCCGTCAAATGTTTCATCAAAGAACATATACTTGGCTCTGGTTGAAAGCGCAAGTATTATAGCTGCCTGTCTCTTCATTCCTTTTGAAAAGTTTGATATACTCTTAGATGGATCAAGTCCAAATGTTTTTGTAAGTTCTGCGAATCTGTCCATATCAAAATTATCATATATTGAACTATAGAACTTAGCCATGCTCTTCATGTTCGCGCCTGCAAGAAAGAATAATTCATCTGCAACGAACACCAGCTTATTCTTCATGTATGTATTCTCATACACATTAATTCCATCGATTATTGCTTCTCCCTTATCTGCCTTATATATCCCTGACAGGACTCTTAGCAGCGTAGACTTTCCTGCACCGTTAGAACCAACCATACCATATATACAGCCCTCCGCTATATTACAGGTAACATTGTCAAGTGCTGTAAAGTCATCAAATGATTTAGTAACACCTTTTACCTCTATCATATTCTCTTATAAACCTCCTCAATCATATCTGTTATCTCACTCTTACTCACCCCTGCGTATGCAAGCTTTCTTACAATCTCCTTAAGATCTGAAAGCTTTTCCTTAGACTGATTCCCGACAATCTTTAACGCTTCTGCCGATATAAAAGAGCCCTTTCCCGGTACGCTCACCAGAATTCCTCTTCTGTCCAGCTCCATGTATGCTTTCTGGATTGTATTCGGATTAGTAGACAGCTCCATCGACAAAGACCGTACCGATGGCATCTTATCGCCTTCCTTCATAATCCCTTTAAGCACCTGGTCTTCCACCTGCTTAATGAGCTGTTCATAGACTGGCACTCGCGACATGACATCTATAGTGAACATGTTCCATTCCTTTCTGTGTTTTATTTAAACTGGTTACAAGCTTGCGTAATAACTATACTATATTAATTAGTACAGTTACAGCATACTATTATATTTAGTTATTGTCAACTGTTATTTTTAAGGTTTTGCAAATATACCAAGCGCAGGCGCACCATACGAGCATGAAACAAATGCTGCTGCCATCATAAAATCAACAATTGCCATAATCCATGTTCCAAGTACAAAGCTCTCATGCCCGGCACGTCTTAACACATGATACTCCACAGCGAAACCAGTTAGCACTGCCACAAAAAATGTTGCAATATCAAGCCACATTTTTGAAAATCCAAGAACTCCCATATATGTGTAGTACAGAAACGGAATTGCCCATGTTGCCACATTTGCACCGAGTAAAACCGCAAAGCCGCTTGCTTCGTATCTGTCCTTTAATGCATACCATGTATAGATTCCATACAGATTCATAGGCAGAAACGCCAGCTTCATATGTTCCCATGTTGATTCATTAGTTGGAAAAAACAGCCCGGCAAATGTATTCTTTCCTGTCCAGTCATACACAAAATGAAATAAGGACCCTGACACCCATACTGCCAGAATCCCTATTATCATTGTTATATTAAGTTTTTTGATTGTCTTGTTCACAATGCACACCTCCATTATTGTTGAATAATAGAAGTATATGCTTCAATCTGTTGTACTATTCCACTTCAACAGTCATAGTTACATCAGACACCTCAATATAAGTTCTTCCATCACTTACATTAATCTCTGTTCCATCTGCATATGTATACACTGTCTTGGAATAACGGTCTGACTTACTCCACTGGATTGGAACAGCATAACCGTTAGTTATGTAATAACCTTCCCCCCTGCCGACTGTATGAAGATTCCAGCAGTAATTATCATCCATCATGCTGTGTGTAATCTTCTGCACGATAATATTCTTAGTATTAAACTGTTCACCTGTTTCGTGGTCAAGACTTGGCTCGCCACTCGCAAACCTTAAATAATTACCTGACGCAGCATCATATGTAAATGTTGTGTACTGATAACTGCTGTAAGGCACATACACAGATGATGCACTGACTGAATCTTCTCTTTTTGAAAGGTCAACATCTGATACATCATAATTAAGCAGTACTGTGTCCGATGCATTCTCAGCCTCAGCATTGAAACCTTTTTCCTGTACTGCACTCTTTAACCTGTAAAGCGATGTATATGCTGTATGCTCTGTTGCAAGCCCTTCCGGATTATGTCTCCAATAATATGCACTGTTATAGAAGCCGTTAATCCAGTTAATACCAGTCTTTGCCTCATCACTCTCAGCGTAAGTGCTTCCGCCAAAATGTACAAATATCGCATCTGATTCAAAACAGAAATCAAGGAAATTATGTCTTGCACTTCTTATTGTTCCAATAACCGTATCTGTCTGACTTACAATGCCTGACCCAACAATCTCCTGTGGTGCTTCATCTGTAACATCTGAATCCTCTACCTTGAACAAGGCAAGAAGTCTGCATGTATAACTCTCTGTTGGAAGCTCATATACAATATATGCCTTATTAAGTCCAGTCTGCACCTGTACAGCTACTGGTGTATTGTTAACAGATACTGCAAATGGTCTTGTCTTCGAATTAACGTCAATTATGTCGACCGTATTATCTACATATACAGTAGGTTCTTCTGTCTGTGAAGCAGCCTCTATCGGATTAATATTCTGTGATAAAGCCTCGCCCGTAGGATTACCGCCTCTTATTCTGCTTGTCATCATAATGCACATGGCAGCCGCAGCAACTGCTGCCGCGCCAAGAGCAGATATTATAATAATACGTTTTCTATTATTAATCATTGATTATCTCCCATCATAATAATCTTCCTTAATTGTACGACTTGCACTTCTATATGGCAAGAAAAAAGAGCCATACATAACCATAGTTATGTATAGCTCTTTATTAATATGCCGGCAACGGGAATCGAACCCGTATGGGAGTATAAGTCCCGCAGGATTTTAAGTCCTGTGCGTCTGCCAGTTCCGCCACACCGGCGTAAAGTGCCTGCATAGCAGGCGTATTATTAATACATATGACTTCCTCTGGCGCAGCCTAAGTGTCCCAAATGCAATAACAGATATGTAGTACATCACGACTCTTTACTACCTGCAGATTCAACATATGCAGTGAATGAAGTTTAGCACATTGTTATCTTTATAGCAAGCATATTTTGTCAGTTTCACTGTTTTGTCACATAATTTTCATAAACTGCCAGCTCTAACTGTGCATAAGTACCATAAAAAGCGGTACTTTTGTCACATTTGTCAAGAAGAACTGATGCCAGTATATCTGAATATCTGTCGGCAAGTTCTCCAAGCATATGACCTTCTTCATCAAAGAAGTCATCATCTGTTCTTGGAAGTGTATCCATCGTTAACAGATTGAAATCATAATATTCAACACCATATTCTTCACAAAGCCTCGTAAAATATGCTCCTGCCTGTTCCGAATAACCGTTAACTGATGTTGTCGGCGTAATAGGTGATGTAACGCATACCAGTTCAATATTATTCTTCTTACAATATTGGACAGTCTTTTCAAATGAATCCAGAACCTTATCACTGATTCCACTCTCATCCCATGCAACAATATCAGATGGCACGAGGCTGTCCATCTTCATATCTCTATAGAAAAATCCTTTGGCAGCATAAGGTCCTCCGGCATCATGTATCTCAACTGCATCCATACTGTAGTTGCGGTATGCCGCACTGCTCTTAACCTTAAGATTATTCATAATAGCAGACGGTGATATCTCATAAGCCCATCTCTTTGAATATACAGTACGAAAATCCTTTGTGAGCAGATTATCAGCTATATACTTAAGCTTTACATTACTGAAAGGAAGCCATGTATATATGAAACAGTCTTCAAACTCCCTCTCTGCATAATTGCACCAGTACTGATAATCAAGGTCATATATAACTCTTTTTACATTATTATGCCGGTCACTCTCCATTAAAAGATAATATGAATCTGTTACCGTCTCGCCTGGTATTGCAAGATTAAATGCATTGTCAGATGCCCCGGCTTCATCGAGCTTTACTGGATTTATAGCAGATCTTGCATGTGAAGCTCCAATTATTATATTGTCATATCCTTCATCAGTATCTGCATTGTCGGCCTCATGTATAATGTATCTTATATAGCCTGATGGCATCATCGCATAATCCATACATTTGACAAGCCCGACCACTATGGCAATAAACACCACAGCTCTGACATATTTTAATATTTTATTACTCATTGCCCCTCGCTTTAATTGCCTCTATGCACTCATCATAACTGCTGTAAAAATATTCTGAACAATCATTCTTTTTAAGTATCTCTGTGAGTACCTCTGAGAACTGCTCAGCAAGCTCTCCGTTCATATGACCTTCCCAGTCAGAAAAATCATCATCACTTACATTAAGAATCTCATTCTTAATAAGATTGCCATCTATATACCTTACATTATTCTCATCACATATCTGCTTAAAATATGTATCAGCCTCATTAGCAGCACCCGAAACAACCGACGATGGTGTAATTGGTGCAGTAACACATATAAGCTCAATTCCATTGTCCTTACAATACTTAACTATCTTCTGGAAATATTTCTGCACCTTAGGATTAAGATCATCATATGTCCACGGTGATGGATTAAGCTTTCCCTTCTTATCAGTTACCTTTGTACGGTAGAAAAATCCCAGTCCCTGATATGGTCCTTCTGTATCAATTCCGGCAACACCCTCAATCTGGAAATTCTTATATTCATCAGTCTTCTTTATAGCCATATATTTCTTAGCCGTTTTCCAATTCTTTGCAAATGCGTATCTTCTGAAATATATTGTCCTAAAGTCTTTATCCATAAGCTGGTTTACTATATATTCCATTTTAAGACTCGTAAATGGAAGCTGCCCATATACAAGAAGATCTCCAAAATCCGAATCGCGCTTCAGATTCTTATCCCAGTACTGATAATCAAGTTCAAGAATTATCTTCTTTACATCATTATTATTGCACGCTTCTCTGATCATATAATAATTATCAATAACCGTGGCACCCTGAATACACATATTAATTGGATTAACTGCATATTCCATTTCCAGAAAATAATGCGGGTCAATTGAAGCCCTTCCATGTGAAGCTCCCACTACAATACAATCATAATCAGAGCCATCATCCGGATTGTCAACTGTATGGATTATATATCTTGCATACCCCGGCTGAACCATTACATAATTAACTGCTTCAACAAGTATAGTTATAACCGCAAAGAATACTATCACCCTCACATATTTTAATATCTCTTTAAATGCTTTCTTCTTCATGGTATCCTGCACCTCTGATTAGAACTGGGCGTACATAAATCCACCCGATGTATTAGAAATATAGCCAAGCATTGCAACCGACATAACAAGAGCTATGTATACAGCCCATCTGATAATCAGAGGCTTTCTGTCAAGAGCTTCTCTGATTACAATGCCTTTCTCTTTAAGTATGCTTATAATAAGCCATACAAAGCAGCCCACAAGCAATATTATTAAATCCAGCTGGCTTCCAGACATTTTTACAACGGCGTCCATGCTGAATGATGCATGTTTAAATGTATTTCCCATAAGTCTGAATGCATCTGTAAGAGTAGCTGCGTTATCAAAATACCAGCTTATATTAACAAGTATAAATGTTCTTATTATCTGCCATCCTCTGTACCAGCGTGCAGTCTTGTTAATATGTGTTATTTTAAACATTTTTTCATAAACAGGTGCCATAATACTGCTAAAGCTCATGATTATACCATTGTACATACCATATACGATATACTTCCATGCTGCTCCATGCCATACACCTACTATAAAGAATATGAGTAAATCAGCCAGACAGATAGGCAATGCCTTCGCCATATATTTACCAAATCTTGTTTTGCTGTGTTTCTTGAAGAACTTACCCAGCTTATTCATGGCTTTACTTAAGCTGAATGGATAGAACACATAATCCTTCATCCATGTACCAAGTGTTATGTGCCATCTGCGCCAGAACTCTCCAATAGAATGAGAGAAGAATGGCTGCCTGAAATTATCATCCAGGTGGATTCCAAACATCTCGGAAGCACCCATAACCATATCTATTCCACCGGCAAAATCTCCGTATAGCTGTGCACAATACGCAAGAACACCTATTATTACATATATTCCATGATACTGACCGGGATTATTAAACACCAGATCAGACACGACTCCTGCACGGTCAGCTATAATAAACTTTTTGAAAAGTCCCCAGGCCATACGCTGCAATCCATGCTGGATAACTGCAAGATCATACTTATGCTCTGCCAAAAACTGTGGTGCAAGCCTGTCGTATCTTCCGATAGGTCCCTGGGTTATCTGCGGAAAATACGAAACAAACAAGGCGTATTTAAAAATGTTATTACATGCCTTTACTTTACCTCTGTATACATCAATAACATATGATATCGACTGGAATGAATAGAAGGATATTCCAAGTGGCAGAAGCAGTGTAAATGTTGATATCCTGCCATTGCCACCAAAAGCCTTAATTATGCCATTGACGTTCTCAATCGCAAAATTATGGTACTTAACAACTGCAAGCACACCAAATACCAGAAGAAGAGCAAGTACTACAACTCTTTTCTTATATGTCTTTGCCTTTTCTTTTAAAGCCTTTTTATCTTCTCTTGCCAGCCCATCTGCTTTAAGGCTCTTGTCAAGATTATCCTCTGTTCTCTCTAAAAGGATTCCTGATGTGAAAGTAACGATTGTTGTAAGTAATATGAATACAACAGTCTTATATCCCGAACATAAATAGTAGGCATAGCTTAATATCAAAAGCCATGCCCACTGTGCCTTCTTAGGTATAAGATAATATACAATTACTCCCACTAATAAAAATACCAGAAATCCGGTAGAAACTAGTGACATATTATTTTACCCCGCTTTCCGGATTAATCCTGCAGACGCTGAATCATCTCCCACATAGCTTCTGCTGAATTAAAGTTCTCAGGTACTATATCAACTGGTGTGATATCAATGTCAAATGCATCGTTTAACTCACCAACAAGTGATACAATATCAAATGAGCTGAATATACCATCATCGATAAGAGTATCACATACTTCATAATCCACATCACTGTTAATTTCATTCAAAATGTCTAATAACTGATCCATAATAAACCTCGCAAAATATTAAAATCTATTGATCACACATCTGTGAACAGAAAACATTCTATCTTCTCATTCGCATATAGTCAATCATATTTTGTTACAAAATTGTAAAATTATTGTGTATTACTGCTATTTATTAAAAATGTTTCAATAGGTTTTCTTATAACTCTGTAACCATTTTTCTTAGAATACATCACAATTGCCGGCATTCGACGGCTCAGAAACAGATATATTCCCTCCGTAACCGAATAAGCTCCAATATTATAAAATGCTATCATATCGCCAATCTTAGCATCTTTTAATTCAAGATTCTTAACAATTACATCCCCTACTGTACATAATGAACCGCATATATTATATGGCTGTACTCCCTGTGAATACACTTCGACCTCATGATCTGCACCATCAGCAAACCCTTCTGTGTACTCCATTGGAATGAATTCACATCTTGGTTTCTTCATAGCCATAGCCTGTCCATAATAATTAATATGATTAATTCCGCTGTCAATAATTGCATATCTTGTTGTGTCATTCATCTTCATATCAGCAATTCTGCTTATAAGAACTCCACAGGTAGCTGCAATATATCGCCCCATCTCAAGAGTGACATTGAATTTTTCGGACATTTCTTTAATCATGCCTGCAAATTCTTCTAACTCGTCAAAGTTAGTATTCATTGCATCACATTTGTCTGTAACGAAGTAATCGACTGAAAGACCAGGACCATATTCAATCTCATTAAGCTTAACGCCATGCTCTGCTTCACATGTATGTGCTATTGCCTGTAACCATACTACCTCTGACTCTATCTGGCTTAATTTCTTCTTCTGGGTTCCTGAATAGCACTGGATTCCCTCTATGATAATTCCCTTAAGTTCATCCTTTCTGTCAGCAATCTCATATACCTGACGCTCATTAATGCCGAACTGGTTGCCACTTGTAACTCTTATAAGCACCTTAACTTTAATGCCACACTCAACTGCACATGAATTGATAAGTTCAAGCTGATTAAGTGATTCCACTGTGTAGATTCCAACAGCACCTGTCTTCATCGTGTAGAGGATATCTTTCTTTTCCTTATTAACACCCGAAAGGACTATCTTCTCCCTGTTTATGCCCTCTTTTTCGCATATCGCAAATTCACCTGGAGAACATACCTCGAATTTATCAAGCTTCTTGTCAAGCACGCTTATAAGAAACGGATTGGCCTTCATTGCATAACACACTGTAACTCCACATCCTAGAATCTGCTGCATGGCATCAATCCTTGCACATAGCTCATCTGTATCAAATATATACGATGGTGTTCCACATTTTATGGCAATCTCTTTTAATTCATTAACTCCTACCATCCTATGCCTCCTGTTCTTTATATATCTTCATAAGTTCTTTTCTGTCAATTTTACCATTCTTAGTAATCGGCATTGTTTCAACCTTAACAAGCACATTTGGAATCATCCACTGTGGCACTTTATCTTTGAGAGCATGTGTTACGCCCTTTCTGTCAAGCTCACTTGCTCCTTCTATCTCAAAGAATCCGAGAATCTTATTCTCATCTGTATCAAATATACAGCAGCTTCTAAGCAATCCCTCTATAGCATTCATGTATGTTTCAATTTCGCCTAGCTCAATTCTGTGTCCCATATGCTTAATCTGGAAGTCCTTTCTTGATGAGAAGAAAAGTTCACCATCTTCACTATAGTAACCAAGATCACCTGTGCGGTATATAGTTTCCAGATATCTGTCATTAAGAGGATTCTGTACAAATGCTGCTGCTGTCTTTTCAGGATTACGCAGATACCCCATAGTTACAGCTGTTCCAGATACACATATTTCTCCTAACTCGCCTGGTCTGCCTGCATCAACAAGCTTATCCTCATCATCTAACAGGAATACTCTTTCATTGGCAAATGGCTTTCCCATCGGAAGCTTCTCGTCAAGACCAAACTCCCTGTCAATAATATAATATGTACAATTACATGTTATCTCTGTTGGTCCGTAAAGATTAACAAACATTGCATCCGGATACTGCACTCTCCATGCATTAAGATGCTTTATAGGCATAACCTCTCCGCTGAACATAATCTTGTTAAGTGAAGATGGTCTCTTATACTCGAATCCATTAAGAGTTGTTACAATACATAACGCTGATACAGCCCATATAATAGTTGTAACCTTTCTGTCATCAAGGAAATCAAGAAGCTTGGTTGGAAATGAGAAGCACATCTTAGGAATAAGCTGTAAGGTTGCGCCTGTCTTTAAACTTGAATATATATCCTTAACTGATACATCAAAGTCAAAAGGTGCCTGATTACCTATAACATCCTCATTAGTAATTCCAAATGTTTCTGTAAAACAGTCAATAAAATCTATTGTTGAACGGTGATTAACTATAACTCCTTTAGGAACACCTGTCGACCCTGATGTAAATATTGAATACAATGGATCTGTATCAAGTGCCTGTTCTCTTATCTTTTCCAGTCTCTCCTGAGCCTCTGAATCAACAGCCTGTCCGTCATACTCTTCAAGCAATTCGTCAAGATTAATAATCTCGCCCTGAAATCCGAGCTTTTCTGCTTTCTTGGCTGACTTATTATCCACAACCAGAATATCTGCCTGAATCGTATCTAATATAAGATTAATTCTCTCAACCGGATGAGTTGTATCAAGCATACAGTAATATCCGCCTGCATACACAATTCCCATAAATAAAGATAATGTATTACATGTCTTATCCATATACACAGGAACTCCCTGTGTAGGCTTAATCTTAAGTGAGAGACAGCTTCCTATGAACTTTGCCTGATTCATAAGCTGTGTATAAGTAAGTTCATTATTCATGTCCGCACACGCTGTCTTTTCCCCATACATTCTCTGTGAGTTTTCAAGAAACTCTAATACATTCTTTTCCATTACCTTCTCCTTTTACTTCTTATTCTTATCTTTTCTGAATACAAGCAGCTTGCTTATAACATAATTAAGTATAATTACAACTACCTGCGCAATAAACTTTATTAACATACTGTTGAAATGCAGCATAGTAATGAATACAAGAAGAATTATCTCTTCAATTACAAGAGTTAATACTCTTCCACCTGCAAATGAAACTAACTGTTTCATAAATTCTTCCACAGTCTTAGTTGGTGCTGCAAACACCCATATCCTGTTAGTAAAGAATGCAAAAAGTACTGCAAGTACCCATGATATAACATTTGCAATAAGCTCATTAATTCCCATTGCAACATTAAAGAATGCATATGAACCTATACTCACCACTGTTGTAAGTACTCCAAAGAAAAGATACAGAAGTACTTCCTTATACTTCTTATACAATGGTTCAAACACCCTCAGACCCGGCAGATGCATAATCTTATCGAATATATCCGGCTTAGTTTCCTGCATATTATTATCTGTATTGTTACTCATAATTACCTCACTGTTTTTATTGATATAACGCCATACTATTTTATACTTTTATCAATAACAAATCAAGAAAAAGACGCCGTATATAAACGGCGTCCTGAAAATGAATTTATTATTTTGATTCGTTGATAACAATATCATCTGTCTCAACTTCCTTGTTTCTGTTTTCATCAATTCCAAGCTTGTTATTAAGCTTTTTCTTTGCCTTTCTTAAATAAATACCAAGAAATGCACCAACAGCAATTATCACTCCGGCAATAGCCTGAATGGCATAAGTCATAACAGATGGGTCAATGTAACCTGCTACATTTAAATTTAATAATGTCAACATACTTTTTATCTCCTTTTTAATTAAGTTCTTTTTTTAATGCTTCAATCATCTTGTTGTTATCTACATCATTTCTGATTGCAATTCTTATATACTGTTTTCCATCATGTAATTTTGATGTAAGATCCTTTATAAGCAGATAATGATTCTTAAACAGTTTTATCATAAGTTCTTTTGCTGTCATTCCATTAGTTATCTCAATCATAAAATAATTAGCCTGTGATGGGATGACCCTTATACCAGATATCTGCTCCAGTTCATTATAGAACCTTTTTCTTTCTACGCGGAATTTGTCCATTGCAGCTGCATAATCTTTCTTATACTTTTCTGCAACCTGAAGATAATACTCTCCAAATGAATTAATATTCCATATTGCAACATCTTTTTTCATTGCTGCAATCGCTTCTGTATCTGAGGAAACAAGGATTCCAAGCCTCAGTCCCGGTACACCGTATGATTTAGATATACTTTTCATAACATATAATCTTCTATATGTTTCGATAAATTTCTGTTCTATAAGAGAATTATCCGGTTCATCTGAGAAATCAGCAAACGACTCATCAACCACCAGCTTTATTCCCTGACCGTCTGTCCATTTTATTAATCTTATAATTTCTTCTTTTTTCAGATAATTACCAGATGGATTATCAGG
>ERZ1027051.894-NODE-894-length-12227-cov-6.626602_pt1 | contig 12227 bp, 11 predicted proteins | sample MGYA00519429_ERZ1027051 | MGnify/ENA primary metagenome ERZ1027051 (study PRJEB26926, sample SAMN06164598) | human gut metagenome | biome: ENVO:00009003; feature: ENVO:2100002; material: ENVO:00002003 | host: Homo sapiens | place: USA | collected 2012 ... | reverse complement strand
ATTGCCTCTTGTCTCGTGGGCTCGGAGATGTGTATAAGAGACAGCTTATATTCCATATATGGCCACACAAATACTGTGAAAATCCACCTTCCTCAATAACAAAATATAGACTGCTTATCAACTCCCGAAATAAGACAGGGATTTCAGTTCCCTCCGATCTGCATAGTCAGGTGGCTCCGCTATGCTTTTACTCCTACATCCAATTCTTTTTTCTTTTCTTTCTTTTTCCTCGGTCCACCCATCCTCTCCAATCGTATGAAGTTGATTGTTGTGATAAAGCCGGTTAATGAGGTTTACAACCTCCTCCGCATCGGGATCTTTCCCACAATCCTTGAATTTTCTTTTTATATGCTGGAGACATGGCAGCCTCATTATATTCGGGAATCTTTGTTTCCCCAGTTTACGATAAGCGGCCAGACCGTCACTTTAAATAGTTCCTTTATAGTCCTTCAAAAAATCAAAGATGATTTCCTCTTTTCTGGAACCGTCCTCGTAGAAAAAATGAACCAGTCCCAGATTATGGGCGACCGCCACCCGGACATAACCTTTTTTGACATGCAAACCGTTCTTGCCAGATTCCTTTATGAGAACTTTGGCATTCAAGCCGCCATGGGTTCGCGACGCTGGCCTTGAGCAAGGGTGTCCCCATCGAGAGTGTAAGCAGGGTGCTGGGACACACAAACATCGTCACTACGCAGAAGTACTGTAAGATCACCACCGAGAAAATCGACAAGGACCTGACGATGTTCGGTGACCGTCTGAACCGGTCGTTCCATGAAGTTTCAATAGCGATGTAATAGAAAGAACGGTTATGAGCATCGGCGAAAGCGGATGTGTGAACATTCTATGCGGTGCATGGTTCCCCGGATGCAGTTCCGGCGGCGAAGATAATGATAGCCCATGAAGGAAACAAGCCACACGGCCTATGGCCACATGGCTTGTCAAACAAAACAAACAATTGCTTATTGCGATAATAAGCATATTCCCGGCCGCTTCGCTAAGCGGGAAAGGGAAAGCCCCGCCTCACGGCGGGGTATATCTGATTGTTCTGTTACGGCCTGGGCGGGACGGACATAGCCTTTATCACTTCTACAGCCGGCAGCATATTAATTCGGCACGTCGCGCACGCAGAGGTAGCCGGCTATACCGGTTGCTCCTGCACCGCCGGTATTATGCATCATCTGCATTTTTTTTCCTTCTGTATTGTACATATAGCCAAGATACCCCTTACTATAACCTTCTTTCGAAAAAGAGGTGCGGCAATGCAGAATGGAGGTTTTGCTATATTGCCAATTATGTACAAAAATATGTCTGCAAGAACAATCCCAACGGTTATAATACTCAGCATCACCATTAACTTCTTTGGTATAATCCAAATCAGTACCCATTGCCACAATCATCAGTGCTATTTCCCGTTGGTTGGGAAGACGCCACGTAGCATTACTTATATCGGGCTCATCTCCTGTATATTGGGAAGCAATCGTAGTAACGTCAGTCTTTGCCCTATTTTCGTTAGTTGCCTGAAGCTGTGTATAATATTTGGTCTCCGGATCATACGTTAATCCATCTTCGTTACACGTTACTTGTACATTCTCTTTCACGTACGGATGGTTGGCCACCTGGAATTTTTTATAGGGACGGTTGATCACACTTCTCTCATGATGCGGGGCAAGCTCGCGGCTACTGAAGGCACGCAGGGCATTACTTGTCAGATACACTTCAATGGTGCGATTAGAGTCTTCACTATAGTGATAGTAAGGCCCTGCATCTGTTGTGTAACTATTTGGGCTGGGGATATTACCCAGATTCCGTACGACACGGACATAACCACCACTCTCTCCAGCTGATCCTTCCGAACCGAAAGAAGCTCCTTGCTCTGCCCAAATCACACGATTTCCTTCGCCGGTACTGGTAAATACCGGCCATTGGCATGTGTTTGGATCATCATCTAACTCTGTGGTAGAGTTGGGATAAAGAGCCGCTTTTACCGGCAAAGCCGGTTCACCAATCCACAGACCCAACACCTGGTCGCGGGCGGGCGTGTACCAGCGGAGTTCATCTTTATCAATCATTCCATCTCCATTGAAATCCCGGTTGCGGGTCAGGCAGGCAAGATAAGCCGCTTGGGTGTTTGTGTTTAAACGTTGTTTTCCGGCTTCAAGCGTCTTTTCATCTTCACTTAACAGGAAACCGTTTTGCGCCCAATTTACTGCATAGTTGTTTACTGCATCGTTTTCAATCCCTATCTCTTTTATTGTATTGTCTCTTCCGTTCTTTGGATCAGTACTCTCAGACTTAGGTTTAGCATTGTCTGTGGTATATTTCATCGGACCGACCAGCTCGCCTATCTCGTCAATGGTCTCCACGCCGTATTTTGCCACCTCATGATTGTCCAGGTCGTAAAAAGTGGCGATGGAGCGTTGCTGCAGTACATAGACCGCACGAGAAACGGCACTCTTTCCGTCTGCGCTATACTTCAGCTGGCTTCCCAAACTGAAGGTGCGGTCTTCTACATTGACAAAATCACTCAGATGGATGGACCGCTTGTCGTTTAACGGATCGCTCGTGTAGTAATATTCGTCCACAAAACAGGTGTAATACGCACCATCTGTACTTTCGTATACTTCATTCAAGGTCTCAAACACATTTTTCGTTGTACCCGTTTGATAGGTTGCCAATGTACCCATACCGTCCTCTTGTTTTTTGAACTCTACCCATTGGAGCAATTTTTGAATCTGTTCCAATGATTCAGGTGTGTTTGCATGGCTTGAATCCAACTGTTTTGTTTCAGGCAGGTATTTACAATTGACCATACCGAAAGGGGTCTGGGCATAGATATACACACCGTTTTCAATATCTGATTTTTTCAAATGCATTTCCACCTGCTCGTAATGTGCGTCCAGCTGTACACGAGCCCCTCCTTCGAACACGATGCCTTCCGCTCCGGGAGCTTCTGTACCATCACCCTCAACTTCCACTTCAATCTTATCCACACCTTTCACGTTAATATTATAAGTATAGTGATGGTCTCGTCGCAAGCTGAAGTCTTTATATCCTTTCTCCTCTCCTCCAAAGTCACCCAGATGGATGAAATAACGGCAGTCGGCAGATAGAGTGGTTCCGTTCTCATTTTGTCTTTCGAAGCGTCCGGTTATCTCCATGTAAGTGGAGTTTTTCGGAGCGTTTTGAAATTGGTAATGCTCATCGTGCCCATCTTCCGTCTCTAACGTGTTTTTTCCGCTTGAATCCTTGACAATCGCCTCACGTTCGGCAAAACTTTCTATTTCATTAGTCGCTGTCCGTACATTTTCAGGCAGGTACACCGTGAAACTGTTGGGAGTCTGTGCACTGAAAGGTACCACTTCCGTGTCCGTGACAGGAATCATGTTTTTTTGGTCATCCGTCCATGCCGCATCGATGGGCGAGACATAGGTGGCCACGTGACGGAAACGGTAGTCCTTCGGAGTGAAGGTAACTCCCTCCGATGACTTGATGTTTACCGTCACTTTACTCATCAGACGCTTCAGAACGAAGGAGTTGTCGTCCGATTCATCCGTAGAGTTAGGAGAAATGGTATGCTCTTTGTTGTCATTACCTATAAACTTAATGCTCCCGTCTTCCGAAACCGTACAATCTCCCCGCTCATTGTTCACCGTCCCCACCAGCGGCAGATAGCCGTCTACAATATCCATGTTTTCGGTCCACTTAGGGGTTCCCTTATTCCAAAAGCCCTGCAGGGTGGCAAGCGGGTCTTCACCATTTCCACCCGGAGTACCTATTCCCGGGAAAAATTCCAGGAACGTACCTGAGGCATTTCCTATCAGGTAGATATAGCAGTCTCCGACAGGCACATGGAATTTTATTTTTCCACAAGTCGGGTCATCCCCGTCCGGTATCCATCCTCCGTTACTGTGCTCCAAATTTCCGGCTGCCGGATTGCTGAACAACTGCCATGCCACACGCTTGTCAGTCGCCGGTTTTCCGTTATTCTCGTAAACAAACACCATGATACCTGAAAGCTGAGAATCGGTATCGGCGGTAGAACGGGTCGTAATGTTGGTTTGGATACCTTTTCCCATACTGAAAGGGATGGTCACCTCCACCATCTTGTCTCTGTCTACACCGTTCGGTGCATCCTGTTCTTCAAAGAGCCTGTCGTCCGTGCATGAAACGACAGACAGCAAGGCCGGTATTAGTACCGCCCAAATCATGCATTTGCTCAATTTATTCATGGTCATCTACTGTTTTTCCGTTCAATCAAATTCTATGTCAGCTCCTCCTTCGACCCACGGGGTTATCTTCCAGTGGGGAATGATGCCGATAAAACCGTCCACAATGATGGTGGAAGAGACTTCTATGTTGTCATTCGCCTCCACCGGCGGGAGCGATACATAAAATACCTTTCCTTTGTGTTCAGCATTTCCTTCTTCGTTCGCCCTGTGCATGTGCGCCATGATTTTCAGGTAGTACCCTTTGTTGGTATCGCCTGCCGGATTGGACGGCAGATGGTCTGTTGCCGTTATCTCGTTCGGGTTGGCAAACAGGTAAATGGGCCTTTTGGGCATATGCTGGAAAAGCTCCAGGTTATCATCTCCCTCAGGCGTATTGTTGAATTTCGTAATCTCATTGATATGGGTCTGCTGTAGGTCTTCTTCAGTTGCGGAACCATCGGCAGGTTCTTTCGGCCATCCGCTATGGAGAATCACCTGACCTCCCTTCTGGTATTGCTCAGAATCAGAGCTTTCGCCATCGTCTTGTTCCTGATGGTCGAAGTTTCCTTTATATGTGTTCCCGGGAAACAGGTATCCATATTGTGGAACGTTATACAGATACAGCCCGCGTCCCAAGTACAGAGTATCTGTATTAACACCCAGTTTGGAGAAATAAAGATTCAGCTTGGCTACCGAGCGTTGAAGTATAATGCTCACTGTTCCGTTCTTACTTACCGTAGCCTTGTACTCTGTGGCCATCGGAAGGACGGCTCCCTTATATGTTTTTTTATTCTCGTCTACTCCGTTCGGGTCATCATCTTTTGTTAACACGGCTTTAGGCAATGTGGAAAAAGTTATCTGTTTCAACTCATTGGGAGTAACCTTTATATCTTTAAGTACCGGCTGTGGATTGTCTGTCTCAGGACCGGGAAGTGTATAATCATTTCCATTTCCCTGCTTTAAACCGCCGGCAGCTGCTTCATTGGCAATGGTATAAAAAGTAACCTCACCGGAAGGCAATCGCATGGTGCATGAGACGGTGCCGGAAGCATCGCCCGAATTGTTATCCGCATAGTGGTATCCCACCAACTCGTTTTCTTGAAAAGCATAGATGCGGAGAGTTTGTATCTTGGACTCCGGCGCCTCCAATTCGCTTGTTACGTCTGCACGGGTAGAAACCTCCAGCGTCACATTCACCGGATTGCCGGACATGCCGGTTTCCATGTTGTCCTCCTCGGAGGAACACGCGAGAAGACATGCCATGCATCCCGTCATTCCGAGAAACCGGAGATATGTTTTCAGTTTAGCCATTTCAATCATATCGTTCATATTATTGCAAGTCTACATTTACTTTCTTATCATTCCAGTCGCCTACTGATACTGTGAGCCCGATATCGGAAGATTGCTCCGGTATGACAGCCGAATAGTGGTAGCTGATGCCCCGTTTCCATTCCTTTTGGCCGGCTTCCGGCAGAGGCACGTTAACGGTTTTCCCCGTCTCGTCCTCGTATGTCCAAGTCATGGTGAATACGGCATTGGTCAAGTCTTGTGGAATCAGCAGCAGGTCTCCGCCTAACAGGTCAATGGAGCCTGTCGACTCGGTCAATGTTCCACCGTCAACTGTTTTGAAAGGAGTATCGGTTTCATCGGCTATGGTCAGATTCGTCCAAGTTCCGGAGGCATTGGGCTTTTTTTTGCTGAAAGTCCCCTTGTAGGCAATGCCTGTCAGACTGATATTGCTGAGCGTTACAGTTGCCTCGGTCTGAATGCTGAATTTCACGCGCGACAGCTCGTGGCGGAAGCTCAGGGCTACGGGAGCCGGATTGCTGCCGTTACCCGTTGCAGTGGCAGTCATCAGGTCAACAGCCCTGCTGCCTGTTGCGGAGCAATCAAAACCGGTTACGGTAATAGTGCCGTCCGTCGCCACAGCCGCCGTGGTACCTGGGGGCAAAGTTGCCGGATGCACCGCATAAAACTGATACATCTTTCCCTCTATCCAGTATTGCGTGCCGCCGCTGTAGGTCCAGGACGGGGCCTGTACGGTCACACCGTCGAATACGTTGGTGGCACTGTTGTCGTAACCGCCCCACACGCTGAAATTCTGCAAATCGGCGGTCTGATCCACCGCCGCGCGCGTCTCTGCCGCCGGTGTGAAGGCGATGGAGCGGGTGCCGGTGCAGGGCTCGCCGGTGACGGTGTCGGTGCAGGAGACAGCCGTGAACAGGGTCCCCAGGCAGAGGAAAGCGTAAATTGCATGCAACTGTTTCATTGTCTTTTTCTGTTTTTATGAGTTTTTTATTTCATCGTCGTTGGAACGGGCATTTCAATGGCGTTGGAATAGCCGTTCGACAGCCTTTCGAATAGCCGTTCGAAGGGGTATCGAATACCCGTTCGACAGGCCGTCGAACCTTCGTCTGCCGTATGGACGTGCCGCCGGTTCAGGGTCAGCCCAGCGGGCTTTCGCCTTCGCCATCGCCTCCCTGTCCGCTCTGGTTGCCGCCTTCGGACGCTTCGCCGATGGTGACGGGCTTGGCAAGAATGAATGTACGGGGTTCCTTCGTCTGGTAGCTGCCCGCGTATTGGGTGGTGACGCTCACCGTCCATTCACCTTCGGTGACGCCCGCAGGCAGCACGAACTGGAGCTTTTTGGGCGTATTGGGTGAAATTTGGGTGGCGGGGATGAGGAACTTGGTTGAGGGATTGGCGACCGAGACCAGGGTGATGCCCACCGAAGGGTCGGTGCCCACCACTTTCAGCCCGTTTCCGGTGATGACGGCCATGCCTCCGGCTTCCATGGGCAGGGGCACGCGGGTGACGGCACCGCCGGTTCCGCCCTGCTCGTTGAAGAAGGCGCTGGTCATGCCGGCAATATAGGGGCCGGTGGCGGCAGGCTGGAGGGAGAGCCGGAGTTTGGCGTTCTTCAGGGCTTCGGTCATGGCACTGCCCTGACGGAAGGAGGCGTAGACGCGGATTTTTTCGCGGTCGACGGGTTGCGACAGCTCGTGTTCCATCACCACGCCGCTGGCCGTGGGCTGCGCGTAGCACAAGGGGGTGGAGACGCAGAATCCGCTGGCTACGGCCTGTGCCACAACTTCCATGCCCACTTGCAGGGCGGCTCGTATCTTGACGGTTTCTTCGCCCAGGCGTTCGGCGGTGACGCGGGCGATGTCGTCCAGCGTCAGGGGTGTGCTTTGCGTGTCCACGCGGACGGTGTAGTCGTCGGCCACGTCGGGCGTCAGCGTGTTGGGGTAGGCCTTCAGGTTGAGGTCCATCGAGAATTGGTTCTGTGCCATGATCGGTTCTCCTTTCTTTTAATAAGGTTGTAATGCTGTTTGCTTGGGGCTTGGTGCCCCTTAGTGCCCGGTCGGGCGGTCAGGCACGGCCGGGCTATGGAATTGATTAGGGTTGATTAAGGTTGTATAGCAGGAACGTCAAAATCTGTATTTTCGCCATCTATCCAAGTCGGAATTTCTTCTACGGTGAATTTGATTGGCTTCAACTCGTCTGTGATGTTGTCGGCATTGATAGTGGTAGTATAGTTATACTTGTACCCATCTTTCCATGTTGATACGGAAGTTGCAGGAAGAACTACCTCAATGTCTCTTGTCTTAGCCGGGTCGATACCAACGCCACTGATAGAGGCAGTAAAGGTTACTTTGATGTTACTAACAGTTTGCGGAATGACCAAGTTGTATTCAGAATTCGAGTTGGTAGTGCCGTTTGCAAGGTCGGCGATAGCTGTATAGGTATACGATGCTTCGCCCTCACCAGTTGCGCTTCCATTCCAAACAATGGCATTCCCGCTCTTGGTATACGTACCCGTTGCTGTTTTGATGGCTTTCTCTATCTGAATATCGCTGATAGCCAAGGTATATTCTTGTCCGACTTGTGTGTTGAAGGTGAAGCCTACCTGTGCCAGCATGTGCTTGAAATTCAGTGAAACCGCTTCTTGAGATGATGCGGTTACGTTCTCAACTTTATCAGATACGGCTGCCACCAAATCTTTGGTGCTGGGAGTATAGTTGGTGAATGTCAGTTTGGAGTTGGTTGCATCAAATTCCACATCATCAAATTTTCCGCCCTGTCCGTCAGCATAGGCGCCGAAAATGTAATCCTTGCCCTCGTTCCAATAATAGAGGGTAGAACCAAGCTCGTTCTTAAACACCGGTTGATCTAAAGTACCGTTGTTTTCTCCATAAAAACCAATCACGTAGATGTCTGCAGATGTTGCAGAACCAGTGAACTCTGTTGCAGCTTTCGTTGTATTGCCTACAAACGAGCTGAACCCGATGGCGCGGTTCTCGGCCACCTCCATTACTTCGTTGTTCGTACAGCTTGTCAGGGCTGCTACAGCCACTCCAAGCAGAAATAAACTTTTCTTCATACTTTAAAGAATTTAGTTAAACAATTATTTTATAACACAATCATTTCGCAATGTCTCCCTATTCTTCACCTTCCTCCCCTTCGCACACTTCTCCCCTCTCTTTGGGAGATGGGCCGGGGGTGAGGCCTTACCCTATCGGCAGCGGTATGTCTATCTGGTCGCCCCATCCGTCCACGTCTACGTCGAAGCCTCCGGAACCTTCGGTGCCGTCTTCATCGGACACCACGATGCCGTCCACGCTGATTACTCCGCCGCGCGGCTGTCCGTTCACCTGGTCGGTGACGTCGAACTCGTAGCTCAGTATTTTGCCGTTTTGCAGGCGTACTTCCAGATTGAGCAGGTAGTGGGCCGAGGAGCCGTCGGCGCGGGTATAGTGGTCGCCCGGGTAGTTGGGCACGCCGAAGCTTTGCATCTGTGTTTCTACGCCCCAGTCGGTCAGCACGCAGTCGAAGAGGACGGTCGCTGCCTGGTCGCCCGTGTGTCCGTCGCTCAGGTAGACGCTTTCGGCCATACCGGCCAGTGCGCCGCGTGCCAGTGCTACATACTGCAATCCTTTGTCGAACTTATACCTTATATAATATGTATAGGTCAGCGGGTGCATCACCACGGGGTAGGGCACGGGTTGCAGGGTGCGCCGGGCGGTGTATTCTTCGTCGTAGCATCCGTACAATTGGTCGGGCTGGTTCACGGTTCGTTCGCCGGCATGCAGTTCTCCGAGGCTGCTTCGCGTCACACCCCGTGTGGTGGCTGTTGCGGTGGCTGCCGTGCTCAGGCGGTCGAAGACGATGTATTCGGTATCGTTGTTGTAGAGCAGCACGTCGTGCGTTCCTTCGGGCATGGGCAGCCGTCCACCTGCCTGTGGCAGGTTGCTTTCGCTGAAGCTGCCATTGGCGTGGTAGATTACGGCACGGATGCCTTTGGCTGCTTCGGGTCGCAGGTCGTCGTATGCGTGTCCCCACTCTTCAGGCCATAGTTCCTCCCAGTCAAAGTCATAGGTGCGTTCCCATTCCGGCTCCCACTCGAGGGCAACATCGATTTTTACGCTCAGCGAGTGCTCGTCGTGATCGTAGCACAAATCTTTGCGGCATCCTGTCGTTATCAGCAAAAGCAAGAGCATGAGTGAAGGATGAATCAAATTCTTCATTTTCCGTTTCCTCCTTTCTCCGTCCGGCGGCCGATGTTCCATACAAAAGCGAATTTGAGTTTCAGCGGGCCGAAGTAGTTGGTTCGGCTGGTCTGCTGGTAGACGTAGTGCCCGTCGATGGGCAGGTATTCTTCGTATCGGGTGGTCATGAATCCCACGCCGATGCCTGCCTCGAAGGCAAAGTACTTGCCCACAGGGAACATGTAGCCGTAGCTCACGCCCGCCATGCCGCCTTCGCCCTTGTAACCGGTACCGCCGTTCTCCAAGTCGTACCATCCGCCACCGCCAAAGAGGCCCACATAGTGTCCGCGGCGGTCGCCCTGCGGACGGAACCAGTAGCGCACTTCGGGAATGAGGGTGGCCAGCTGATAGTATTTGTGTTTGCCGTTGTTGTGCCACCAGGCCATGTTGCCCTCCAGGGCAGCCGACCAACGGTCGTTGAAGCGGTATTCCACTTCGAGCGAGGGCATGAGCACGGCATCGTACACCAGGTTGCTCTTGATGAACCAGGGGGTGGACAAGTATCCGTCAGCTTGGGCGGATTCCGGCATAACGGTATCTTGCACGGATGTTTTTCCCGGTTGCCGTGCATCCTGAACAAGGAGCGTGTCCTTTGTGTGACACTGTATATCAACACTTTTTTCTTTGCCGCACAAGAAAGGGTCCGGCACGGAACTGCCATCGTGGTAATAGACGGTATCCCGCTCCATTGCAGCATGTGCCCGGCTGCTTAAAGCGAGGAAAAGAAGCAGCCATATTGAAATGAGACGCATCTGATTTTTCATAGACATTACGATATCTTATAATGATAAATTACTCATCCAAATGTATTTCTCTTTGCAAGAGTAGATGATGCATGACTTTTATTCTGAAAATGAGGTCTTTGTGTTGTCCCTTTTATCCTATTAGCTCAACAACCGGCTTGTCTTGCTTAACAAAATTGCTTGTGCAAAGAACTTTTTCGGACATTTTATTGATTCATTTGGAATATTTTTCATACTTTTGCATCGTTAAGTACTTCTCTTGCAAAGAGATAGTACACTCTTGCAAAGAGAGAACTTCCATTCGCTCAACAATCCTGTCCTTATAGAGATTTCAATATCAGACTGTTTGCCCTGTCTATAGCCATATTGTCCAATGATGCCAGATAAATCCGGGTGGTAGCTTCGGAATCGTGCCCCATTCCTTCGCTGATGACCGACAGCGGAACATTCTTGCTTCTGGCGGCGCTCGCCCATGAGTGCCGGGCCACATACATCGTCAGCGGCAGTGACAATCCCAATTTCCGGCCGATGCTTTTCAGGTTCCGGTTTATATTATGCCCGGCATAGATGTACTGTGTCCGTTCATCCTTCTTTGAGTGCGGTTTGATGATGGGCAGCAGGTAGATGGAGCTTCCCGTATCATATTTATCCACAATCTCCTGCATGGGTTTCTCCCATCTGATGAGCAGCTGCTGCCCGGTCTTTCGGCGGCGATAGGAAAGAATGCCGTTTGCAAGGTCTTTCTTTCTCAAGTACGCCATATCCACAAGAGACATTCCACGGGTGCAGAACGAAAAGAGAAACATGTCCCTTGCAAAGTCAGCCGACGGATTGAACGACAAATCCATCTCCCTGATGCGCTTGATGACCCTTAACGGCACGGCCCTCTTTACGGTCTTGTCCACTCCTGTGTAGACATGCCTGAACGGGAATCGCTGTGGCGTAATACCCTTTTCCACCGCACGGTTATAGACGGCCCTGAGGTTGCGCATATAGAATGATGAGCTGTTGGGGCTTACTCCGTTGGTTTTCAGGCAGGCCTCGTAAGCCGACATCATATCGGAGTCGACCTCGTCCGGCGGCACATCCCTATCCTCGCGGAAGCGGCGGAAACTGTTGAGCGTGGTGGTATACGCTTCGGAGGTCCTCGCCTTACCCAACTTTTTGAGGTTGCCAATCACCTCTTCCATGAAAGTGAAAAAGGAGTTTTGAGGATTGTGGGAGACGAATGCCGACACCACGTCGTCAGAGGTGTACGGGTCGCCGCTCCGCTCCAACGATGCTATAATCCGCGCGAACTTGCGGGTATCACTTGCCACATTCCCTCTGACCTCCGACAGATAAGTCTTTCTTGTTTCATCAAAACCGGGCATTACGAGCTCCGGCAAGCTACCGTTCCATTCGCTCTCATAAATTCGGTAGCCCGTTTTCACCTGACGGGCTACACGATTATGAATCACTTGATAGAATATTGTTCCTTGCCCGCCCTCTACCGTGGAGGAGCGGAACTTGATCTTTACGCTTGCCATAGCCTCACTTATTTTGCTTGTCCGTCTGAATGGGCTTGTCCTTGATGGATTTCGCCTTGTTTTCCTGCACCTTTTGAGGCATGGACAGACCGTTTATCTTGTTTTCGATTCTCTCCAGGCATCCGTAGATGCTTTCCATGAACTCTTCCTGTTTCATAAATTCATTGATTTTAACGTTTTACACTTTAATGATTG
>ERZ1027051.886-NODE-886-length-12338-cov-6.966213_pt1 | contig 12338 bp, 6 predicted proteins | sample MGYA00519429_ERZ1027051 | MGnify/ENA primary metagenome ERZ1027051 (study PRJEB26926, sample SAMN06164598) | human gut metagenome | biome: ENVO:00009003; feature: ENVO:2100002; material: ENVO:00002003 | host: Homo sapiens | place: USA | collected 2012 ... | reverse complement strand
AATTTATGAAGAATGAATTTCTAAAGTTCTCATCGAGAAGAATTTTATTCTCAGCGGCAATGGTATCAGCTTTGTTGGCGGGGAGTCCGCAGATGGCATTTGCCGAAGCGAACGATGTTCAGGCTGTTATGCAGACGAGTGTAGTTAAAGGTAGGATTCTTGACTCTACTGGTGAACCGATTATTGGTGCAAGTATTATAGAAAAAGGTACTACCAATGGAACAATTACTGATATTGATGGAAACTTTTCATTGAGCGTTTCTTCATCTAAAGCTATTTTAGTTGTTTCTTATTTAGGTTATAAATCTGTGGAATTATCAGCTTCAGATAAAAAATTAAATGAGATAGTGTTGAAAGAAGATACAGAAATGCTTGATGAAGTTGTTGTAGTGGGTTATGGCGCAGTTAAGAAATCTGATTTGACGGGTGCCGTAGCTTCTGTTTCTACAAAAGAATTGACGGCTGCTGGTATCTCCAGTGCAGCTGGTGCTATGCAAGGCGTAGTGCCTGGTGTCAATATTCAACGCTCATCTAATAAGCCTGGTAGTGGGTATAATATCTTGATTCGTGGTTTGAATACAGTTAGTGGTAGTACCAAACCATTGATTGTAATTGATGGTGTTCCTGGTGCTGAATTGGAAAACATCAATCCTGATGACATTGAAAAGATTGATATATTGAAGGATGCCTCTTCTACAGCTATTTATGGTTCCAGAGCTACGAATGGAGTTGTAATCGTGACTACCAAAAGAGGAAAAGCCGGAGCTCCTAAAGTCAGTTATGATGGTTCCGTTGGATTTAAAAATTATATGAATGCTCCCGATATGATGGATGGACAGCAATATGTCCAACTTGCACGGGAATACTCTCGAGCTACTAAAGGTAACGGAGAATATGTTTCGGATGATAAAATATTTTCAGCATCAGAATTGGTTGCTATTGAAAATAATAATTATATGGATTGGTTTGATGCTCTTACTTCTACTGCGTGGATGAACAGTCATACACTTTCAGTTTCTGGAGGAACAGAGAAATCATCCTATGTGGCGTCTGCGGGTTATCATAATGAAGATGGTTGTCTTCAACCTCAGTTTTATAAGCGATATAATCTGCGTGCTGCCGTTGACGTAACGCCTAATGATTACTTTAAGTTCGGGGTAAGCCTTTATGGAACTTTTTCTGACCAAGAAACTGGTAATGAAGATGGTTTGCAGACTATTTATCGTTTACGTCCTACTTATCATCCTACTAATCTTGTGACAGGTGAGCAGGAATTCAAATATGGTAGCGGACAGTTCAATCCTTTTGTAACTCAGAAAAACCAATCATGGAGATATAAGAAATATGATGTTCTGAGTAATTTATTTGTAGAGTTTAATCCTATTAAGAATTTGGCGTTACGCTCTACATTTTCTCCCGATCTTCAATTTATTGACTATGGTATGTATGCAGGTGCTTATACTAAGCGTAATCAAGGTTCACAAGCTACTGCATGGTATGAGAAAACTACCATTTTGAATTGGGTTTGGGATAATATGGTTACTTATAATTTTGATTTGATGAAGGACCATCATTTTGATTTGACAGGTGTTTATTCAATGACCGAATATCAGAATGAATTTATGCGTGGTGACGGTGCCGGTCTTTCTTATAATTCTTTATGGTATGCTTTGCAAAATGGTGCAAAAACGAATAAGACTCAATCTAAGTACACTAAAACATCATTGATGTCGTATTTGGCACGTTTGAACTACAATTATAAAGGCAAGTATTATGTGACTGCAAGTATGCGTTATGACGGTTCTTCCAAATTGGCTGAAGGACATAAATGGGGAGGTTTCTTCGCTGGTGCATTGGCTTGGAGAATCACTGAAGAAGAATTTATGAAAGATATTGATTGGCTGAATAACTTGAAATTGCGTGTAAGTTTCGGTCAGTCTGGTAATGATAATGTAGGTGCTTATCAGACACAAGGTTCTATCAGTGGCGCTCAGTACTATTCTTTTGGAACGAATGATGTAATTGGCTACGTGCCTAACAATTTACGTAATATGGAATTAGGTTGGGAGAGAACAACAGAATATAATATCGGTGTTGATTTTGGTTTCTTGAACAACCGTATATCAGGTTCTTTTGAGTACTATAACCGTTTGACAGAAGATTTGATTATGAACAAAACTCTTCCCATTACTCTTGGTTATTCTTCAGTAAAGGCTAATGTTGGTTCTGTTCGTAATAAAGGTTTTGAATTTGTATTGAATACGGAAAATATCCGTACAGAAGACTTTTCATGGAGAACTTCATTCAATATAGCTTATAATAATAATAAGATTGAAAAGCTGCAATATATAGAAGATCTGACTTCAAGAGGTAAGTCATTCGAAGGAATGAAGGGTGATTATAGCAATCTTTGGGTGGTAGGACAACCTATTGACATCAACTATAATTTGATGACTATTGGCGTATGGCAGTTGGACGAAGCAGAAGAGGCTGCTAAATATGGATGTAAACCTGGCCAATATAAAGTACTGGATCTAGATAAAAATGGTAAAATAGATGATGCTGACCGCGTAATTGATGGTAAGCGCACCCCGGATTGGACCGGTGGTATGGTTAATACTTTTAATTATAAGAATTTTGATTTATCGGTAGGTACTTCTTTCCAATTGGGCGGTCGTATGCGTAATCAATTCTATGTGTCTTATGCACTTGAGAACAATAATATGAACTTAAATAATATGGTGAAAGATTATTGGACCCCAGAGAATCCTACTAATGAATCGGCTCAACCCGGTAATATGGGAACTTATCGTAGCAAAGCAGGTTCGTGGGGAAATCAGAAGTCGGACGTTTCACATACAATGTCATCATCAGATTTCTTTAAAATAACTCATGTTAGTTTGGGATATACATTTGATAAGAAATTGATTTCTAAATCATTCTTGACCAATTTGAGATTGTATTGTACGGTTCAAAATCCGATGATTATTTGTGCTGATAATGTTATTGTTCCCGAACAGTTACCTACAAATGTATCTAGCACAGACCTTATGACACGCAATGTGATGTTTGGAGTGAATGTTTCTTTTTAACAAATCGAAATTAAAGAAAGAATAAAATGAAAACTAAGAATATAATTAAAAAGGGCTTATTGCTTATTTCCGTAGCTACTTTCGCAAGTTGTTCGTCTTTTCTTGAAGAAGAAAATTGGACTAGTCAGTCAGCTGAAGACTATTACAAAACAGCCAAAGGTTATGAATCATTAGTTAATGGTGCGTATGCCTCTTTGAAGTCTGTATATAATAATTATAGTTACCATAAACTTACTCAATTGGGTACTGATATTGGCACACAGCCTAACGGTACTGTTACTAGCGACTTGAATCAGTATGTAGTGACTTATGATAAATCAAACGGAACTGTATATGAGCAGTGGTCTAAACTTTATGTAGCATTAAAAGATGTAAATGCTGCTATCGGCCGTGCTACAAATGTGACTCTTAAAACAGAAGACCCTATTGAAGGAATTGATCCGAATCAACGTGACTTGAGGGTGGCAGAAGTCAAATTTCTTCGTGCGCTTTATTTGTTTGAAATTGTGAAGAATTGGGGGCAAGCTCCTTTGGTACTGGAAGAAGCTCAATCAACAGCAACAACTTCTAAACTGAACAGTGGCGCGGAATTTTATACTCAGATTCTGAAAGACTTGCAAGATGTGTTATCTTCTTCATTGCCCGAAAAACAAGGAGCTTCCGATTTTGGACGTGCTTCAAAAGCATCAGCTCGCCATTTGCGTGCTTTGGTTTATTTGACTCGTGGATATCAGGACTATGCAGATGTGAATGACTTTAAAAATGCATATGATGATGCGATGTATGTAATTGAAAAGACGGGGCATAGTTTACTTGAAGACTATGCTATGGTTCACCGTCAGTCTAATGAGGCTAATGATGAGGTTATTTTTGCTGTAAACTATAACAATAGTACAAATAATAATAATAATCAACAGAGTACTTATTATCTATTCTCTTACCGTGAAGGTTGGGAAGGTTTGGCCAAATCAAATTTCTACGCCAATGACTACGGAGATGTGATGCCCTCAAAGTATCTTTATACCTCTTTCGATTGGAAAAAAGACCGTCGTGCGGAAGTTACTTTTATGAGTCCGCTTAATGGAGATCCTGCTACTTCGGTGGATGGACGTACTTATGGACGTAATGCCTTTATGAATACTACTCAGCTAGGGTCTTCAAGTACAGGTGTTGCCGATACGGTGATTCATTTTCCTGTACCTACAGAAGAAGGCTTTAGAGTGTATTCAAAAGCTGAGCAAGATGCGGCAAATGCTGCTTCTCCGATGAAGTTTATTTATAATTATCCTTCCGGTTCTTACAAAGATTGCTCTGAAGATGATTACTTTATTACCGGTTTGCAAGGCAATAGTTCAACCACTCGTGCTTGGTTGCCGGTATATAAGTTCAAGGATGTAGGTACTCTTTATGGCGAAAGTGGTGGTAGCCAGTATGGAAGTCGTGACATCGTGTTGTTTCGATTGGCTGAAACTTACTTGATTGCAGCCGAAGCAGCTGTAATGAAAAAAGACAATGTGAATGCTTTGCTTTGTATCAATGCGGTTCGTGAGCGTGCAATGCATAATGCGAAGGAACAAGGTTTGGCTAAATATGAAGGTACAGTCACTATTGATGACGTATTGGATGAAAGAGCACTTGAATTATTTGGTGAAGCACCTCGTTGGAATGATTTGACTCGAACTGGTAAGTTGGCCGAAAGAGTTTTAGAGTATAACTGGGACGTAACCCATATTACAGGTGGTTTAATCCAAACTCAATTAAGTGCAGCCACCAATGCCAAATATAGTCTTCGTCCTATTCCGGTGAATTGGCTGAATACCCTATCTAACGGACAAGAATTGGGAAACAACCCTGGATGGGAATAATAGTAAATTGAAACTATAAATTAATAGGGCTTGCCAGTTTGTTATTTGCAATAAATTGTGCAAGCTCTTTGTTCTTTTAATCTTAAAAGAGTATTTGTTATGGATATATATGAAAAACTACTTAAATGTGCAAGCGTTTTAGTGATGCTATGTTCGATATTTTCTGCTGCTGCCCGAAACTTTATTCATCCCGGTTTGCTTCATTCTCAAGACGATTTAAAACGTATTACTCGACTTGTGAAAGAGAATTCCTATCCGGCTATGGGTTCGTATGATTTATTGAGAAAAGTGCCGGGTGCATCCTTTGAGTATGAAATGAAGGGGCCGTTTGAGAATATCAGTCGTGCCGGAAAATATGGATACACCAAAGCTCCTTGTGAAAGCGATTGTAATGCGGCTTATTATAATGCTCTGATGTGGAACATTACCGGTGATGTACGTCATGCCGATAAAGCTATGGAAATTCTTCGAGGATATGCATCCACATTACAGAAAATATATGGACCTGATGATCCTCTTTGTGCAGGTCTTCAGGGATTCATGCTTATAAATGCAGCTGAAATAATGCGTTACACTTATCAAGATAATCAATATGTGAAAGGTTGGAGCGAAGCTGATACAAAGAGTATAGAAGGTATGTTCCGTAATGTATTTCTTCCAGTACTTACCACTTTTGTTCAAGCCAAACCTTATGCAAATGGTAATTGGGGAGGATCGGTTAACAAAATGGTGATGGCAATTGGTATTTTCTGTAATGATGAACCTCTTTACAATCAGGCTGTAGACTTCTTTTATAATAGTCGGGATAATGGAAGTTTGCCTAATTACATTGCAGAAACTGGCCAATTGCAAGAATCGGGACGTGATCAAGCTCACTGTATGCTTGGAGTAGGTGTTTTGGCTGAATTGGCAGAATGCGCTTGGAAACAAGGGGATAATCTTTATGCGGCTTTAGATAATCGTATTATGAAAGGATATGAATATCTTTCTAAAGTTAACTTGGGCTATACGGATGTTCCTTTTGAAGTTTGGAAAGATGCTACAGGTAAATATTGTAACTGGCAAAATATGGGAGAAGCAGAATTGGGCAAATTCAGGGCTGTTTTTGAAATTGCATATAATCATTATGTGGAACGAAGGGGAATTGCAATGCCTTATACGGAAAAGGTGCTAAAGCGTATTCGCCCTGAAGGCATAGGATGGACGTGTGATAATCCGGGTTTTGGAACATTACTCTTTTACTTAGGAAAAAACGAACCGGTTCCTCTTGAAGGGCAAATTTCAGAACAACTTAAATATGGCTGGAAAGGGTGGCAAATTGCAGCACCTGATTTAGAGCCTGTCGGCAATGAATTCTTATTGGTGAACAAAGGTATCTCAATGCAGAAAAACCGGATACACTATAATCCTTCAGAATTCCCTTATATAAAAGTGACATTCAGCCATAAACCCGAAGAGGTTAAAGATGGATGGCTTCGGTTGAGCTATAGCGTACAGAGTGCTCCTGAATTTTGGACTTTTTATGAGAAGGATGCGGTGAAAGTGGATGGTAATACTTATTGGTTTGCTGTGAAAGACGCACGTTCCAATAATGGAACATTATTTGGTACACGTGACAGGCATATTTCGTTGTTGCTCGATTTTGGAGACATAAAGGCTGTCGGTGTTGAAAGTATCGTTTCCGAGAGTCATTTATAAATGTGTGTGACGGATAGGTGTGGAGCTAAACAAAATAACAATATTGTAATTAGAATTGATATGAAGAAGAGATTAACACTGACGTTTTGGGGTATGTTGGTTGCGTTTTCTGTTATGGCAGAAGCGGTGAAGGTTACATCGCCCGACGGCGAATATGAGTTTACGGTGAGCGATGACGGACAATTGAGCTATTCGCTTTTCTATCAACAGAAAGAGGTGATAGAACCTTCTCGGTTAGGAATCGAATGGAACGAAAATTGGTATGATGGAATCCGAATAGTCACTTCGCGTAACAGCCGGATAGATAAGAATTGGAAACCTGTCTACGGTGAACGTGCCGTTGTGAAGGAATTATATAATGCTTGCGAGATAGAGTTGGCTAAAACTGGTTCGCGGAAGAGAATGGTGCTGGATGTGCGAGCTTATAACGAAGGCGTTGCATTCCGTTATCGTTTTGTAGGAGGTGAATATTTGAAGATTGAAAATGAGTTTACCCAATTTACACTTCCTAAAGGCACTCTTGCTTGGCATACCGAACGGGCACAGACCCCTTATAATCTTTTGCCACTCGAAGGGTGGGAAAATGAGTCGGATCGTCCGTTGATGCTTCAATTGCCAGAAGGCCAATATGTTTGTCTTGCCGAGGCTCAGGTCGTGGATTATGTGCGTACCAAATTTAAACTTTCGGATGAGAAACCTTATACTTTGCTTACTTCAATGTATGGAATAGTGGAGGATATAGCTCCATATCATACGCCTTGGAGAATTGTGATGTGCGCTTCCCGGCCAGGAGATATTCTCGCTAACAATGACTTGTTGCTTAATCTGAATCCTGATTGTAAAATCGCTGATACATCCTGGATTAAACCGGGGAAGGTAATGCGGGAAGTTACACTTACCACTGAAGGTGGTAAGGCTTTAGTGGATTTTGCAGTGAAGCGCCGCTTGCAGTATATTCATTTTGATGCAGGTTGGTATGGTTTTGAATATGACAAGTCTTCTGATGCTACTACCGTAACGCTCGACCCACGGCGCAATGAGCAGATTGATGCGCTTAATCTGCAAGAAGTGATTAGTTATGCCAAGTCGAAAGGAATAGGTGTTATCCTTTATGTAAATCAACGTGCTCTTCAACAACAACTGGACGAGATACTTCCTCTTTACAAATCATGGGGTATAGCGGGTATTAAGTTCGGTTTTGTACAGGTCGGCTCTCAAATATGGACAAGGTGGATGCACGAAGCGGTGAAGAAATGTGCGCAATATGGCCTTATGGTGGACATTCATGATGAATATCGTCCAACGGGTTTTAGTCGTACTTATCCCAATCTGATGACCCAAGAAGGTATTCGAGGAAATGAAGAATTCCCTGATGCGACTCATAATACCATTCTTCCCTTTACGCGTTTTGTTGCAGGTGCCGCAGACTATACTATCTGTTATTATCGTCAGGACTTCGGGCGTTTGCATACGGATAAAGATAGTTATGGGGTACCTCGTTCTCGTACTATTCAAACAACTCCTGCTCATCAGTTGGCTCTTTCTGTAATCTATTACAGCCCTCTTCAGTATATGTATTGGTATGATAAACCCTCTGATTCACAAGATGAACCTGAATTGAAATTCTTTGATGATGTTTATACTACTTGGGATGATACGCAGGTGCTTCAAGGTAAGATAGGCGAATTCGTTACCATAGCTCGCCGCAAAGGTGAAGAGTGGTTTGTTGGTGCCATAACCAATAATGATGCTCGCGAACAGGAGATTAGTCTCGATTTTTTGCCGCAAGGAAAGTCTTATATAGCTGAGATTTATACAGATGGAGATAAATCAGTAAAAACCCGTACTCGTGTGCGATGTCAGCGGTATCTTGTGAATGCCCAGTCGGTGCTTCGTTTCTCTCTTCGTGCTTCCGGTGGTGCCGCTATTCGGTTGGTGCTTGATACAGGTGATAACCGAAATGTTCGCAACTATAGGAAGCAGAAATTATAAAGATTTAATTTTTTAAATCCAGTATGATGAAATGTGATAAGAAGAAGTGTTTATTGGCTTTAGTATTTCTGTCATCATTGTTAATGTCGTTAAAGGTTTATTCTAATGAGCCCGAAACAAATTGGAAGTATGTAGAACTGGTAAATCCATTCGTGGACAGCCATCGTTCTCGTTGGTTCTTTTTTAGTTCTGCTTGTCGCCCATTTGGTATGGTCAGTCTGAGTCCTGATACAGATACGGAACATTCATGGGGATCGGGTTATATGTATGGCTCTAAGTATATACGATGTTTTAGCCATATTCATAATTGGCAGATGTCCGGTGTTGCTGTAATGCCTACGGTTGGTCCATTTAAAGGGCATTTGGGCATGGACTCCTATCAGTCTGAATTTACTCATGAGGGTGAGATTGCCAAACCTGGGTTTCATAAGGTGAAACTTACAAATTATGATGTGACTGCTGAATTAACGTCGACAATACGGGTAGGCTTCCATCGTTATACGTTCCCCCAAAGCGATTCGAGCTATGTCCTTTTTGATACTGGCGCTTTTTTGGCTCACGGTCCTACCGCTTATTCGGAAGTCTGGAAGATTAGTGATACGGAAATAGCTGGTTGGGAAATAATGGAGCGTACAGGGCGTCGTCCTAAGGATACACCTGTCTATTTTTATGCACAGTTGAGCAAGCCGGTGGAGCAGATAGTGACTTGGCGTGAAGGGAAAATAGTGCCTAATACCAAACCTGAGCGAATTTCAGGAAAGAATGTGGGATTGGCTGTGAAGTTTCGTACCAAGGCCAATGAAAAAGTACTACTGAAGGTTGCCATTTCATACGTTAGTGTAGAGCAGGCTCGTAAGAATCTTTATGCGGAACTGGAATCATGGAATTTTGAAGAGGTAAAACATGCTTCGTTTGATGAGTGGAATACTTGGCTTGGTAAGATAGAAGTGGAGGGCGGTAGCCGTGAGCAACAGATAAAGTTCTATACAGATCTTTGGCACGCATTATTGGGACGTAGGGTAGTGAGTGATGTTGATGGGTGTTATCTTGACCAAACGTCCGACTTTCCCCGTATTTGCCGTATTCCTTTGTCTGCAAGTGGTAAACCTCTCTACAATCATCATAATTTTGATGCGTGGTGGGGGAGCCATTGGTCGCTTGATATTCTTTGGTCTATGGCTTATCCGCATCTGATGGATGATTTTTGCAATACAATGTTGGATATGTATCGTAATGGGGGACTTATTCCTCGCGGACCTTCGGGGGGAAATTATACCTATGTAATGATAGGCGATCCTGCTGTGTCTTTCTTTGCAACTGCTTATAACAAAGGTATTCGTAATTATGATGCTGATTTGGCCTATGAAGGGCTACGCAAGAATGCATTTCCTGGAGGTATTCGTGACCATGCCGGTTACGAACATAGTAAGGATGCTCATTCAGGTGGAATGGAATATTATATTAAAATGGGATATGTGCCTGATGGACGTGCGAATGTGGTAGGTATGCATACTACAGGTGCATCTATGACCTTGGAGTACGCATATCAAGACTGGTGTCTTGCCCAAATGGCCAAGGCAATGGGCAAGCAAGCTGATTATGAATTGTTCTTTGAACGCTCAAAAAATTATAAGAACCTTTGGAATAAAGCATCAGGATTCATGCAACCTAAAGGGACGGATGGAGAATGGTTACCTGATTTCGATCCACTTGAGTTGACGGAGAAAGGTGGTTTTTGTGAAAGCAATTCGGCTATATATTCTCATTATGTTCCCCACGATATGCAAGGTTTAATAGCACTTTATGGTGGTCATAAGAAATATGCCGAGCGTTTGAATGAGAACTTTGTCAAGAGTGAGCCTTATGGTTTTTTCCGTTCAAAAGATACCAAATCTGGTAATTGGACTGATTACGGTAACCAACCAGGCACGGGCATGGCTCATCTTTTCAATCATGCTCGGGCACCATGGCTGACACAAAAATGGGTGCGTAAGGTCAAAGCGGCTTATGCTGATGTTACCCCGTATGGTGGGTATCGTGATGATGAAGACCAAGGGCAGATGGGAGCTTTGGGCGTTTTAATGGCGATGGGACTGTTTGAAGTGGACGGAGGCTGCGCTGTAAAGCCTTATTATGAGATAACCTCTCCTATATTTGATAAAGTGACCATACATCTTGACAATAGGTACTATCCGGGAAAGACTTTCCAAATTGTAACTACGGGCAATTCCGACAAAAATATGTATATCCAACGGGCTACGTTTGATGGAAAACCCTGGGATAGGTGTTGGTTCTATCATGAAGATTTTGCTAACGGTGGTGTTCTTGAATTGCATTTGGGTGATAAGCCTAATAAGCAATGGGGAATTGGTAAATTGCCGCAGGATGATTAAAATGCGGAGGTTGCGTCAAAACGTTGACACAACCTCCGTATAGCTTTTCTTATTTGAATAGGTCTTTAATTGGGGATATTCCTAAAATAAGGAAATTTAAGGCAACTAATTCATTGCGAGTTGGTTGCCTTTTTGTCTCTTTAAGCATTCCCCCAAAAAACGGTTTGACGGCCAAAACGGGGGTAATCTAAACTAAAAACACATGGTAAAGATACAAAAAATCTCAGAAATCGAACCTCGTTTGGGTTTTACTGAGTTCGATATGCTAAAAAATATCGTCAAAGTTTTGCAACGAGTGAATTAGGCCGCCTCCATGCTCTGTTTCCTTTCTCGGAATTGGCCCGACAAATGCATTTGAAGTCCTCTGCTTTGGGGCGTAAAAGTTATTTTTCTCCCGAAGGTAAAATAGCCTTGATGGTCTTGAAGTCCTATACCAACTTTTCCGATGCACAACTGATTGAGCATTTAAACGGTAATATTCATTACCAGTTATTTTGTGGTGTTCAGATTGATCCGCTTCATCCACTAACCAATCCTAAAATCGTTAGTGCAATTCGTCAGGAACTAGCGGATCGCCTTGACGTTGAGTCCCTCCAGCTCATTCTTGCCGAGCATTGGACACCTTATCTTGAGAACCTTCATGTCTGTATGACCGATGCCACCTGTTATGAAAGTCATCTGCGTTTCCCTACTGATACCAAACTCTTATGGGAAGGTATTGTATGGCTTCATCGTCATCTGTGCAAACATTGCCAGACCTTGCACATACAACGTCCCCGTAACAAGTATCTTGATGTACGCCGTGCCTATCTTGCTTATAGCAAACTGCGTAAACGCAAGAAATCACAGACTCGTATGATTACACGAAGGTTACTTCAGTTATTGGAAAATTCAATACTGCCAACAGATAATCCAAATGATCGCCTGTCATAATATAACAGGCATTGTTCATTACATAATTGTTGGCATCATATGCAAAAGCCATTTGGTTTCCGATTATTTTCCATACAATTTTTGGCTTAGAAAAATCCTCCGATTCTTCGTGGCAGAGATATAAAGAGGTATGGATATGACTGGGCAGGGCAATGGCTAATATATATCCCTTGGCATTTCCCATACCAATTTGATGAATCTATAACTGGTGCTTCTGAAAAGGCAGAAAAAGCGTTTAAAGAACAATATCCTGCTGTATATAACCATATGTTGGAATATAAAGAACCACTTTCTAAACGAAACAAAGCAGTTGTCTCTTATACACATCTCCGAGCCCACGAGACAAGAGGCAATCTCGTATGCCG
>ERZ1027051.884-NODE-884-length-12362-cov-7.003169_pt1 | contig 12362 bp, 6 predicted proteins | sample MGYA00519429_ERZ1027051 | MGnify/ENA primary metagenome ERZ1027051 (study PRJEB26926, sample SAMN06164598) | human gut metagenome | biome: ENVO:00009003; feature: ENVO:2100002; material: ENVO:00002003 | host: Homo sapiens | place: USA | collected 2012 ... | reverse complement strand
GATGAGCCGCCTCCGGTTGCTCCACCGCCTCCGGAAGATGAGCCGCCTCCGGTTGCTCCACCGCCTCCGGAAGATGAGCCGCCTCCGGTTGCTCCACCGCCTCCGGAAGATGAGCCGCCTCCGGTTGTTCCACTTCCTCCGGAAGATGAACCGCCTCCGGTGGAACTGTCCTCTTTGATTGTAACGGTCGCGGCTTCACTTGTCACTGTTTCGTAATAATTCTGTCCATCCTTATCATCCGGCTCATATACTGCCTTAAACTGATAAGAACCGCCACGTTTTAAGTCTGATACAACCGTATCGGCTTCCCCATATACGAGTTTTTCCTGTGCCTTTATTATGGTTCCGTCCTGATAAAAAGAAATCGAACCAAGCGGAATACTGCCATTTCGAACTCCATCTACCTTTGCATACAGATGTACGGAATTACCGTTTTCTGTCTCTGCCGTAAGGCGAATCGATGGTTTCGCCGCTGTAATGGTAAAGGTTCCGACTTTTTCCTCTATCACATCGTACTGGTTTCCAGTTACTTTAAACCACACCTCATAGCTGCCCGGCTGCACCGGAACAACATTTTTCCCATCCTGCCGATAGAAAACTTCAGGCTTTACCTGCGAATCTACCGTCTGTCCGTTGTCCGTTCGGACTACATTTACCGTGGAAACAAAGCAGCTCTGTTTCAGCCCTGTGTATGCAGCTGTCTGCTGGATGGTATCATACTGCATCTTTACGGCAATTGGATTTACCGTCACGGTTTCGTTTGCCTGGGAAGGAAGTGCCCTGTAGTTTTCATTGGCTGCTCCTGCATAAGAAACTGTAATTGCATTTTCTCCCATATGAAATCCGTTTGCCTCTGAAACCGGAATCTTTATGGCTGCCACTCCTTTTTGAAGCGTGATGCCGGATACTTCATAAGGGGTCTGGTTAATGTATACCGAAAAATCAGCAGACGGCACGTTCTGTCCCTGTAAGCTGCTATCTGTATAGACCGTCTGCACGGTAAGATTCAGTTCATCCTGCATGGACACGGCCGATGGTAATCCATTTATCGTAGTGGTTGTTTCCTGTGAAGTAACCGTCGAACCGGATGTATCCGGATCTTTGTTTACAATCAAAACTACCTTCTGCTCAATTTGTTCATCTGCTGAAAATGGACGGATTGTGATGTAGTAGGTTCCTTCTTTTACTGTAGAACTCTCAGTCGTGTGATAGCACATGGGTGTGATCGTATCATCTGTAATTTCCTCATATGATACCCCCGTCATAAACATTAAATTTAACTCTGGAATACAAATAAAACTATCCCCGTTCTCTGTAACTGTTTTTGAAAAATAAGCAGTTCCATTAAATGTTACTTCATATTCCATCGGAACAAACCCTAGATCCCGATCATACTCATCCGTTTGCTCCAGCCAGGCTACCTCTGCCAGATATGGTTTTGGATTCTTATTTTCATACTCACCGACTTTTGAAATCTCCGAAACCGTTGTGGTAATTACCGGATTTTTTATGGTCATATTTTTTACTGCAACCGGTTCATTCCCTGACAACTCACTGGTTTTCCAGATTTCTCCGTTTCCAGACGATGTCCGTTCCAGTGTCATTCCCATCTGTCCGTCTGTCGGTGTAAAAGAAACCGCCGTACCCGCAGCACTTCCAAGTTCCAGATAGGTGTGACCATACTCCGCAATTCCGGATTTTCCATTTCTTCCATTCACGGTTTCAAATGTAAGTGCACCCGTAATGGTATCTGTAACATTCAGCTTCTGTTCTTTTCCTAAGATCAGTCGGTTTCTTGCAGAATCCGCACTCACAATCGAATGTACCTGTGGAGTTTCCATTTGGGAAAGATCAATCGCACTTGCCCCTTCCAGCCTGACCGTACAGCTGTCCAACGCTGCCGGTGCAAATGTTCCACCGCCCTTTACTGTGAGGTTTCCTACTTTGCTTATACCTGGAATTCCGGTATAGGACTGGTCGGTATCTATGGTCAGAAATGTCTTCCCTGCGTGATTTTCAGATACTCCGTACACCTGTTTCGTATCGGAACCGGTAAGTGAAATTTCCACATCGCCGGAAACCGTATATTGTCCATCCGCTGCCGGTGGATCCGGCTCCTGCGTGGAAAACCAGTCATCCTGATTTACATATGGTTCAATGGCACCGGATGCATAGATTTCCCCATTTTGCGTACCGGAAACGTGCGCAAGCACGATCTGTGTCTTACCGTCATATGTTCCGTTCATGGAACCGGCATAAATATTCCCCAGATTGGTACCACCACCCATAATCAGAATCTGTGCCTCTGATCCCGGATGATTCCCCATATTCTTTCCATTCTCATAAAGGGATCCGCCAAAGATATCTACATAGCGGAATCCGCTGTCGCACGTAACATTCTCAAGAACAAGTTTATGCCCATTTGCAAAAATTGCATCGTGCAGACGATTGGAAAACCGCAGCGTAATGTTTTTAAATGTCACATCCGTATTCAGGATAAATCCCCCCTTACGGTTGGAAAAAGTATTTCCATTTCCGTTGACGGTCACGCTTTTATCAAAAATAAACGGTTCCGCAGCCTCGGCATTTAAAAAAGCACCACTTCCCAAAATTGAGATTTCATCCCCATTGCCGGCAGCCGCATAGGCATCCTCAAATAAATTGTAGGGATTTCCATAGCTTCCATCTCCGGAATGGGTAGAATTTCCATCTTTAAATTCCGTATAGATCGTTCTTGCCGCTGTCTGCACAGCCTCCTGCGCCTTTACCGGCACGACAGGCTGCACGGTAATACACATGGTGAGCACGATAAAAAATGCCCATAGACGTTTTGCTACATTGTCTGGTTTCATCTGATTGTTTTTTTTCATCCATTTCTCCTGATAATCAGAACAGGGGGATGAGTCAAAAACTCATTCCCCTGTCACTTCATTGATAGTCTCTGCCATCATCCTAACATGGTTTCCTATCATCGTCAACAAATTTATGACCTGTTTTTATACCTATATCATCTGCTGATTTTATATTTTATTATTTCTATCTGTTCTATCTGTGTGATATCAATCTTCTGATTGAAAATATAACGAGCCCCACAATATTTCATTTCACTTGCAGATGCATAGCCATCTCCAAGTTCTTCAAGATCTGTACCATCCATGAAAGGATGTTTCTTTTTTTCAGTTCCTTTTCTGTCATCGGTAAGAGGTAACTCTCCTATGGAATATTGCTTTCCGTCTTTTGTTGTTGCAACTACATGATAAAAACACCCTTTTTCTCTCCAGTCATTGACGGGACAAATACTAACCGTATAAGGTGTAATTTCAACAGGGATTGTTTTTTTTGTTTTCTTAACATCCGCTTTTAACATCTTCTCCTTCATTGGAACAACTTTTCCCTTAACCAAAACATTTTTTAATGGCGTATTTGAATTATCCGGTGATTGAAATCCCTTATATACTTTCGGATTTTTCCACGCAGTATCATCAGAATAAAAGCCGCACACATTGATCTGAATACCATCACCTGTATCTATTACATCCACCTTACTGGTAGTATCTAACCCACCTAACCAATAATTTGTTCCTTCCAAAGATTTTGCGTTCGGAAGGAACACCTTTGCACGCATAACCTTCGTATTTGAAGCAACCTGAATTGATGATATGATTATCTTTTGTTCTTTTCTGCCATCATCTTCTCTACTGTTTGATTTTGCATCAGAATTTTTTCCACACGCACACAGACAATATAGCATTGTAAAAATTAATAAGTACAGACTGATTTTCTTCATTCACCAGATTGCTCCAATTTCTTTTTCTTTAAAACACTAAGGATTAATATGCTTCCTATCACTATAATTCCAATGCCAGCCACATATTTCATCGAACTTCTGCTCTGTACTCCAGCTCCTGTACTTACCTCAGAATCTTCAATATAAGTATCTGAAATGTCTGCTACAGACTCAAATGAATAGACACCGCTTTCCACATTTTGAGTTTCCGGAATTTTCTCCATAACCGGATACTGATACCCTAACGAAATCCAGATACGTGCTGTTTCATCATCCATCCCAAGTGCAACCGGCTGTCTCATTCCCGGTTGACTTCCCACCAGTACTACTCTCGTACAGTCCGATAATGCCTCTCGTTTTTCCAGAAGTATATCATAGTAAGGTTCCACTGTATGTTCTGCTGTCTCTGTAATCATCCATTTTCCGGCATGATTTTTTACTTCTTCCTGTTCTGCTTTTGTCAATACAGACTTTGCTTCTTCACGCAATGGAAGTCCTTTGGCTACGGTAAACATTCCATATGTCTTTTCCATTTTAAAAGGAATGACCCATACATAATTTGCACTTTCCAGAGCACTTGTGAGTTTTTTCGTATCTGCCGTCTGCAATTTTATAAGATTACAATCCACATATACTTTTAATGCCTTGTCATAATCGATGGTTGCATCCGGCTCTTCTTTTTTCATTTCATCCTGTAAATTACTAATTTCTGTCCAATCGCTGCTCGTTATTAACTGATCCTGATCGGAAACCGGTATTTCCGCGGCATAGACAGCAGAACCTGCTATCGTAAAAATTGTAATCATCATAAGCATTATTTTTAAAATATTTTTCATAGCCATCCCCCCTCTCTTGTGTATACTATACTTCATTTTTCCCATTATTCTTTCTGCATGTTAAAATTGGTTTGATTTTCGTCAAAATCTGCATTAAAAATCCCATAGCATACACCATGGGATTTTTTCAAAGATATAACACAATCTGAACCTCAAATATATTTTCATCGATATTTATAGATTTCCATCCCCCGTATTTGTCTACAACATCTGAAATGTTCTGCATACCGATTCCATGCAATGCCTGTTGTTTCTTCCTTGTCAGTAAACGTTCTCCCTGTTTATTGACTTTTCCATCAAACGTATTTTTCACCTGTATACCCAGAATTCCCCTGTCATATTGTATCCGAATCTCCAAAAAACGATCTTTTATCTGCTCCATTGCCTCAATTGCATTGTCCAACAGATTTCCAAACAAAACATTCCAGTCATATCCATCCACTGGCAACTGGCACGGAATCACGATCTGCGACTGAATCTGACAGGACATTGCCTCCGCTTTTGCCAGTTTATGATTCAAAATCATATCCAGTTCCAGATTCCCCGTATTCACATACTTATGCTCCGTCTGCAAATGCTCACTCATTTTATTTACATATTCCTGTGCCTTATCATACCTTCCTTCATTAAGATATATCTGCAGAAGATACATATGATTTTTCATGTCATGCCGCAAAGAATCCAGCTTTTTCTGATTCTGCTGCATGATATGCATCTGCTCCTGATAGGCCATCATATGTTCCTTTAAAAGCCGTTGCTGCATTTTATCCTGATAAGCTTCTCCCAAACGGTCATACAAATAGAACATTCCAAGATCTACAACGATCATAATAGCCAGTGATAATACTGTTTTTGGCGAATTTTCGCCGGATACACTCTCAAGAGCATATATCCAGACAATATTTCCGGCTAATACAAGAATCATAAAGTAATAGTTCTGTGTTTCCATAACCCTTCGCCGACATATCACCTGTCTTATTCCCATTGCTATGAGCAGATTGACCATTGCCCCTGTGATGGTTCCCATTGCCCGCCCTTCGGAAAACAAAGAAAAATCTCCCAGATAATAATACATGATAAATTCTATGGTAAGCCCCAGCAATACTGTAAAACAACCTGCCATTATTTTCTGCAGTATACTTCCTTCATACAATATACCTTCTGCCGCCCAGAGAAGCAGTACCATACTCACCGTAGTTCCCATGGCATTTCGAAAACCAAATGCAACAACTGTATTAATAAGCCATACGATCACATAAACAATATTTGCCATCCGTGGCAGTTTTCTTTTCTTTTCCAGAAAAACATCCGTCACTTTAAAACTTACATACACACTTAATATGTTACATACCGCTTCAAATATTCTTTCTATGTTATTCACCCACCACACCTCATCTTTTCCACAATTGCATGATCAAGGTTATTTTTCATAGACCGACTGACCGGAATGTCATCCCCATTGATCATGTGTACGCTGTCTTTCTGAAAAGATTCTGCATACCGCAGATTAATGACATAAGATTTATGTACCACACAGAATAAATGCGGATTCAACGCAGGAATAACCTCCGAAAGTTTTCCATAAACACATAATATATCATTTGCTGTTACCACTTGAATTTTTCTGGCAAGGCTCTGCAAATAAAAAACAGAATGTTCTTCTATCCGTATCGAATTTCTTCCTTTCCCAATTTCTATAATATGTGGCTGAAACTGATACAGCCTTTCATATTCATCTAATATATAATCTACTCGTTCCTGTTGTATGGGTTTCACGAGGAAATTCATTGGACGCAGATCAAAAAGCTGCATGGCATACATTTCTTTTGCCGATACAAAAACAATCTGCATGGATTCATATTGGATCTGGGATCGAATCCAGTTTCCAACGATAATCCCCGAGCTGTCCCCTAATTCAATATCCAAAAATAACAAATCATATCTTTCGCTTTGCTGCAGTTTTTGAATAAATTCTGCTCCACTTGTATAACCGTCAACATCCACTTTTATTCTTTTCATTTCTGCAAACCGAAAAATACTTTGTTCCAATTTATAAATAAATTGTATATCATCATCACATATTGCTACTTTTATCATTGTATATCCTGTAATTTATTTTCCTCTCTATTTCAGGATTTCCTGCAGCCGCGCATCTGTATGCAGGAGTTCCTTCGCGCGATCCCTATATTGCTGCTCATGCAGATACGTATAGCGGAACGGTTTGATCGATGGTGCCAGATCAACTGCTTTCTCAAAATCCTCCCGCCGAAGATCCAGTGCTTTTACATAATCCCAGAACCCCGTCTGCATAAAAATTGTGTCTACCCTCCGGTAACGATGATCCTGCACAACACTCATCAGATATGTTGCAATGCCGACCTGAATACCATGAAGCTGCGGATGCTCAAGCATCTTGTCCAGCGCATGGGAAATCAGATGTTCGCTGCCGCTCGTTGGCGCACTGCTGCCCGCAATCTCATTTGCAATTCCGCTCATCGCAAGAGAATCCAGAAGTTCCTTTAAAAACAGATCATCCTGTATCGAAGTAAACGGTGTGCGCACAAAACTGTTGACTGCTTTCTTTGCAATCATAACAGCAAAATCGTTGACTTTTCCGTACCCATGTTCTTCCTCAAAAATCCAGTCATACAGTGCGGTAATTTTTGATACCATATCGCCGATTCCGGAATATAAAAATTTCTCCGGTGCACTGCGGATAATCCTTGTATCCACCACAATCCCATATGCAAGTTTTGCCGGAACGGACTTGCGGCGTCCTTCCACCAGAAGGGAAGCACTGGCACTTGAAAAGCCATCGCTTGATGCCGATGTCGGGATGCTGATAAACGGCAGATTTCGCAGAAATCCACAATATTTCGCACCATCAATCACTTTTCCGCCACCGATGCCGATGACTGCCTGCGTCTTCGCCGGCATGGAAAATGCAAGACTGGTCAGATCTTCCAACCGCACGGTATCCAGTTCCTGATATTCTAAAATATCAATGTCCTCCTGCTGCAATGCTTCCATAACGGTAGAACCAAACATTTCTACAAGACCGTTTCCAAATAATACAACTACTTTCTGTAACTGTAACTCTTTTAAGTAAATCCCCAGATTGTCCAATGCACCCGCACCGATCTTTAAAAGTGCCGGAATGGAAATGTGTTTTCCTGCCATAATAAATGTTCTCCTTCTCATTCTCTTTTCTATTGATTTTAGTATAAACAAAGGTTCCTGAAATTACAATCAATTCCCCCGAAAAAACGCACACGCTTCTCTTTACAATTATGGGTAAGAAAAAAGACGATTTCCTGCGAAACCGTCTTTTTCTTATTAAAATTCTGACGAAACTCCTGTAAATTTACTTTGTCACTTTGATCGTCATCTTTACCGTCTTTGTCTTTCCGTTCTTTAAAGTGACTTTTACTTTCACAACTGCTTTGCCAGCTTTCTTTGCGACAATTGTACCATTTTTATTCACTGTTACAACCGGCTTTTTGGAAGATGTATAAGTGATCTTCTTTACATTTTCCATGTTCAGACCCTTATCAAAAGTAACTTTTGCCTTCTTTCCGTTTGCAACCGTTTTCTTGGTATCCTTTAATGCAACACTCTTTAAGATTTTACTGCTCAGGGCTTTTGCATCCTTCTCATTCAGCAGTACATAATCACCGGCATCTTTGGTATCCGCTGTCACAGTTCCGTCTTTGGAAACCTTATAAGTCCTGCTGCTGATCAGGACTTTTTCTCCTGTCTTTTTATCAACTTTTACAAGTGTCAGCTTTTTGCCTGCCTGCAGATCCTTCGCATTGACAGATACGCTGTTCATCACTTTGCCGGAAGCGTTCTTTGTTGTCTGGGTAATCGTGATGTCGCTGGTTCCTGCCTCTTTGACTAATTTTGCAACCACATCTGCTGAAATTGTAGTCTTCTTTGTCTCGGAAGCATTCTTTACTGTTTTGTCCAGCTGTGCCCGGGCATCTGTCACTTCTCCCTTATCGTTCTTTTCAACGGTAAGTGTCGCATTTGTATCTTTTGCAATATTCTCAAATGTTTTGTCCGTTTTCTGGGTTTCCGATGGTTTTGTATCCGGTGTTGTTGTGCTGCCGGAATTTCCACCAGAGGTGCTGCTGCCGGAGGAAGAATTTCCGCCATTATTTCCACTCTGGCTGGTCTGTTTTACCGCAATCAGGCCATCGGCATCTGCTTTTGCAGCTTCCGCGTCACTGATCGTTGTTCCTTTGAATGCATCAAAGTAAAGTACCGATTCCACATCTACCGCGGAACCTGCCGGGTTGGAATTACACCAGAGTCCGAATGCCTGCACATCTTTTAAAGCATCCCCACTAAGTTTTCCACCCATCTTCCCTTTAAAAGCGGAGAATGGAACGATTACTTCATAGGCATCTTCTGTCTTTGCAAGATTAGTCAGATATACTTCATACTCTTCTCCTCCTGCCTTGATCTGTACAACAACCTTCTGCCCTTTTCCATCAAGTTTTGTCCAGAATTTCAATGCATTATAGGCTGAAAAATCTGTATTGCTCAGAGTTGCATTTACCAGACCCGTCCAGACTTCCGAACCGGTTGTTTTTAATTTGTAATGAAATGCAGCACCATATGTACCGTCTGCCTTATGCTCCTGATCCAGCGTAAAGGACGAACTGCATCCAGCGGCAGAATTTCCACCGTAAGCTGCATCCAGAAGTCCATTACTCCCAACATAGTAGTCAAAATTTTCCAGCACACCTGCCGGAGCTTTGTCCTTTTCTTTTCCGATACTCAGATTTGTGATCGTGGACAGTTCTTTTCCATCTGCAACGAGCGTAATGGATGCAACATCTGTTTTTCCGATCTGATCCATTTCCTCTTGTGTCAGCTGTGCCGTATAGCATCCATCGGAGCCTTTCGCAGCCGGCAATGTCAACTGTTTGCCTTTTGCCGTATCCTTTACAACAAACGATACCTCACCGGCATTGGAAACACTTGCTTTTAATGCAGTTGGCTTTAAAATCGTATCCATATCAAACGGTGCTACCATGTATCCGCTGACATCTTTGTAATTATCCGTCTTTACTCCTGCGTACTTATCGATATTTCCATAGAAATTCGTACCGTTTCCAAATACTGAATCCTCATTGTTGTAGTAATCAATAAACTCATTGATCATTTCCTGACCCATGGTATCACTGTATTTATACGGCACATAGAAATTGGTATCGCTGAAATTTGCCCATACCATATAATATGGCATGTCGTTTTTCTTTGCGATATCATTCACTTTCTGATACCAGTTCACACCCGACTTTGCCTCACTGACCGGATTATTTTTTACAAGAAGCCCTTCGTTATCACTTCCATCCTTCTTCATCACACGTACACCGGTCTCCGAAATTGCAGCCAGCTTGTTATGCTGTTTTGCAAGTGATGATACAACCTGACAGGTCTGATCCAGATGATCAAAGAACGACGTATCTGCTTCAGCCGGATAGGTATTAAAATCGTTGTAATAGTCAAATGCCAGAATATCTACATAGGCATCTCCCGGATAACGCGACATATACTCCGCCTCGGTCTCCAGCGGTCCGTTTGGCGAATACACATAAAGCATATTGTGCACGCCTTTGGATTCCAGATAATCTCTGGTATATGCATACAGACTCTTATAACTTTCCGCCGTGTTTCCAGTTCCCCACCAGAACCATCCGCCGGTATTCTCATGCAGTGGACGGAAGATGACCGGGATATTCTCTTGTTCCAATGCATTGGCATAGAATGCAATCGTATCAAGATATGCCTTAAATACCTCATTCTTCTCTCCACCAGGCAAAATCTTCTTTAACGAATCACCGGATAAATCTTTTGCTTCATTAAAATCACAGTTATAGAAATCGTAGGTTCCATCTGCATTCTTTTTAATCTTTGCGTTGGTGAAATTCGGCATATGGGTGGATAAGGTAACGATTGCACCGTTTTGGGCCGCCTTTTTGCTGTAGTCAATGGAATTCTGCAGTGCAGATGCCGCATCCGTACCACCAGCCTCGCTTCCAAACAGTGCAAGGGAATCGATTCCAAAAATACCGCTGACAGAACCGGTCACATCATGGACATCTCCTAACTCATCCTTTGTTCCAACCGAACGGCTCACATCATTCTGATGTCCAAACAGTACCTGATCACTTTCGGTCAGTCCCTGCAGATATGCATACAATGCCTTTGCGCTATTGCTGGCATCCGGATCTGTCATGGTCAGGGTTTTATCTGTTGCTTCTGTTTTTGCCTGTGTTCCGTCTGTATTCGGTGTTGCGGTAATTGTCACAAAATCACCACTGGCATCCTTCTGGGAAAGTATCAGATTATCCAGATAAACATCCCCTGCAAAGGAACTGTTGGCTCCGATAAGTCCGATTGTCAGATCATCCATTGGTGTGGCAGATGGAGAAAATCCTAAAGTAACTGTAACTTTCTTATATCCGTTTCCTGCATCTGCTGCCTCGGACGAATCTATGCTGGTATCTTTATTGATTCCGCTATTGGAGAAAAATTTTATCTTGGAAATATTACTGTTTTCCGGATAAATCAAATCCACACTCACCTGATTATAATTGCTGATATCAGCCGGTGTCTCCGGTGTGAATTTCACTTTTGCCTCACTCCATGATTCGCCGGAGTTGGCTGTATAATCCAGGCTTACTTTTAATCTTCCGTCTCCGCCATTTGCATCATAGGAACATTTCGGAGCAGCATTTTCTTCTCCACCGTGGAAATACTGATATCCGGTTTCGCCTGCCCACAGATTTACCTGGGATTCATCATTTAAATCAGAAAGAACGGTTGGCTCCTGTTTGGTCAGTTCCTGTTTATCGCTTGATAAATTTGTGAGAACTACATTTGAAAATGTCACAGTTCCCTTAAATCCGGTTCCCACAAGAACGAATTCAACATCCATCAATGTATCCGGTGTTATTCCTGAAAACTTTACTTTCAGATCAGCTGAATAATTCTCCCCAACTTTCATAAAAGAATCCTTCTGCAGCCACTGGCAATCCGTACTGTTGTTCCATCCCCATTTTGATCCCAGTTTTGTTACACCCTGGATATTCAGATGCGCTTTATCTGCATCCAGCGACTGATAGGATGTTTCATCCAGTGTTACCTTTGCAGTTAATTCATACTCTTCATTCACATTTCCCGACGAGCCATTGATGGATTCATCATATGCAAAAGTAATTTTTCCTGCACCATTCCAGTCTTCTTCTTGCAATCCTGAAAAATCAATGGTTTCTGTTGTTTTTGCGTTCTCATTTTTGTACAGTTCTGTACGTGTTACTGTTGGTGCTGACGCTTCATTTGTTTCCGCCGCATACACAATCTCATTCTGTAAAAATGTGCATGCCTCCGGTGTCAGTGACCCCATCATTGCTGCTGCCAGCGTGATGGCAACAATCTGTTTTCCTACCCTTCTCATGTTTTTGCTCTACCTTTCCTTTCTTCTCCATTTTAGTTGTAAAAACCTTCCAGCACCCTCCATCTATCCGGTTTCACTTAATAAAAAAGCAATTGCACGCTGCTTCCCATATTTCAGGGAGAGGGTACTGCATACTTGGGGAGTGCAGTAAAAATATGGGAACCAGTGTGCAATTGCTTTATTTATTTGATAAATTCAGTATATCATAAAGTAATTTTAAGTCAATATTTAGTTAATAGAAAATTAAACATTTGTAAAGTATTACTTA
>ERZ1027051.883-NODE-883-length-12373-cov-5.740299_pt1 | contig 12373 bp, 10 predicted proteins | sample MGYA00519429_ERZ1027051 | MGnify/ENA primary metagenome ERZ1027051 (study PRJEB26926, sample SAMN06164598) | human gut metagenome | biome: ENVO:00009003; feature: ENVO:2100002; material: ENVO:00002003 | host: Homo sapiens | place: USA | collected 2012 ... | reverse complement strand
GATTGCCTCTTGTCTCGTGGGCTCGGAGATGTGTATAAGAGACAGCCATTTATCCTGTTTAAGCATCTGCATCTTAGCCTCCTTATTGCGGCAAGCGTAACAAAGATACTTTTACAAAAGATTAATGCCGTTGATTCTGGACAAAAAATGTGATAAATTACTGTCAAGATAAATTTTATACGGTACTGAAATGAACGAAACCAAACTGCTGAATGACGGCATTGCCGCTCTTGAAAACAAAATTGTGACCGTGCGGGAACTGTGTGAAAAGCAGGTTCTGCTGTTTTATCGCGACGAACTGCGAAGAATTCGCCCCTGTCCGGAAAACGAACAGTTTCAGCGGCCGGGCAAAGGCATTGGCGGCCGCGGCGACAAAATGGTGTTTCAAAAACTGGTCTGCCGCGACGAAGCAGACCGTCCGATTAAGGAAAACGGCAGCCTGAAGACCAAAATCTGCGCCTTTGAAAACATAGAAACTTATGTCGATTTCATTGTCAACGGCAAAACGCCGCAGCGAAAGCCACTGGCTTTTTATAACGGCATGACCATGGAAGAATATATAAACATTCAAACAAGCACCAACATTTACGGCAGCCGTTCTTATTAAACGAAACCCCGCCTTATCGGCGGGGTTGTTTTTTCGTTCAAAGAAGAAAACTATTCGACGTCTTCGGCGGCGTCCGGCTCGCTGACGGCGTCACTCAACGCCTCGTCGAGTTCAGAAACGCTTTCGCCCAGGACTTCGCTTCCGGTTTCTTCCTCCAGTTCCTCATCGTCGCCGGCATCGGCATCAAGCCAGGTAACGGAAACGACGCGTTCATCATCCGCGGTGCGGAAGAGAATAACGCCCTGCGTCTTACGGCCGGCAATACGGATATCCTTAACCGGCATGCGAATCAGTTTGCCGCCGTCAGTAACCATCATAATCTGGTTATCGTCCTCAATCGGGAAGGAGCTGACAATTTCCTTGTTACGGGCAGACATCTCCATATTGGCAATACCCTGTCCGCCGCGGCCGGTGGTGCGATATTCGTACGAAGAGGTACGCTTGCCGTAACCGGTGGAAGTAACGGAAAGAATAAACTGTTCCTTCTCTTTCATTTCCCTGTAGAGTTCCGGCGTCAGCACGCTGAGCTCAAGACCGGTTTCTTCTACGGAAACCTCGCAATCGCCGCCTCTTTCGGCCTGAATGCGTTTGGCCGCCGAAGATATGCGGGCATATTCGTCGCGCTGTTCGGAAGTGGCGTCGCTGTGATTCAAAATGGACATGGAAACAACCTCGTCGCCGTCAGCCAGCTTGATGCCGCGAACGCCGGTCGAGTTGCGGCCGACGAAAACGCGAACCTCGGTAACCGGGAAGCGGATACATTTACCGCTGCGGGCCGCCAGCATAATGTCGTTTTCTTCGGTACAGATACGAACGTTAATCAGCTTATCGCCCTCGTCAAGCTTCATGGCGATTTTGCCGTTGCTCTGAACATTGACAAAATCCATCAGCGAGTTGCGGCGGACATTGCCCTGCGAAGTGGCAAACATGATGGAGAGATCCTTGCACTCTTCCTCGTTTTCCGGCAATTTCATAATCGTGGTAATGGTTTCGCCTTCGTCAAGCGGCAACAGGTTGATGAAAGGCTTGCCCTTGGAAGTCGGCGATCCGAGAGGCAGTTTGTAAACCTTCATCTTGTAAACCAGCCCCTTGGACGAGAAGAACAAGACCGGCGTATGCGTTGAAGCCACGAACAGACGGGTAACAAAGTCTTCGTCCTTGGTCGCCATGCCCGACTTGCCCTTGCCGCCGCGTTTCTGCGCCTTGTAGGCGTTCAGCGGCACGCGTTTGATATAGCCGGCTTCGGTAACGGTAACAACCATTTCCTCACGCTGAATAAGCGATTCAATATCGGTGTCATATTCAATATCTTCAATCTTGGTACGGCGCGGCGTTGCATATTCGTCTTTAATAGCAACCAGTTCGTCACGCATAATGCCGTAGAGTTTTTCGCGGCTGGAAAGGATTGACAGATATTCCTTAATGTCTTCGCCGATGGTCATCAGTTCTTCGTGAATCTTGTCGCGTTCCAGACCGGTTAAACGCTGGAGCTTCAAATCCAGAATGGCTTTAGCCTGAGTTTCGGACAAACGATAAAGGCCGTTTTCGACCTTACGGTCAGGCTCGTCAATCAACTGTACCAACGGTTCGATGTCGCGCGCCGGCCAGGCTTTGGCCAACAAGGCGTCTTTGGCGTCCTGCGGGTTCGGCGAGGTGCGGATTAATTCGATAACCGGGTCAAGGTTTTCAACCGCAAGAGCCAGACCGACCAAAGTATGGGCACGGTCGCGGGCTTTGTTCAGCTCGTAAATGGTACGGCGGCGGATTACTTCTTCGCGGAACTCGATAAACGCGGCAATGATGTCCTTAAGGTTCATCATCATCGGACGGCCGCCGTTGATTGCCAGCATATTCATACCGAAGCTGGTTTGCAGCGGCGTATATTTATAGAGCTGATTTAAAACGACGTCGGCCTGAAAATCGCGTTTGACTTCAATAACGACACGCACGCCCTGACGGTCGGATTCGTCGCGGATGTCGGAAATGCCTTCCAGCTTTTTGTCCTTGACCAGTTCGGCAATGCGCGAAACCAGCGCGGCTTTGTTAACCTGATAGGGAATTTCGTGGACAATAATCGCTTCCTTGTCCTTATGCAGTTCTTCAATCGTGCATTTGGCGCGCATCATAATCGAACCGCGGCCGGTATAATAAGCCGATTTTGCACCGCTGTAGCCCAGAATCATACCGCCGGTCGGAAAGTCAGGCCCCGGCACGATGGAGATAAGGTCGTCAATACTGATATCCGGATTGTCGATGTAAGCGCAGCAGGCGGTAACGACTTCGCCGAGGTTATGCGGCGGAATGTTGGTGGCCATACCGACGGCAATACCGTTGGCGCCGTTAATCAGCAGGTTCGGATAACGCGCGGGCAAAACCGTCGGCTCCTGAACGGTTTCGTCATAGTTCGGCATAAAATCGACGGTTTCCTTGTCGATGTCTTCAATCAGCGCGTGAGCCACCTTTTCCAGGCGGGCTTCGGTATAACGCATGGCCGCGGCAGAGTCACCGTCCATCGAACCGAAGTTTCCCTGTCCGTCTACCAGCGGCAGACGCATGGAGAACGGCTGCGCCATACGAACCATGGCATCGTAAACCGAGCTGTCGCCGTGCGGGTGATATTTACCGAGCACGTCGCCGACGATACGGGCGGATTTACGATACGGACGGTTATAGTCATAACCGTTTTCATACATGGAATAAATAATGCGGCGGTGTACCGGTTTCAGGCCGTCGCGGACATCCGGCAGCGCGCGCGAAACGATGACGCTCATGGCATAGTCGAGGTAAGAGCGGCGCATTTCCTCGGTAATCGAAATAGGCGAAATGTCTTCGCCGTTTTCCTTTACCGTCACAATCTGATTGTCTAATTCATTATCGATTTCATCAGTCACTTTAATTGTACCTTTCTGTTTTAAACTGCCGTAACTATAGCAAAAATACATTTCGACCGCTAACGAATAATCCGACTTATGAACACCCTTTTCGTTTCTACGGGCAAAAAAACGGCCTTAAAATCGATTTTTGCCGAAACTGTATTTTTAAAAGTTAACAGCGCATAAAAAAATAAGGCTCTTTTGGCAAAGAGACCTTATTTTGGCGGTCAGCGCTCCAATTCGTACCCGTTCGGTTCCTGTCCGGCGAGCAGAATGGTAAGCGAATTGTAAAACAGATTGCTGTTTTTGAGCCGGCTGAACAAAAGTTCGCACAACCCCAGTCCCGGACGAAAATATTCCGTCGTTTCGGACTGCGGCGCAAGACTGGCGCACAACGGCCGCAGCGGATTGTCCAACGGCGACGGCAACTGCAAAAGGGCCAGACGGTCTTTAACCAGCCGCCGGTTACGGTAACAGGCGTTAGCCGGTTCCGACCAAAAACGGCATAACGGCGGTTCAGGCTGTTCAATCAGCCGTTCTTTCGGCGGGATAAGCCCCTGCTCCATTTTGCCGGACAGATTTTCATAACAGAGCAGCATATAGAAATCCGCTCCCAGCATCATGCCCTTGACTGCGTTTCCGCCGCCGGGTTTCGGAACGTCTGCCGCATAATAGCTTCCGTCAAAGTCCAGCTTCCGGCCATCGGATGCGGTCAGGGTTTCGTGCAGTTCGACCTTGCGGACATCAGACACAATCGCGCCGCCGAAAGTGATAAAATCGCCGATTTTGAAAGTTTTCATTTTCATAATTGTAGAAGATTAAAATGATACATTCAGATAAATATAAATAAAAAGCGGCTCAAATTAGCATCGGAGCCGGCTTTTGTCAATTCAATAAAAAAGCGCCCCGAAGAGCGCTTTTCGCATAATTTTCGTCAGAACGGAATGTCGTCGTCCAAATCCGCCGGAGCTGCTGCCGGGGCAGCGTCCCAGCCGTTGGAAGAAGAGCCGGAGAAAACATCGTTGCCACCGGCCGGCACACCGTCGCCTCTGCCGTCCAGCATGACCAGATTGCCGCTGAAGTTTTGCAGAACGACTTCGGTCGTGTATCTTTCCTGACCGTTGTTGTCTTCCCATTTGCGGGTCTGGAGCTGTCCTTCCAGATAAACTTTGGAACCTTTGCGGAGATATCTCTCGGCGACGTCGGCAAGCTGCGAGTTGAAAATAACCACGCGATGCCACTCGGTTCTTTCCTTTCTCTCGCCGGAAACCTTGTCTTTCCAGCTGTCAGAGGTAGCGATGTTCAGGTTGACGATTTTGGTGCCGCTGGCCGTGTTGCTGACTTTGGGGTCAGCGCCCAGGTTACCGACTAAAATGACTTTATTAATGCTTCCAGCCATGGTTGAATTTACCTTATTACTAATTAAAAACTGAGGTAAATATACAATGAAAAAAACGAGATTGAAACTAAAATCAATAGACCTGTGTATATTCGCCGGACTGAAGCTGATAGATGCCGTAATTGATTGAATTCTGCGGATTTCCGTTGTTAAACATGGTTTCGCCCCAGCCAGTGTCGACTGACTGGCTGTTTAAGACCGAAGCCAACTTGTTGTAAGAAAACGAATCGGCTTTTTCAACCAGTTCCTCCCAGAGTTTGACCGCCGAATAGCCGTAAACGGACAGCCCTTCAGGCTCAACGCCGAGCAGACGGAGTTTGACAAGCGTCTCGGCAAAATTCGGATTATCTTTCAACGACGGCAGCGCAATGAAATACGAACCTTCAGCCAAATCGCCCATAATTCTGTTGAAATCGTCCTGAGCCTGATATTTGTTGGTAAAAATTACAAAGTCCTTTTTTTCCGATTTCAGTTCTTTGGACAGTTTGGCAATGCTGCGCGACTTGCCCAGAATATAGGCCAAATCGATATTGTTTTTGAAAATGGCGCCGGCCAGACGGCCGTAGTTCTGATTATAGGTTTCAAAACTGAACGCGCGCAGCTTGTCGGCATCGCCCTCCTTGCGGAACTCGCCCTGAATGGCAGCGGCAATTTCGACGATTTCGCGGTTGTTGCTGTCATAAACCAGTGCGACGCGCTTGTCGGCAAAATTGTTTTTGTAATAGTTGTAAAAGTCTTTGCCCTGCCGATCCTTGTAACCGACCATTTTGACCAGCCCCTTGTGGTTTTTGGTGGCTTCGCGCGCGGAAATGGTCGTGGGAATAATCTGAAAAATGTTTGCCTTGGCATAAATGGCGGCAACTTCGTCGAAAGCGTTGTCGCAATACGGCCCGATAACCAGCGACATTTTGTCTTTGGGCGAAGTGTTGACGGCCATCATCTGCGCGGTGGAAACCGCCAGACGGTCGTCACATTGGTCATCGACGGTAATCAGATTGATTTTTTCGCCGTTAAGCCCGCCGCGGGCGTTGATGTCTTCAACCGCAATGCGGACACCGGAAATAATCTCGTCGCCGAAACTTTTATATTCTCCGGCTTTCGGAGCAATGACGGCAACATTTACGTCCGCCGAAGCCGCAGCAGGCAGCAACAAACTCAGGACTGAGATTATTTTCAAAAAGGTTTTAGACATAAAATCAAATTCTTATTGTTCAAACAACCCGGTTATCATAGCCAAATTATCGCAAAATGCAACAAAATTTTATTTGCCTTTATTCAGAGGATTAACTATATTATGCAGGTTTGAAGAGAGGACAAAATGGCAGACGAAAAATATATTGAAATCAAAGGGGCCAGAGAGCACAACCTTAAAAACATAGACATAAGCATTCCCAAAGACAAACTGACGGTCATTACCGGGCTTTCGGGCTCGGGGAAGTCTTCGCTGGCTTTCGACACGATTTACGCCGAGGGGCAGCGCCGTTATGTGGAGAGCCTTTCCGCCTATGCGCGCCAGTTTCTGGAGCTGATGAAGAAACCGGACGTCGACTCTATCGAAGGACTGTCGCCCGCCATTTCCATTGAACAGAAAACCACCTCTCACAATCCCCGTTCAACCGTCGGCACGGTTACGGAAATTTACGATTACATGCGCCTGTTGTGGGCACGCGCCGGCACGCCCTATTCGCCGGCGACCGGCCTGCCCATCGAATCACAGACCGTATCGCAGATGGTCGACCGGATTTTGGAAATGCCTCTCGGCACCCGGCTTCTGCTGCTCTCGCCGATTGCCCGCGGCAAAAAAGGCGAATTCAAAAAAGAATTCGAATCTTTGCAAAAACAAGGGTATCAACGCCTGAAAATCGACGGCGAAATCTATACGGTGGAAGAACTCCCCTCTCTGAGCAAAACCGTCAAGCATGACATTGAGGTCGTCATTGACCGCATTGTCGTCAAAGCAGGCATTGCCGACCGTTTGTCACAATCCCTGGAAACCGCTCTGAAACTCAGCAACGGCATTGTTTATGCCGAAAACGCCGATAACGGCGAGCGGACGATTTTCTCCTCCAAATTCGCCTGTCCTGTTTCCGGTTTTACAATTGAAGAAATCGAGCCGCGGCTGTTTTCCTTTAACAATCCGTTCGGCGCCTGCCCGCACTGCGACGGCATCGGCGCAAAGCTTTACATGGATCCGGACCTGATTGTGCCAAACCCGAACCTGTCGCTTTCGCAGGGCGCCATCGCGCCGTGGAATACCGGCCGGTCGTCCTTTTACAGCCAGACAATCAATTCGCTGTGCCAGTTTCTGGATATTTCGCCGTCAACAAAATGGAAAGACATTCCGGAAGAAGCCCGGAAAATCATCATGTACGGTTCAGGCAACGTCTGCGTGCCGATGTATTATTCGCGATTTGTGACCGATAAGCCGTTTGAGGGCGTTGTTCCCAACATGGAACGGCGTTTTCTGGAAACGGATTCCGCATGGATACGCGAAGAGTTTTCCAAATACCAGTCGGCGGCACCCTGCGAATTTTGCGGCGGCAAACGCCTGAAACCGGAAGCACTGGCCGTCAAAGTCAACGGACTGGACATTATGGAAGCAGCCGACATGTCCATCAAAAAGGCCCGAGACTGGTTCGCCGGCACAGAAGAAAAACTTTCGCCGAAGAAAGCGGAAATCGCCCATAAAATCATTAAGGAAATTGTCGAACGTTTGAGTTTTCTGAACAACGTCGGCCTGGATTATCTGTCGCTTAACCGCCAGTCCGGCACGCTTTCCGGCGGCGAATCGCAGCGCATTCGCCTGGCGTCGCAAATCGGCTCAGGACTGACCGGCGTCATGTATGTTCTTGACGAACCATCCATCGGCCTGCATCAACGCGACAACGATCGGCTGCTGGAAACCCTTACCCGTCTGCGCGACATCGGCAATACGGTCATTGTGGTCGAACATGACGAAGACGCCATCCGTGCCGCCGATTATCTGGTTGACATGGGGCCCGGCGCCGGAGAAGAAGGCGGCAATGTCATGGCAAAAGGCACTGTGGCAGAAGTGCTGCAAAACAAAAACAGTCTGACCGCGCAGTATCTGAACGGCGTAAAGGCGATTGAAGTTCCGGCCGCACGGCGCAAAGGCAACGGCAAATTCATCGGACTGAAAGGCGCCAGAACCAACAACCTAAAGAACGTCGACGTCAAAATTCCGCTCGGCACCCTTACCTGCATTACCGGCGTTTCCGGCGGCGGAAAATCGTCGTTGATTCTGGAAACGCTGTTTAAGGCCTTAAACAAGGAAATCAACGGCAGCCGCGAACCGACCGGAAAATACGACGAACTCGTCGGCGTCGAAAACATTGACAAGATTATCGACATAGACCAGTCGCCAATCGGCCGGACGCCGCGTTCCAATCCAGCCACTTATACGGGCCTGTTTACCCATATCCGCGACTGGTTTGCCAACCTGCCGGAAGCCAAAGCCCGCGGCTATACGGCCGGACGCTTTTCGTTCAACGTGGCCGGCGGACGCTGCGAAGCCTGCAAAGGCGACGGCGTGACCAAAATCGAAATGCACTTTCTTCCTGACGTTTATGTCGAATGCGACGTCTGCAAAGGCAAACGTTTTAACCGCGAAACGCTGGAAGTCAAATTTAAGGACAAATCCATTGCCGACGTTCTGGACATGACGGTTGACGAAGCCTATACCTTTTTTGACGCCATTCCGTCGATTAAAAACCGTTTGGACCTGCTGCGCAAAGTCGGTCTCGGATATATTCACCTCGGCCAGCAGGCAACAACCCTTTCCGGCGGCGAAGCCCAGCGAATCAAGTTGTCCAAGGAACTGTCCAGACGCGCAACCGGCAAGACGCTGTATATTCTCGACGAGCCGACGACCGGCCTGCATTTTGAAGACATCAACCGCCTGCTGAAAGTTTTGCACACGCTGGTCGATCAGGGAAACTCGGTCATCGTCATCGAACATAACCTGGACGTCATCAAAACCGCCGACTATATCATAGACCTCGGACCGGAGGGCGGCGACGGCGGCGGCAAAATCATTGCCAAGGGCACCCCGGAAGAAGTCGCCAAATCAAAAATAAGCTATACGGCAAAATATTTGAAAGAAAAATTATAGTTTTGGTAACTATATACAACTTTACATCAAATAATTTCAAAGTAAAGGCGGTATTTCTACCGCCCTCTTTTTTATTTTTGAACAGGAGACATATTTAGATTAACTTCCTCATCAAGATAGTACATATCACCTGTTATAGGGTCAATAATTAAATAACCAATTAAACCTCCAATGACAAAGTTTCCTGCCCAATACCAACCGCTGACATGCCAGTCGATAACACTGGTTTGAGTTTGGAAACCGTCTTTTGATGCAACAATAGTATATTTCTCTGGATTAAAATAACCACTTTTAGCCGCTGTTTTAAGGGTTAAAGTTGTTGGTGTTTGTCCCTCAAAAATAAGTTCTCCTGCTTTGTTAGTGATTTTTATATCCACTTTTTCAACATTAGCCTTAATAGGAACTGCTTGATTGTTATCTCTCATTACAGTAGCACAACTGCTAAGAAAACCTGCAAAGATCCCAATGGTTAAGAATAAAAATAGTTTTTTCATCTAAACATCCTTTCGTTCTTAGTTAAAACAAAACCCACCAAATTAAAGGTGGGCGGATGTTCAGAAACCGTAATACAATTAGAACGGCTCGGCCTATTTGGCACATAGCCTTATTCAACCGACATCCGTCCATAGGGCAGACTGTCGGCATAATTATTTCAGTCGCTATGCTAACGACTAATTGTATTAAGGGTTTCTGACGCCCTAGATATGTATCAACATATCTAAGATAACTTTAGATTAAAATAGTTAAATATTAGTTAGGTTTATAATCTATAGCTTTTTTGAGGTTTTGGTTAAAAGAGGATAATTTTTTTACCGGAATATTAACGGCCTTTGTATTATTATTTAAAACACTTAAAATATCTCTTTTTGCATCACTAGGTAATTCCAAATTTTTAACTTTTCTTTCAAGATAAGAGGGAAATTTTGACGGTATATAAATTTCTCTAAACCACTTTCTGAAATATGGTAATGCTTCATCGGGATATGCCCAAGGATGTTGCGGATTACTTAATGCTTGAGGATAATACGATGGGTAATTATGTACATATTTTATTCTTTCTCCAAATTTTTCTGATAATTTGTTTTCTTCCCATTCATTACCCCAACATTTGCCTGTGCTAACATCTGGAATAGTTTTATCATTAACGATGAGACCATTTGAAATAAGAGCATGAATAGGTTTAACCATTTCTTGAAATATGCTAAAATATCCTTCAGGTGGATTATTGAAATTTAAGTCAACCCTGTCTAAAAAATATTTCCATTTGTTTAATTCTTCTGTTTTAGGTGTATATCCAACAAGAGTATAAACAAAATCACGGAACGATTTTTTCGCGAGCATTCTATATCTGTCAACAGCAGTTTTTACAGGATTCTCACATTCAAATGCGTAATACTCTAAAATTGCCATGCAGACTGTATCTGGGTACGCATAAATATCATTATCATTAAATTTTTTTCTTACATATAATGAAGGTGAAGTATAGCCATTCTCATCAAGAACTTTCTTAATATAAGAAAGTCTAGGACGCTTTGATATTTCAGAATCATTATTATAAAAGTTTTCCCATTCTTTCGAGAGATTAGATATTATTCCATTTGTTGTTAAACCACAAAGTGCTTGTAGCCCTCTTTGAGATAAGAACGGCGTTCCATCTGAAAACACCCCCATCTCAATACCATCAATAGTTCTGGTTGTTTCTATTTCAAATAATTCACCTTGCGAGGGGGTGATAACCTCAACGGCATTTTTTATCGTTAACCCATTGTTTTTTATATCTTTTAAGGTGATTTCTCTGTTGCTGTTATCCATAAATCAATCCTTTATATGTTGTCCTAACTTCCGTATTTGAAAGTAGTAAATTGAAACGCTCCGATTCTTCATAGTGTCTAGTATTGTATCTGAAAACAAATTCATCAACATAATTCTGAAGATGCTTTTTTGATGCAGAATGATAAATTCCTAAGAGACCTCTCTTTAATAAAGACCAAAAACCTTCAATAGTATTAGTGTAGGCGTTTCCGACTACATATTGACCAACACCATGTTTTATAATCGAATGCTTATATAGTTTGGAAGCACCATTATATCCCATCCATTCATCAGTATGAAGACTAGCGGTCTTTTTAACAGTCTGTATGATTTCTTTTGTTAAAGTATGGCATTGGACATTATCAACTTGCTTGGCATTTAATTTACCTTTTCTTTCAACCATACCAACAATCGGTATTTTATCTTTTGTGCTACGTCCTTGAGATTGTTCTACCTTTTTACAGGAATGTCTGTTTTTATTTTTACCGCCGATATAAGTTTCATCAATTTCAACGTCATTGTCTAGATGATTGTTATTTTCGATACCAAAACATTTACGAAGCCGTTGTAACATAAACCATGCGGTTTTCTGGGTTACATCAATATCCTTAGCAAGCTGAATAGATGATATTCCTTTTTTATGACAAGTTATAAGCCAAACAGCCAAAAACCATTTTATGAGTGGAATTTTGGTATTATCAAATAAAGTTCCTGTTTTTACATTGAAATACTTTCCGGTATTTGCACAACGATACCGATTATTTTTACATTTATAAACTTTTGAGATTGAATCAAAAGGACTAATAACATACCCATTCCAACGCAACTCTTCCAGATGATTGATACAGGATTGTTCGTCTGGAAAAGCTTGCATTAGTTCTAAAATTGAATTAAATTCTTTATTAATCATAGTATTATTCCTTTGATATATACTATGATTATATAGTAGATTGTTACACAAGTCAATAGTTGCTTGGTGTAAAGTTATATATAGTTACCATAGTTTTTTTTTGTTTTCCGATTGATTCTTAAATAAAAATTAAGAATGAAAAAGTTATGGTAAAGCTATGTTTCAATGATTATTCTGTGCTTATGATGTTTATGAGTTTTCGGTCTGCCGTTGCTTGTTTTTGCACGTATAATCCTGCTTTTTCGGAATACTAATTTAATAAACAACATACTATGAATACCGTGCTTATTTCCGCTCTGGCTGTTTTAACGGTCTTTGCGGTTTACAAAAAAGTTCCGCTTTACGGATTTTACAGCATGCCGACCTGTATTTCGGTTTTACTGATGGCTGTCGTTTCTTTTGCCGGTTTAGCCCTCAATACGGCATTAAATGTTCACAGCCTGATTTTCGGATTTGGTCTGGCGGCTGCTCTTATCTGCTGTTACGGCGTAAAATCGCGTTATCCGTTCAAAATCAAACAGACTGTTTGCAAGCTCTGATGAAAAAAACCCTATTTGCCGGCCGCAAATGGGGTTTTCTTTTAGCCAAAAAAATTTTATGTAGCTCCATCATTGGTAGACAGAAAAATTTGTACTTTCAT
>ERZ1027051.872-NODE-872-length-12465-cov-5.243594_pt1 | contig 12465 bp, 7 predicted proteins | sample MGYA00519429_ERZ1027051 | MGnify/ENA primary metagenome ERZ1027051 (study PRJEB26926, sample SAMN06164598) | human gut metagenome | biome: ENVO:00009003; feature: ENVO:2100002; material: ENVO:00002003 | host: Homo sapiens | place: USA | collected 2012 ... | reverse complement strand
TCATCACGCTGTCGAGCGTGTCGCCCGTGCAGTAGCAGCGCGTTTCGCCGTAAGCAACCTTGTTGCTCGCGTCCTCCCACACTTCGCCCAAGACAACGGCTTCCGGGTCGGCGGCCTTTGCGGCGGCGCGCAGCTTGCGCAGGAAGTCCACCGGCAATTCGTCCGCCACATCCAGCCGCCAGCCGCAGCTGCCCGCCTCAATCCAACGCGGCACAACACCCTCGTGCGGCTGGAACATGAACTTCTGGTATTCCGGATTGTCCTTGCGCAGCTCCGGCAGGGAGAGAATGCCCCACCATGCCTTGTAGTCTTCCGGATAGTGGTTGAAGGTGTACCAGTCGTAGTAGGGGGAGGATTGCCCCTGATAGGCGCCGAGCGTCGGATAATGCCCGAAGTGGTTGAAGTACACGCTGTCTTCGCCCGTGTGGGAAAATACGCCGTCGAGCATCACGCGGATGCCGACTTTCTTCGCCGCTTCGCACAGTTCGGTGAATTCCGTGTTCGTGCCGCACAGCGGGTCAACCTGCGTGTAGTCGCCCGTGTCGTAGCGGTGATTCGACCGTGCGCGGAAAATCGGGTTCAGGTAGATAATGTCGATGCCCATGTCCTTCAGGTAGGGCAGCTTCTCCTGAATGCCGGTCAGCGTGCCGCCGTAGAAGTCCAGTTCCTGATACTTGCCGCCGCGCAGGTCGCCCACGCCCAGCAGCTCTTCGTCCCAATTCTGGTGGACATAGCGGTCTTTGCGGTCATCAACGGCTTTTGTTGGCGCATGGCGGAAACGGTCAGGAAAAATCTGGTAGATGTTCGCCCCGTGGAAGGCTTCCGGCGTCTTGTAAGCCGGGTCATAGAGCGTAATCTGGAAGGATTCCGGCTCGCCGTGGTCATACGCGACACCGACGCCGCCAAGTTTGTCCGGCTGGTTGCCATAGCGGATGGTGCGGCCGTCCTTGCGGTAAATCAGGAAGTAATACCAGAAAAGCCCCGGCGTGGTCGGCAGGGGAATGGCAACTTCCCAGACATGCTCAGCGGTCGGCAGCATGGTGTAGCAAAGTTCTTCCGTCATCCAAGTGCGCAGGACGACGCTCGTCGCTTCGTCGCAGTGCAGGCGAATCAGAACATTGCTGCCAGCCGGAGCAGGGCCGGACGGCGTGCGATAAAATTCGTTGTGGGAATCGTGCAGCAGCATGATATCCATCCATCCAATCATCAATAATTGCGGAAACACGGCAAAAAAGCCCGAAATGCTCCGGACTTTTGAACCGGGAGCACTGCGGATGGATATTTTTCCGCAGTGCTCTCAAAAATATGCAGTTTATACCTTGCGCTTGAGCGGGTCAAGATGCCAAATGGTGTCGTTGTACTCGCGAATTGTGCGGTCGGAGCAGAAAACACCGGACATTGCGGTATTGATGACCGCCATGCGGTTCCACTTGTCGCGGTCGGCATAATCCGCGTCGATGCGGCGCTGCGCCATCGAGTACGAGCCGAAGTCTTTCAGGACGAAGAACGGATCGGCCATGTTGCCCCAGTCGCCAATCAGCAGGCTGTGATACAAATCCTGCAGGGCGCTCGGCGCGTCCGGCAGCACGGTGCCGTCGATCATCTGGGTCAACGCAAGACGCAGTTCCTGATTCGTCTCAAAGATGGTCATCGGGTTGTAGTTGCGCTCACGGTACATATCCAGCACCGTGTCGGAGCGCATACCGAAGATGTAGATGTTATCCATGCCGACCTGCTCGGAAATCTCGACGTTTGCGCCGTCCATCGTGCCGATCGTGATGGCGCCGTTCATCATGTACTTCATGTTGCCCGTGCCGCTGGCTTCCTTGGACGCGGTGGAAATCTGTTCGGAGATTTCGGTTGCCGGAATCAGCAGCTGCGCGCTGGACACGTCGTAGTTTTCGAGGAAGACGACCTGCAGCATCTTGCTGGCGCGCGGGTGCTTGGCAATCAGCGCGGACAGACCGTTGATGAAGCGGATAATCAGCTTGGCGCGGTTGTAGCCCGGCGCTGCCTTCGAGCCGAAGATGAACACACGCGGCCGCATGGTGAAGTTCGGGTCGTTGACGATGCGGTTGTACAGCACAAGGATGTGCAAAGCGTTGAGCATCTGACGCTTATATTCGTGCAGCCGCTTGGACTGTGCGTCGAAGATGAAGTTCGGGTCAACGATTGCGCCCTGATGTTCTTTCAGGAAATTCGACAGGCGAACCTTGTTGTTGTGCTTAATCTTCTCAAACTGCTCGCGGAACGCCGCGTCGTCAGCATAAGGCGCAAGGTCATGCAGCAGTTCCGGATCTTTCACCCAGTCCGTGCCGATGGTGTCGCAGATAAGCTTGGTCAGTTCCGGGTTGCACGCCATCAGCCAGCGGCGATGCGTGATGCCGTTGGTAATTGCGCTGAACTTCTCCGGCATAACGAGGTAGAAGTCGTGGAACGTCTCCTGCTTGAGGATATCGCCGTGCAGCTTGCTCACGCCGTTGGTGGAGAACGTCATGGCAACGCACAGGTTCGCCATGTGGATGTAACCGTAGGCAATAATCGCCATGCGGCCCACGCGCTCCGCTTCGCCGGGGAAGAAGTTCCACAGGCGCGCGCAGAGACGCTTGTTCATTTCCACCAGAATCTGATAGATGCGCGGCAGCAGGCTCTTCACCATGTCTTCCGGCCACTTTTCGAGCGCTTCTGCCATGATGGTGTGGTTGGTGTACGCCATCGTGCGGCTGACAATCTGCTGCGCTTCGTCCCAGCCGAGGCCTTCTTCGTCCATCAGCAGGCGCATCAGTTCCGGAATCGCCAGACCCGGATGCGTGTCGTTGATGTGGATGACGACCTTCTCCGGCAGCTTGCTCCAGTTCGTGCCGTTGAGCTTCTTGAAGTCCTTGAGGATGTACTGGAGGGTGGCGGAGGTGAAGAAATACTGCTGCTTCAAGCGGAGCAGCTTGCCTTCGTAGTGGTTGTCTTCGGGGTAGAGGATGTTGGAGATGGCTTCCGCCAGTTCCTTTTCCTCCGACGCCTGCACATAGTGGCCGTGGTTGAAGTCGCTCAGGTCAATGCGCTTCGGGGCGCGGGCGCTCCAAAGGCGCAGACTGTTGACGGTGGAGGTGTCATAGCCCACCAGCGGCATGTCGTAGGGGACAGCCTCGACCGTGTTGTAGCCGACGTGACGGAACACCGTGCGGCCGTTCTCGTTGCCCATTTCAACGTGACCGTTGAAGTGCACCTCGCAGGCATCCTCCATTACGGGCATTTCCCACACGTTGCCGTTGCCCAGCCAGTAGTCCGGCAGCTCGACCTGCTGACCGTCCACAATCTTCTGGCGGAACAGACCGTATTCATAGCGGATGGAGCAGCCCATCGCGGGCAGGTCAAGGGACGCCAGCGAGTCCATGAAGCACGCTGCCAGACGGCCCAGACCGCCGTTGCCCAGCGCGGGTTCAGGCTCTTCCTGAAGCACCTTGTCCACGTCGATGTGCAGTTCGTCCAGCGCTTGCTTGTAGGCGTCGAGCGAGACGAGGTTCAGGATGTTGGTGTATAGGCTGCGGCCCATCAGAAATTCCACGGAGAGGTAAAATAGACGCTTGTTGTTGTTCGTCTTGCGTTCTTCGCGGGAAATCATCCATTTCTGCATGATCTGGTCGCGGACGGTGGAAGCCAGTGCGCGATAAATCTGTCCATTCGATGCTTCCTCGATGGTGCGGCCGTTATAGCGCTGCAGCTTGCCGATAATGGATGCCTTGATGGAGTCCTTGTCAAAAGATGTCGTAGGCATGGGAATCCTCCTTTTATTTGCAAAGGGCTTTCGTGGAATGCCGTTGAATGCCCTGCTTCGGAATCAAACATTGCGATGCAAAATCATTGTTTGCATTGCCGTCGTGTATCATACCACAGAAATGGGAAAATGACAAGTATGCTTCCCGCCAGCTTCCACGACAATTTGTCTAAAAACGCCCAAATCCGCCAAAGAACGCTGACGAAAAGTATCGAAAACAGCGAAAACCCATTGTTTTAGCAGCAAAAACCGGGCTGCACAAGGGTTCGCAGCCCGGAAATGCCTCCGCAAATAATTATGCCGATTATTGCAGCAGATACAAACAGGTTACATACAGCCCAATGCACAGCAGCAGCAGCCCGAAGGAAATGCTCACGCTCATGCTGCGGATGCCGCTGGAAACTTCACGGAAGGAAGCGTCCAGCACATACTCGAAGTCCGTGCGCATCGGGTGGCGGTGCAGAATCGTGCGGTTAAGCAGCCGCGCCAGTGCGTTCAGCGCGCGCCCCAGCGTGTAGGTGAAGCGGTTGCCGACTGGCACGGGCTTGCGCGTCTTGCGCATCCGGAAGATGGTCGCGCGGCTTGCCATCACGAGGTTTTCCGGCAGCTCCGCAATGAAGCGGAACACCAGCGTCAGCACCTGCGGCAGCAGCGTCAGCAGCAGCGGACGGTAGACAGCGTTCTCCAAGTCGAGCTTCTCATTCCAACGGTTGACGTACAGGCGCACGCCGCCTTCGTCCTTGCGCGTCAGCAGCGGCAGGACAATCAGCAGATACACCGCCGCGCCGATGATGATGGAAATCGCCGCGCCCTGCAGGTTCTCCGCCGAGAAGTACGCAATCGCTTCCTTCAGCGCGGGTACGCCGAAGAACGACGCGCTTTTTGCCCCGAACGGTGTGAGCAGCAGCCCCGGCAGTGCGCCCAGGAAGGGGAGCGCCGCCGCACTGCCCAGCAGCGCAAACGCGGTTGTGCCGTTCATGTAGTGCGTCATGCCGTCGAATTCCGCCTGACGGGTCGGGTGCTTCTGCCAGAAAATGCAGATGTACAGCTTCGCCATGTACGCGACGGTCAAGCCGCCGCTGATGAGGAAGAGCACCTCAATCGCCTTGTAGCCCATCCACGCGCTGCCAGCCGCCTGCATTTCGCCAATCAGCTCCAGCAGCCCTTCGTGCAGCAGGCTCTTGCTGTTGTACCCGCTGCCCAGCGGCGGGATGCACGCAATGCTCAGCGCTCCCAGCAGGAACGCAATGTGCAGCAGCGGCTTTTTGCGCCCGAAGCCGCGGATATCATCAAGATTCAGCGCGTGCAGGTTCATGTACACCACGCCCGCCGCGATGAACAGCGTCAGCTTGATGAGCGAGTGGTTCAGCATGTGCATCACGCTGCCATACGCCGCCAGCGTGCCTTCGTCGCCCAGCAGCACCATCACCGACAGCCCCAGCGTGATGAAGCCGATTTGGCTCATCGACGAGCAGGCGAGCGTTCGCTTGAGGTCGGTGGAGAACAGCGCCAGCAGTGCGCCGAGGAACATCGTAATCGCGGCGAAAATCATCAGCGCGTTGCCGAACGCGGCATTGCCTTGCATCAGGTTCGCACACAGCACAATCAGCCCGAATACGCCGGATTTGGTCAGGATGCCCGACAAGAGCGCCGACGCGGGCGCGGGCGCAACCGGGTGCGCTTTCGGCAGCCAGATATGCAGCGGGAACAGACCGGCCTTCGCGCCAAAGCCGACCAGCGTCAGCCACACCGCGACGGTTACATCCTGCTGCCCCATGGCGGCGCGCAGGGAAGCAAAATCCAGCGTGCCCAGCTGGTGCTGCAAGAGGAACAAGCCCATCAGCGTCGTCAAACCGCCGATGACCGCCACCGCAAGGTACGTCGCCGCCGCCCGGAGTGCGCCCGGCGTTTCCTCCTGCGCGACCCATGCATAGCTGGCAAACGACATGATTTCAAAGAACAGGAACGTCGTGCCGAGGTTGTCCGAGAGGAACACGCCCAGCGTCGCGCCGAGCGTCATCAGCGTGAAGAAGCTGTACCGCGCCTTGTTGCCGTGATGCTGGAAGTATTCTGGCGCAAACAGCCCCGTCATCATCCACATGAAGGCGGCAACGCAGCTGTACAGCCCGCGGAAGCCGTCCGCACGCAGGTACAGCCCCAGCCCGCAGAAGCCCGGCACGGCGACTTCGCCCTCCGGCAGGAACAGCAGCACTACGCTCAGCGCGAAAATCACAATGCCCGTGATGCTCACGAACCCGTTCATGGCGCGTTCAGCCCGGCGGCCAAGCATATAGGCGATGATGGCGGCGAGGAAGGGCAGGAAAGTCAGCAAAATCAGAATCCACGATGTCATCTTTCTTTCCTCCTGTCCTTAGAAAATCACACCAGCGGAAATATTCCGCAGGAATGTCACCAGCGGCTGCGACCACAGCCCCAGACCTATCATCAGCGCGCACAAAATCCCCATTGGCACGAGCATCATCCAGCTGGGATCGAGCTTCTGCCCCGCCAATTGCGCCTGATCCGCGTTGAGCGGGCGGAAGTACATCGGCAGTGCGGCGGTGAAGAGGTAAATTGCCGTCAGAATGGCGGAGATGATGAGGCAGACAATCGCGACGGTTCCCATTGGCAGCTCCGTGGCGGACGCGGCGGTCAGCAGATTCCACTTGCTGACGAAGCCTGCCAGCGGCGGCGTGCCGACCAACGCAATGCTGCCCAGCAGGAAGATGCCGCACGTCGCAGGCATAATCCTGCTGTATCCGCGCAGATCCTGCACATACTCCTTGCCGGTCTTGATGAGAATCGCGCCCGCGCAGTAGAACAGCGTAATCTTGATCACGCCGTGAATCACCAGATGGCTCAAGCTGCCCGTCATGCCGTCGGGGGTCATCAGCGCCGCGCCCATGAGCATGTAGGATAGGTTGGAGATGGTCGAGTACGCCAGACGGCGCTTGAAGTGCTGCTCGCGAACCGCCATTGTCGAACCGAAGAGAATCGTGAAGCAGCTAAGCAGCAAAGCGACCGTCTGCGCCCACGTCCCGTAGAGGAACGACGCGCCGAAGGAGTAGTAAATCACGCGCAGGACAGCATACGCGCCCGCGTTGACGACCGCCACCGCGTGCAGCAGCGCTGTCACGGGCGTCGGGGCGACAGAAGCCGCCGGCAGCCATGCGTACATCGGGAAAACAGCCGCTTTCGTGCCGAAACCGACGAACGCCAGCAGGAACACGAATTTCAGCAGTTCTTCCATCCCGCTGATTTTTTCCGCGTCCAGCACGCCGCCGAGCACAAAGTCCGTCGTCGTGCCGTAGTAGATGATGAACACCAGCGCAATGAACGCCAGCGCCGCGCCGGAGATGGAGAAGGTGAGGTACTTGCGCCCTGCGCGGATGGACATGGTATCCTTCTTGTGGATGACAAGCGGCAGGGTAATCAGCGTCAGGCACTCATAAAAGACGTAGAGCGAGAACAGGTTTGCCGAGAACGCGACGGCCAGCGTGACGGCGTAGCTCATCGTGTAGTAGCTGAAGAACGTGTTCGGGCGCTCCTCGTGCTGCATGTACTCAAAGCCGTACAGCGACGCCAGCGGCCAGAGGATGGATACCAGCCCTGCGAAAATGCAGCTCATGCCGTCCACACGGAACGCAAGCGCCAGCTCGCTGTTCATGTGGCAGAGGACGTAGGTGGTATCCGTGCGGGTGAGCAGCAGCACCCACGTCAGGATGCTCGTCGCCAGCACGATGGTTTCAACGTAGATTCCGCGGGATTTCGCGCTGGAAAAGCGCATCAGTCCCATTGCCGCGCCGCCAAGCATGGGCAGCGCGATGGTCAGGAATAACAGCATATGCGCTTCCTCCTTACAGCAGTGCGGTCAAAATGGGGGAAAGAAGGCCGGTCAGCAGCGACGGGAACATGCCCAGCACCACCGACAGCACCGTCAGCACCAGCATGGGAATGAGCATCGACGCGGACGCTTCGCACTTTTCGCCGACTTGTGCGTCTTTTCCGGGGAAGAAGCCGCGCAGGACAATCGGCATCAGGTAGCCCGCCGTCAGCAGGGCGGAGAGCAGCAGCACAACGGGTCCAAACCAGTTCAGCCATGAAGCTACGCCCGTCATGGCAAGGCTGCCCTGCGCCAGCTCCCACTTGCTGAAAAAGCCCAGACACGGCGGAATGCCAATCAGCCCAAGGCTTCCAATCGCGAAGCACCACATCGTGACCGGCATCCGCTTGCCGATACCGCGGAGGGCATCCACCTGCGTTTCGCCTGTTTTCAGGATGACTGCGCCAGCGCCCATGAACAGCACGTCCTTGACCAGCGAGTGGCACACGACGTGCAGCATGGCGCCGAGCAGCCCCAGCGGATGCAGCGTGCTCAACCCGAACACGACGTAGCTCACCTGACTGACCGTAGACCATGCCAGCCGCTTTTTGAGGTGATGCTCCCGGTACGCCAGCAGCGAACCGATGAAAACCGTCAAGAGCGAGAGTGCCATCAGCACCGTCTGCACCCACGTTCCGCGCAGGTTCTGTGCGCCGAGGAAGCAGTAAATGACGCGCAAAAGACCCAGCACGCCCGCTTTCGTAATGACGCCGGACAACACCGCCGACGCCGGGGAAGGTGCGGCCGGGTGCGCCGTCGGCAGCCAGCCGTGCAGCGGATACAGACCCGCCTTCGCGCCGAAGCCCAGCAGCATCACGCCGCCAATCGCCAGCACGAAGCCCTCGTGCCCCGCGACTTTCGCCATGTCCAGCGCGCCGCCGGGCGCGAAGGACAGCGACTGCGCGTACGGGGCAATCGCGAAAATGCCCAGCAGCACCAGCGACGCACCGACGACGGAGTAAATCAGGTACTTAATGCCCGCCGCGACCGCCTCCTTGCTGCCGGAGTGCATCACCAGTGGCATGGTCAGCAGCGTCATGGCTTCGTAGAACATGTAGAAGGTGACCAGACTCCCGGACATGCACAGCCCCATCAGCACGCCCAGCGTCAGCAGATACAGGCAGTAGAAGCGCTTTTCATGCCCCTCGTGCGCCATGTAGTCAAACGAGTAGAACCCCGCCGCCGTCCAGACGAACGCCATCAGCACACAGAAGCACATGCCGATGCCGTCCACATGCAGTGCAATCTCCACGTTGTCCGATAGCGTGAAGAGCGTCAGGTCGCGCCCAGACGTCAGAAACGCCGGAAGCAGCGACACGAGCGTCAAAATCAACCCGATTTGCACCGTCAGGCGGCGGATTTTCCCCTCCGCGAACGGCTTTGTCAGCAGAAGCAGCCCCGCCAGCATGGGCAGCAGCAGAGGAAGAAGCAGCCATAGATTCATTATTCGTTTCCTCCCTTACCCAAATGTCGCCAAACCCGCGGTGATGGCGCTGACGAAGGTTTGCGCGAAAAGCCCAAGCGCCACATTGACGATGGAGAAAGCCACCAGCGAGGCGTTGAAGCAGAAGCCGCGCTGACCGCGGGCGACGGAATACACCGCCCCCGGCACGGGCTTGCGGTAGAGCGTAATCACTGTGCGCAGGAAGTACAGCGTGTTCAGCCACGTCGAAATTGCCAGTGTAATCAGCACCAGCATCGTCCGAGCACCGCCGACATCCATCGCGGCAAGGGCGAAATTCAGCTTCGATGCGAATCCGCCGAGGAACGGGAAGCCGACCATGCTCAGCGCGCCGATGGTGAACGCCACGCCCGCAATCGGACTGCGGAAGCCTGCACCGCGCAGGTCACGGAACTTCTTGGAGTTGTTGGAAGCGTCCGCTAAGCCGCCTGCGGCAAGGAAGAGCATACTCTTGCACACCGCGTGGCTGAAGATGTGGAACGTTGCCGCCATCATGCCTTCATCCGTACCCAGACCGATGCCCATGAAGACATAGCCAATCTGCGCGACGGAGGAGAACGCAATCATCCGGCGAATGTCGGTCTGACGAATGGCGGAAATGCTGCCCATCACCATGCCAACAAGCGCGAAAACGAACAGCACATCCTGAATCCCGGTGGAGACGATGACATCCAGCCCAATCACGCGGTACATAATCTTCATCAGCAGGAAGATGTAGCCCTTGCTGACTAAGGATGACAGCACCGCAGCGGACGTCGGGGTAGAATAGGCGTAAGCATCCGGCACCCATGTGTGGAACGGGAAGAGGGCGCTCTTGATGGACAGACCGATGGAAATCAGTGCGACGACAACCGTCAGCGGCACTTGATACTGCCCGGACTTCGCCAGCGCCGCAACCGCTTCCTTCATGTTGCTCATCAGCAGGTGACCCGTCAGGTCATACAGCAGGATGATACCCAGCAGGAAAAGACCTGAGCCGATCAGGTTCATGATCATGTAGCGCGTCGCGGCGACGAGCGTGCGCCCGCGCTTGCGGATGGCAATCAGCGCACACGCCGCCAGCGTCATGATTTCAAGGAAGACGTAGGCGGTGAAAATATCGTTCGTGTATACCTGCGCCATCAGCGCCGCCGTCAGCAGCAGCAGCACGACGTAGTACAGGCTGACCTTGTTCTGGTCGATGTGTTCGTCAATCTTTTTCAAGCCGCCGAGCAGGCTCAGCAGCATAATCAGGCTGAAGAACAGGGCGGTCACGGCCTCCAGCTGACCCGCGCGGATTTCGTTGCCCCACGGCGCGGGGAAGTGACCCATCATGTAGGTGTAGCTCTCCGCGCCGGATGCGAAAATGGCGAAAATCACGCCGGAGAGCGACGTGACCACCAGCAACGCGAACATCGTCCAATACCGCGCCCACCGGGGCTTGAGGACGCTGGTCACTGCCGCCGAACCCAGCGGCAGCAGGATGCACAGATAGGGGATGGAATGCCAGAGCGGCTGTGACATCAGGTTTCCTCCTCCTTCCGGCAGAGCGCGGTAATCTCGTCAATATCCAGCGTGTGATACTGCCGATAGAGCCGGACGGTCAGCGCGAGCATCAGCGCCGTCACCGACACGGAGACGACGATGCCCGTCAGCACCAGACCTGCCGGAATGGGGTTGATGTAGGCTTCCATGGACGTAATGCCGTCCACCACAATCGGCGCTTTCCGCCCCGCAATGTAGCCCTTGACAGCCAGAAAGAGGTAAATGGCACTGTCCATCATCGAGAAACCGATAATTTTCTTAATCATGTTCTTGTGCAGCAGCAGCGTCGTGAAGCCGATGCCGAAGAGAATCATGGCGGCCATTTCTTCGTAGTTTGTAAAATTCATGGCTTACATGTCCCCCTTTCTGAAAAGCGTATAGAAGGCGTACATCGTGCAGCAGACGACCAGTCCGACGGCGATGTTCAGGTACGGAATCAGCCCTGCGGAGAAAATCATGCCGGGCGTACCCGTTGTGATGATGGACGGCAGATGGTTCGCGCCGGTGAAGAAGCTGTACGCCTTGCTCAGCGCATAGAACGACAGCGCGACGCAGGACACAATCTTGAACGTCGTGAAAGTGAAGAAACGCTCCGTGCGCTTGAAGCCGAACGCGTTCAGGTACAGAATCAGCCCTGCGCCCATAATCGCGCCGCCGGAGAAGCCGCCGCCGGGGGAAATATGTCCGTTCAGAATGACGTACACGCCGAACATGAGAATCAGCGGCACAAGAAAATTCGCCGCGTGCTGCAGGATGGCGTCGTTCTTCGGCTCATACATGCGGTCGTCGGCTTCGGCTTCCAGCTGTTCGGTGGAGGGCTTGCCGTCCTTGCTGCCGGATACGCGCAGCAGAATCAGCACCGAGCAGGCGGCAATGAACAGCACGTTCGATTCGCCCAAGGTGTCAAATGCGCGGTAGTCCAGAATCATGCCCGCAACGATGTTGACCGCGCCAGTTTCCTCCATGCCCTTTTCAATGTAGCGCTGGCTGACTTCGTTGTTGACCGGGTTGTCGGGATTGCCGAACGGCGGCAGGTAGCTGGCCGTCTGCAGCAGCACCCAGATGATGGAGAAGCACACAACCACCGCCAGCAGACGGTATAGCCACGTCAGCAGCTTCTTGCCGCGCGTGTGTGCCCATTGATGATAGCGCTCGTACAGCGTCTCGTCCTTGTCCAAGCTCTCCTGACGGTGCTGCTCGAATTTCGTTTCGCGGGTGAGCGCGTCCTGCGAGTCGGGCAGCAGGTGCTCTTCACTGCCTTCGTCCAGTTCGTGCGCCATGGCATCATCGAGCAGACCCGAACCGCCGTCCAGCCACTTCAGCAGCCGCGGAAACCAGCTTTTTTCGTAATTATTCCTGATCTTCGCCATGCCGCGTCACCCCTTCCTGAACGTTGTTTGTGGTCTTGTCCGTGCCCTTTTGGATGTCGATGGCGTGGATTTTCTTCAGCGTCACGAACAGAAGCAGGCTTGTGATACCTGCGCCGACAGCCGCTTCGGTAATCGCAAGGTCGGGCGATTCCAGCAGAATCCAGATAACGCTCATCGCCAGCGACTGCCCCATGAAGATGACCAGCGCCGTCAGCAGGTTCTTCGTCAGCGAGACGGAGACAGCGCAGCTGATGATGAATACCAGCAGCAGAATGTGCAGCACCTGCATGGTCAGTCGCCCTCCTTTTCGTGCTGAACCGCCGTTTCGTCCATGACGGTCATGTCCTTTTCCAGTTCATCGTTGATGGTCACTTCCAGCCGCCCAATCAGGTGCGACGCGACGGGGCTGGTAATCCACAAAAACAGAATCACGACGACCATTTTTGCCGTCGCC
>ERZ1027051.871-NODE-871-length-12465-cov-8.226430_pt1 | contig 12465 bp, 9 predicted proteins | sample MGYA00519429_ERZ1027051 | MGnify/ENA primary metagenome ERZ1027051 (study PRJEB26926, sample SAMN06164598) | human gut metagenome | biome: ENVO:00009003; feature: ENVO:2100002; material: ENVO:00002003 | host: Homo sapiens | place: USA | collected 2012 ... | reverse complement strand
GGTTCGACGTCTTTCTGTCGGACAGCGGGCACATCGCCGATCGCTTCCGCGAGCGGCTCGACGAGTGGGAGGTCCCCTACGAGGAGGGCGGACACACCGAGGAGCGGATCCTCGCGGCCTCGGAGGTCATCAAGTCGCCCGGCATTCCCGAGACGGCGCCGATCGTGCGGCGCATCCGCGAGGCGGGCATTCCCGTCATCTCCGAGATCGAATTTGCGGGCCGCTACATCGGGCGGGCGCGCTGCATTTGCGTCACCGGATCGAACGGCAAGACGACCACCACGTCGCTCATCTACCGGATCCTGCGCGATGCGGGGATGAACGTGGCCCTTGGCGGCAACATCGGCGAAAGTTTCGCCTATTCGGTCGCCACGGGTGAATATGACTGGTATGTGCTCGAGCTGAGTTCGTTCCAGCTCGACGGCATGTACCGCTTCCGGGCCCATATCGGGGTGCTGACCAACATCACGCCCGACCACCTGGACCGCTACGACCACTGCTTCCAGAACTACGTCGATGCGAAGATGCGCATCACGCAGAACATGACCTCGCGCGACTTCTTCATCTACTCGGGCGACGACGAGGTGATCTGGCAGCAGCTTCCGAAATACGATTTCCGGATGAAGCAGCTCCCCTTCGCGGCCAGGAACGCCGTGGCGAGCGGTGCCGGCGACGCCTTCCTCTGCGACGGGAGCTTCACGGCTACGGTCGGCCGGACGTCGGTCGAGATCGACACCGCGAAGCTTCGGATCAAGGGGCTCCACAACGCCTACAACGCCATGGCAGCGGCTCTGGCGGCCCTGGCTGCAGGGGTTTCGCCCGACCGGGTGCGGCAGTCGCTCTACGATTTCGAGCCGGTGGAGCACCGTCTCGAGCCGGTGGCCGAGAAGGGAGGCGTGCTGTGGATCAACGACTCGAAGGCCACGAACGTCGATTCGGTCTACTATGCCCTGGAGAGCATGACCCGCCCCGTCGTGTGGATCGCCGGCGGTACGGACAAGGGCAACGACTATGCGCCGCTCAAGGAGTTTGTGCGGCACAAGGTCCATACGCTGGTCTGCATGGGGCTCGACAATGCGAAACTCGTGCGGGAGTTCACGGGGGTCGTTCCCGAGGTGATCTCCACGTCGTCGCTCGACGAGGCGCTCACGGCCTGCAAGGCGGCTGCCCGGCCGGGCGATGCCGTGCTGCTCTCGCCGGCCTGCGCGAGCTTCGACCTGTTCCGCAACTACGAGCAGCGGGGCGAGCTGTTCAAGGCGTGGGTGAACGAAAAGGCTTGACGGCATGATGCGAGACGGGGAGCGATACGACGAACGGGCTGCGGCCGAACTGGCACGCGATGCCGCGCCGCGCCGTGCGCAGGGCACACGTCGGGGAGCCGATGCGGAGACCGTGCCGGAGGAGGAGTCCGGCACCGGGGTGCGGCGTCCGGGCAGAGCCGGGGACGGTGCCGCCGAAGAGGCTGCCGGACGGACGGCTGCCGGCGAACGGCCGAAGTTTTCGCTCTTCACGGGCGACCGCGTGCTGTGGATCATCATCGCCGCGCTGGCCGTGATCTCCGTGCTGGTGGTCTACTCCTCGACAGCGAAGATGGCCTACGACGCCCATACGGCCCGTTCGATGGCCCACTTCCTGCGCCAGCAGCTGATGATCCTGGCGGCAAGCCTGTTCGTGATGGTCGCCGTGCAGAAGATCAACTGCCGCATATACAACCTCTTCGCCCGCCCGGTCTACTTCCTCTCCGTGCTGCTTACCGTGGCCGTCTATTTCATCGGTGCGACGACCAACGGCGCGGCGCGCTGGATCCCGCTTGGTCCCTTCCAGTTCCAGCCCTCCGAAGCACTGAAGGTCGCCACGGTGCTCTTCCTCGCGCAGCAGCTGGCCGGGCGGCAGTCGAAGATCGACCGCATCCGCATCGTGCCTTCGTGGCGTTTCTGGACGTGGCGCTCGTCGCCCGGGCAGCGCCGGATCTGGCGCGAGGGAACCTGGCCGATTCTCATGCCGGTTGTCGTCTCGTGTCTGGTGATCTTCCCGGCGCACACCTCCTCGGCCGTGCTGGTGGCGATGGCCTCGTGGGTGATGATGCTCATCGGGCGGGTCCGCTTCAGCGAATTGATGAAGCTCGTCGGGTGGGGTGTTGCCGGCATCGTCGTGGTCATGACGCTCAATCTCGGGCGCAGCGAGACGGCCGAAGGGCGTGTCTCGACCTGGATCCACCTCTGGACCAACTCGCAGACCGAGAAGCCGATCGAGCACCTCTCGGACACCGAGCGCTCGATGATCGCCATCCACAACGGCGGGATCTTCGGCGAGGGTGCCGGACAGAGTGCCATGCGTGTGGAGATGATCCACCCCGAGAGCGACTATGCCTACGCCTTCTTTGTCGAGGAGTACGGACTGCTGCTGGCCGTCGTTCTGCTGATGCTCTATCTCTGGATCTTCTTCCGGGCCATCGAGATCTTCCGGCGCTGTGGCACGGCTTTCCCCGGGCTGCTGGTGCTGGGGCTTGCGCTGCTGATCACCTGCCAGGCGCTGCTGCACGTCATGGTGACGGTCAATCTGATCCCCGAAACGGGACAGACCCTGCCGCTCATCTCGCGCGGCGGCTCCTCGACCCTCTTCACCACCATCGCGCTGGGCATGATCCTGAGCGTCAGCCGCCAGAACGACGAGCAGTCGCACGATACGCCCCGCAGCGAAAGCATCTACGAACGATAACGCGAAACGATATGGACGAAATCCGTTTGGATAAATACCTTTGGGCGGTGCGGATCTTCAAGACCCGCAGCGATGCCGCCGATGCCGTGCGCAACAACAAGGTGACGGTGAACGGCTCCTATGCCAAGCCCTCGCGCGAGGTGAAACTCGGCGACGTGATCGCCGTGCGCAAGCAGCAGGTCACCTACAGCTACAAGGTGCTCGATCTGGTTTCGAGCCGCCAGCCGGCGAAGAACGTGCCGCTTTACTGCCTCGATATCACGCCGCAGGAGGAGCTGGCGAAGCTCAACGTGCCGCGCGAGACGATCTTCGTCTTCCGCGACCGCGGGACGGGTCGTCCCACGAAGAAGGAGCGCCGCGAACTGGATTCGCTCATGGACGGGATCTGTTACGACGATTGACCCAGCCGGAGCCTGCACATCGGCCTGCCCCGTGCCCGAACCGCCCTGTGCGGCCCGGCACGGGACTTTTTTTTGTGCGCTGCAGGGGCCTATTCACGCAGCCGGCGGGCCGGCGGGGTGTGCTGTTCCGGCTCGCGGCGGCCGGGTTGCGGATCCGGCCTGCGGCGCTGCCGTCGCGGCCTTCGGCCTGCAAGGGGGCCGGCGGGTGGTCGGCAGCGGCCGGGGCGGTATCCGCAGCGGCCGCACATCTGTTCCGAAACGCTGCGTTTTGCGCACTCAAGTGCCTGAACGGCTCATTGTTGCGCTTTTTGCCGGGAGACGGTAAATAGCTACTTTTAGAGTACGGTCGCAGGGGATGCACTCCTCCGCCGAGCCGGTCGGAAACCTTGCTGCGGCCGATCCGATGTTCAACCTAAAAGTAGTATCTATGTGGAAATTCGCTAAGAAAATGCTCCGGGGCGGCTGCCTGTTTGCGGCAGCCTGCCTGCTGGAGGGAGTCCTGGCGCTGCCGTCCCGTGCGCAGGAGGGCAGCTGCAAGGGTGTCGTGACGGATGCCTCGGGTCCGCTGGTCGGGGCGACCGCCGTGGTCGTGGGGACCCAGCGGGGTGCCACCACCAACGTGGACGGGGAGTTCTTCCTCGACGGGCTGCGCCCGGGGGATGTGATCCAGGTCTCCTACGTGGGCTACGACCCGCAGTCGGTCACCTGGCAGGGCCAGACCGAGGTGCGCGTACGCCTTGAGGAGGCCTCCACCCGCATGAACGCCGTCGTCGTGACGGCCATGGGCATCAAGCGTCAGTCGAAGACGCTTACCTATGCGGCCGAGACGGTCGGCGGCGAAGATGTCGCCGACATCAAGTCGATCAACATGATCAACTCGCTGCAGGGCAAGTCGGCGGGTCTGCAGATCACCCCCAACTCGACCGGAGCCGGCGGTTCGTCGAAGATCCTCTTCCGCGGCAACAAGTCGATCAGCGGATCGAACCAGCCGCTGGTGGTGGTCGATGGCGTGCCGTTGATGATGAATACCTCGACGGACCAGGTGAAGAGCAACTACGGCGGCGAACGCGACGGCGGCGACGCCCTCTCGACGATCAACCCCGACGACATCGCCTCGATCTCGCTGCTCAAGGGGGCTTCGGCCGCCGCGCTCTACGGAGCGGTCGCCGCCAACGGCGCCATCATGATCACCACGAAGTCGGCCACGGCCGGGCGCATCTCGGTGAGCGTCTCGAGCAACACGACCATCGAGACGCCTCTCTCGCTGCCTGAATTCCAGACCGCCTACGGTTCGGCCGACAACACCTACAGCTGGGGTGCACGGCTCGACGGCCGGGCGAAGAACTATGCAGAGGAGTTTTTCCGCACGGGCTGGACGACCAACAACTCGGTGTCGATCAACGGCGGTGCGGAGAACCTCCGCGCCTACTTCTCCTACGGGAACATCACCTCGGAGGGCATCACCCCCGAGAACGACTACGCGCAGCACACGCTCAACTCGAAGGTGGGTTTCGATCTGTTCGGCGACCACGTGAAGGTCGATTTCTCGGCCAAGTACGTCAATCAGCACGTCTCGAACCAGCCGGCTGCCGGATGGCTCGTCAATCCGCTCACGGGCGCCTACCTCTTCCCGCGGGGCGGCGACTGGAACTACTACCGCGACAATTACGAGATCTACGACCCGAACCTCAACGCGAATGTCCACAACTGGGTGAATACCTCGCTCGAGCAGTTCGACAATCCCTACTGGATCCTCAACCGCCAGAAACCCATCTCGGAGCGCAACCGCTATGAGTTCGGCGGACAGGTGCGCTACGACATCATCGAGGGGCTCTCCGTCACGGGACGCATGCGCTACGAGCGGGCCGACGACAACTTCAAGCACAACTACTACGCCTCCTCGACGGCCAACCGCTATCCGATGGGCCGCATGAAGGACAACCGCTACTTCAGCGAGCAGCTCTATGCCGATGCGCTCGTGCAGTACAACCACGTCTGGGGCGACTGTTCGCTTCAGGCCACGGCCGGTGCGAGCATGACCCGCACGCAGTCGAACGACGTGGAGCTGTGGGCCGAGGGTACGAAGTTCTCGATGACCGACGGCAAACCCAACGGCAACGTGATGTACCCGAACCTCTTCATCCCGGAGAACTACTATGCGAACATGGCCTCGCAGGGGCTGACGCGCAAGCGGCTCAATTCGCTCTTCGCCACGGCGACGTTCGGCTTCCGCGAGGGGCTGTTCCTCGACGTTACGGCGCGCAACGACTGGTCGTCGGCGCTGGCCTACACGCGCAGCTACTCGTTCTTCTACCCGTCGTTCGGCGCCAGCCTGCTGCTCGACCGCTTCGTGGATATGGGCGAGCAGGTCGATCTGTTCAAGTTCCGGGCCTCCTACTCGATCGTGGGCAACGACGTGCCGGCCTACATGACCAACCCGCTCTACACGCTGGGGGCCCAGGGGGCCATCACGCCGCCCGAGCGCGCCCCGTTCCGGGTGCTGGAGCCCGAGAAGACCCACTCGTTCGAGGCGGGATTCGACGGTGAGTTCTTCCAACACCGCCTGCATGTGACGGCCACCTATTACAAGACCAATACCCGAAACCAGTTCTTCTCGATCACCACGCCGTGGGGGACGGGCTACCGCCAGCAGTATGTCAATGCGGGCAATGTCCAGAACGAGGGCTTCGAACTCTCGCTCGGATGGATGCAGGATTTCGGCAGCGAATTCTCGTGGTCCACGGACCTGAACCTGTCGTACAACGACAACAAGATCATCGAGCTGGTCGAGGGGCTGCAGGACGGCCTTTCGCTCCAGAACTTCGGCGGTGCGCAGATCGTCCTCAAGGAGGGCGGCCACTTCGGTGACCTCTACGTGCGCCACATCCTGCGCGACGAGGAGGGCCGAATGCAGGTCAAGCAGATCACCGACGATGCGGGCAATGTGCTCTACGAGGTCCCGGCCCTCTCGGGCGAGGGGCTCACGGACCTGAAGTATGTCGGCGACATGAACTCGAAGGTGAACATGGGCTGGAGCAACACGTTCCGCTACAAGGACTTCTCGCTGAGCCTGCTCATCGATGCGCGCATCGGCGGCAAGGTGCTGTCGATGACCGAGGCGGCGCTCGACGCCTGGGGCGTGTCGAAACGCTCGGCCGAGGCCCGCGACCGGGGCTACGTGCTCCGCGAAGGGGTGCGCTTCACCAACGTGGAGGGCTACTACGAGGAGATGGGCGCGCTGAACTACAACGCGCAGTACAACAACGAGGACTACGTCTACGATGCCACGAACGTGCGCCTGCGCGAACTCTCGTTCGGCTATACGTTCCGCAATCTGTTCGGCGACGCGAAGAACCTGACCCTCTCGCTCATCGCGCGCAACCTCTTCTTCTTCTACAAGGACGCCCCGATGGACCCCGACGTCTCGATGGGTACGGGCAACGGCGTGCAGGGCTTCGACATCTTCAATCTCCCCACGACGCGCAGCTTCGGTGTGAACGTGAAACTCAACTTCTAAAAAACGACGGACCATGAATCTTCGATACCTTTTCAAACGGACCCTGCCGCTCGCACTTCCCGCCCTGCTGTCGTGGGGGTGCACGGGCGACTTCGAGCGGCTCAATACCAATCCCTACGAAGTGAATCCCGACGACCTGCCCTTCGAGGCGCAGTTCCTCGAGCCGATGAGGTACAGCTACCCCGACCAGCAGAATCTTTTCCAGTACTGGACCAACCTGCACATCGACCTTTTCGGCGGTTACTTCGGCAGTCCGAACGGCAACTTCCCCTCGCAGCGCTACAACCTCGACCGGGGCCACTGCGGCGGCATGCACGAGAACTTCATGCTGCACATCGTGAACAACACCGGGCGGATCATCAAGCAGTGCGACGCCTCGGGCAAGGCCGACGTGGCGGCGATGATGCGCGTCGTGCAGACCTACAACCTGCTCAACTACACGGATGCCTACGGACCGGTCCCCTTCACGTCGGTCTTCGCCACGGCGGGTGACGCCTTCCAGCCCTCGTCGTTCGCCTACGACTCGCAGCAGGAGGTTTACGCCCGGATGCTCGAGGACCTCGACTCAGCCCTCGAGGGCTTCGCCGCCGGACAGACGAACCTCACGGCAACGAACGACATCTGGTGCGGGGGCGACCAGACGCTCTGGACCCGTGTGGCGAACCAGCTGAAGCTGCGCATCGCCCTGCGGATGGTGAAGGTCGATCCGGCAACCGCGAAACAGACCGCTTCGGAGGCCATTGCGGGCGGCGTGCTCGAATCGGAGGACGTGTTGATCTCCAAGGGACTTGAGAACGAGATGTGGCTCATGTTCAACTGGGGCGACTGCGGCGCCGGGGCTTCGCTCGTGACGATGCTCAAGGGGCTGGAAGACCCGCGCCTGGGGCTCTACTTCACGCGGAATACCCAGCCGATCGTCCGCAGCGGTGCCAAACCGCTCCAGGAGACGGACGACGAGGGCAAGCTGGTGGACAAGCGCAATGCCAACGGCTTCCTGGTCTATGCCGATGCCGACTACCTTACGCTCGAGGAGGACGGGCAGACGGTGCTGCTTCGCGAGGGTACGGCCTACCTCGGCATCCCTCCCGGCTGCAACATCGGCGGCAAACCGAACATGTACAGCAACTATTCGGGGTGGGCCGGGACCTTCACCATGCCGCAGCCGATTCTCTTTGCGGCCGAGGGATGGTTCCTGCGTGCCGAGGCCAAGCTCCGCTGGCCCGAACTCCCCGATCAGAGCGTGCAGACGCTCTATGAGACGGGTGTGCGCACCTCGATCCGCAACCAGTATGCCTACCGGAAGAGCTATGCCGAGCAGGGCTATGCGGAGTTCAAGCAGTCCCTGCCCGACGACTGGGCGACACTGGCCGACGATGCGACGATCGACGCCTACCTGGCCGGCGAGACGACGCAGGCCCCCTATGTCGATCCGGCGACCCCGGACTACAACCGTGAGCCGGTCAATACGCTCTGCGTGAAGTGGGACGAAGGCGCGTCGGATCAGGACAAGCTGGCACGGATCATCACGCAGAAGTGGATCGCCAACTTCCCGCTCTCGAACGAGGCGTGGGCCGATTACCGGCGCACGGGCTTCCCGACGCTCTTTGCGATCGGGCAGAACGACAGCGGCGGGCTGATCAGCACGGCCGAGGGACCGCGGCGCCTGATCTACAACGAAACGGAGCTCAACGCCAATACGGCAGCCTGCCAGCGGGGTGTCGAACTGCTCGTCGGGGAGAGCTCCGGGGCGGCGCAGGTGGCCGGTGACAACGGCGGCACGCGCCTCTGGTGGGACCGCGCCGACGTCCCGGCGATCTGACCCCGTGTGGTTGTCCGGTCTGATCCGATTCCGCCTGCCTGATTTCGTCCGGTCGGTCCCGGCCCTGCGAACAGGGAGGCTTTCGGCTGCCGCAGTCCCGGCCGGCTCGGCCCGGACATGTAAAAAAGGGGACGCCTCCATCGAGGCGTCCCCTTTCCCGTTGTACCGCACGGAGCGGTTTTATTTCTTGTTGAAGAAGTTCATGGTCATTGCGCAGCCGACCGTTGCGAACGAACGGATGGCATCGACGAAGACCTTCAGCCGCTCGGGCATCGCCTGGCGCTGCTCGTCGGTCCATTCGCCCAGTACATACTCGACCTGGTGTCCCTTGGGAAAGTCGCCGCCCACGCCGAAACGCATGCGCGCATACTCCTCGGTGCCGAGCAGTTCGGCGATGTTCTTCAGTCCGTTGTGGCCCCCGGCACTTCCTTTCGGGCGCAGGCGCAGGGTGCCGAAGGGCAGCGCAATGTCGTCCGAAATGACCAGCAGGTTCTCGCGCTCGATCTTCTCGGCCTCCAGCCAGTAGCGCACGGCCTTTCCCGAGAGATTCATGTAGGTCGAGGGCTTGAGCAGGACGAGCGTGCGGCCCTTGTACTTCACCTCGGCCACATCGCCGTAGCGGGCCGTGGTAAAAACAGCGTTGGACGCCTCTGCGAGGGCGTCCAACACTTTGAAACCGATGTTGTGCCGGGTGTCGGCGTACTCGGCGCCGATGTTCCCCAGTCCAACGATGAGGTATTTCATACGCGGTCGGGACTATTTTCCTGCGGCCTCGGCACCACGCGATGCGCGGGTTACGCGAACGGCGCAGACAGCCGTCGTAGCGGGCGTCACGAACTTCAGGTTCTCGAACTTCAGGTCGCCCACGAAGATCGTCTTGCCCACACCCAGCGGCGTCACGTCTACGACGATCTCGTCGGGGAGGTTCTCCACCGTGGCGCTCACGGTGAGCTTGCGGGCCGACAGAACGAGCTTACCGCCGACCTTCACACCCTCGGCGTTACCGGTCAGGCGTACCGGGATGGCGATCGATACGGGCTTGCCCTCGGCGATGCGGTAGAAATCCAGGTGGAGGATCTCCTCACGCACGGGGTGGAACTGGGCCTCGCGGAGCACGGCCTGCTCCTTCTTGCCGTCGAAGTCGAACTCCACGATGTAGGAGTTGGGGGTGTAGATCAGGGGCTTGATCTCGCGGGGGTCTACCGAGAAGGAGACCGTCTCGCCGTTGCCGCACAGAACGCAGGGAACCAGACCCTCGCGACGCACTGCCTTGGCAGCCTTCTTGCCGAACTCGGCACGTGCCGTGGCTTTTACCGAAATGGTTTTCATGATGTTGTGTTTTTTGTTAAGTGTTACCACCGGCGGTTCTCAACGCGGCCTCTGCGGACCGCATCCCATTTCCGCCTGTTTTCGGGAGGCAAAGATAAGCCAAATTATTCGGACTGAAAAACATCGGATGCGGATTTTGTGTTTTTCGCGGAAAAATTTCCACCGGGGATTTAACTTTTGCACCTTTGGGGCGTCTTATATACGGAAAGCATGGCGGAAAGTCGGCAAATATCGGATGGGCTTCTGGCCGGACTGCACGATCCGGCGGTCCGGCGCGAGGCGTTCGATGCGGTGGTCGAGGCCTGGCTCCGGCCGTTGTACTGGCACGTGCGCCGGCTGGTCGTCGTCCACGAGGATGCCGAGGATGTCGTGCAGGAGAGCTTCGTCAAGGCCTATGATGCCCTGGACTCCTTCCGGGGCGGGGCGGCCGAGCTGCGGGTCTGGCTCTACCGCATTGCCACCCGTACGGCCCTTTCGCTGCTGCGCCGTCGGCGGCGCGGCCTCTTCTCCTCGCTCGACGATGTGAGCCGCGAACTGGCCGACCGGGTGTCGGAGGAGTGCGGCGATGCGGCCGAGGAGGCTTTGGTGCGGTTCCAGCAGGCGGTGCTGAATCTGCCGCTCCGCCAGCGGCTGGTCTTCAACCTCCGCTACTACGACGGGCTCTCCTATGCCGAGATCGCCCGCATCCTGCAGCAGCGCGAGCCGACCCTGCGGGTCAATTACCACCATGCCGTGGAGAAACTGAAACAGATATTGAGGGAAGAGTGATGAACGAACCTTTTGAAACGAATGATCGGCGCATGCCTTATGAATTCTCCGAGGCGGCCTTCGAGGCGTTGCATGCGCGTATCGGCCGCAGCCTGGATGCGGCGGATGCGGAGCGTCCGGGGCTTCGCCGGACTGCGGTGCGGCCGTTGCTGCGCTGGGGAATAGCCGCTGCCGGTGCGGCCGTGGTTGTGGCGGGTGTCGTCCTGGCGCTCCGCCTGCAGCGGCCTGCGGCCGACGAGCACTCCGATTTCAACGGCCTTCTTTCGACGGCTCCGGCCGAGACGCTGCAGCAGGCCGCTGCGGAAAATTACGACGATATCCTTTTCAACCAGCAACTTTGAAAACCGCTTTTGCCATGAAGAAGATGTTCCTGCTGATTGTCGCTCTCGGGGCGGCGTTTTATGCGGAGGGATCCTCCTCCGACCCTGCGATGCGGCAGGCCGTGGCCGACATTCGGGCGGCCATCGACGATTTCGAGCAGACGGCCCCCGGACGTCAGACGCTCGATGAACTGAATGCCGCCGCCCGTGAGGAGGTGGTCCGTCTGCTGAACCTTTCGGCTCGCCAGCGCAAGGTCTTCGATCCGATCTATGCCTCCTATCGCGAGGCGCTGGAGCGCGCCGTGCGCAGCGTCTCCGATCCGGTGACGGCCGACGATGCGCGCCAGCGCACCGTGCTGAAGGAGCGCCTGTCCAACATCGCCGCCGTGGCGCAGGTCAAGCGCGACTATGTGGACTGCTTTGCCGAGGTGCTTACGGCCGAGCAGATCCGGCAGCTCTACAATGCCGAAGGACAGATCGGCACGAGCATCAAGCGCGCGGCGGGCGAACGCCGCACGGAGATGCCGCGGGTGTTGTCCGGAAGCGGCCGGCGCGTCTCGCAGGACTGGGGGGCAGCGGGCGACTATACGGCCATCGAGACCGGCGCCTTCTTCCATGTGACCGTCAGTCCCACGGCGCGGACCATCACGGTGACGGCCGATGACAACGTGATCGACTACCTGAAACTCGATCGTACCGGCGGTCGGTTGGCTTTCAGTCTCCTGCCGCGATCCGGGCGGACCCGCCGGATCGAGAACCTCTCCATTTCGGTGGTGGTTCCCGTGTCGGCGTCGCTGCGTGAGATCTCGGTCGGTTCCTATGCCGGATTCGAGAGTGCGACGCCCCTCAGGGTGAAGAACCTTTCCGTCTCGGTCTCCTCCTATGGCTCCGTGAAGGCCGATATCGTCGATTCGGGAGATTCTCGGCTCCAGGTGTCGAGTTACGGCCGTTTTACGGGCAAGGTCGAAAGCGCCGGCGCCCAGCTCACTGTCGCCAGCTACGGGACCTTCGAGGGCCCGCTGTCGTGCGTCGGAATAGCCGCCGTTTCGGTGGGCAGTTACGGCTCCTTCAACGGCGACATCCGTGCTGCGCAGGCCGACCTCTCGGTCAGCAGCGGCGGTAAGTTCTCGGGAGCGCTGCGGGCCGATGCCGCGTCGGTCGGGGTGTCGAGCTATGCCCGGTTTTCCGGCCCGATCGATGTTTCGGAGCTGAAGGCTTCGGTCAGCAGCAGCGGAGTGCTCCAGAGCGCCTTTGCCGGCCGACGGTGCGAGGCTTCGGTGGCCAGTTACGGGAAACTCGTGTTCACGGGTTCGGCTGATGTGGAGGCGGTGTCCGTGCAGCTCTCGCCGCAGAGCAGCTTCTCGGCTCCGGATTTGCGGGTGAAACGCTACGACATCCGTACGTCGAGCTATTCGAAGGCTGACGTGTGGTGTTCGGAGTCGTTGCGCGTCGATGCGGCCGCGACGTCCCAGGTGACTTACGACGGGCCCTGCCGTCTGGAGGCGCAGACCTCGACCGTCCGGCGGCGGTAGGTGTCCCGGATCCCTTTCCTGTCTCTTATACACATCTCCGAGCCCACGAGACAAGAGGCAA
>ERZ1027051.854-NODE-854-length-12709-cov-9.778252_pt1 | contig 12709 bp, 12 predicted proteins | sample MGYA00519429_ERZ1027051 | MGnify/ENA primary metagenome ERZ1027051 (study PRJEB26926, sample SAMN06164598) | human gut metagenome | biome: ENVO:00009003; feature: ENVO:2100002; material: ENVO:00002003 | host: Homo sapiens | place: USA | collected 2012 ... | reverse complement strand
ACGAGATTGCCTCTTGTCTCGTGGGCTCGGAGATGTGTATAAGAGACAGCTCGAATACATGCTATTTCCCCTTTCTATTCACAATGTCTTTTATCTTTATTTCTGTAGCCCACTGCCCTGCAAATGTAAAAAATAGTGCTAATAACAATAAAACATTGGTATCTAATATTCCCATAATTTTTTTCAAAAATATAAAATCTTTCAAATTTGGGAATAAAACTATTACTAACAATGCACAAACCTCCAAAATAAATGTAATTGCTTGCGCTATTCGATTCTGCTTTGCAAAAGTATCAACAGCCATTGAAACACTCAATATTAGTGCCGACAATGTAAATGCAAAATTTGTTTCTTCTGTTATTCCAACTATACCCATCATATACATAAACAACATGATTATTAAAACAATCATAATTGACAGTCTATATTTATTTTTCATTGCCTATGCACCTCCATAACACTATTACAACTCCTATTATATTCAAAAAAAGTACGAAAAACAATGTATATTTTCTAATTTCAAAAATGCACCCGTTTCCGGGTGCATCCTCTCATCTACTTCGACTCAGTATACAACTCATCCAACATCTGTTCCAGCGTTCCATCCTTTGCATAAGGCAAAGCATCCAGCTGTCTGAAATTATGCTTGATGGCCTTTGTATCCTCATCAAAGCCCAATATGTAACTTGTTGCTATCTTATATATGATTTCTGTTGGTGCAAGTCCGTACACCTGTTTCTCAAAGATGTGCTTCAAGCGTTCCTTATTGTCTGGGAATTGCTTTTTCATCTCATCACTCTGGTACAGTCGCTTTACAATCTCTGTAATATACAGACCTGATTTCATGTACAGATCAATAAAGGTCTTATCCGGCATATCAAAGCATCCTGGATTCTCCTGCTCCAGCATGTCCACCATTTTCTTAACCATTGTTTTTGGTGTGAATATCTGGTTGGTTTTCTGTGGTGGAATATAATCAAATATATCCTGTACGCTCTTTTCATCAAAATAATCGGCAAGTTTTTTCTTTAAGGCAAGAAATTCTTTTACCGAATCATCAAATACCACCGAATCGAATAGCTGTCCCTCAAAGTGCTTGGTCTGTCCGGTTTCCTCCTCCACATAGTCACCTCCATCACGCAGGAATCTGAACTGATCCAGCGTGATACTTGTCACTTCCAGAAATACTTTATCTGGGATAATGGTATCAAAGGAGGCAAGCGTTACCGTATTATCTCCGTATGCCATCAAGAATGACGGAATTGTCCTTGAGAAGCCACGCAGGTGATCTCTGACACCATCCTCGATTGTTTCCTTTTCCCGTTCCTTCTTCTTCGTTTCGACGGTCTTGACTGTCTCTTTCGTGGATTCTTTTGCAAAATCAGAAATAGCAGTTGTCAATTCTTCATTGAATTTCTCCATAGCGGCTTTCTGCTTCTGCTCAAATTCTTTATCAATCTGCTCCGACGTTTTTCCAGTTTCATATCTTGCCTGTTGTTCAGCAACACGCTGATTTTCTATGACATTTCGCTCAATTTCATAATTGGTATGCAGCTTATCTATCATCCGATCTACTTCATGGTTCAGTTTGGATTCAATCTGTCTTTTATCGGCTGCTTTCATATCAGAATCATAGGTAGACTGTGCTGTGTCCACAACTGCCTTGACTGCACTCTGCTTTACTGCCTCTTTCAGTTTATCAATCGCTTTCTGTGCCTTGTCTGGTGCTTGCTTCATCTGTGTCATTGTTTCCTGTACCTGCGAGGTCACATCATAGATTTTATCGCCAAAAACGTCCTGCGTTCTGCCAATTACAAATTCATCACTGAGAGCCACTTCTCCATTTTCATCCAGTGACAAATCTTTTTGCACTTCCTCTGTCAGATTTACCTTGCTTTTAGGTTCTTCTATCAGTTCAAACTTTGTGATAATATCAATGACTTCCTTCGGTGCGCCAAAAATATTGCTGATGTTCTGAAACAGGAAGTTACTCATAAAGCCACGCTTTACAACCTCAACCGAACGAATTTTTCTTGGAATGGTCAGTACCTTTTCTGCATCCAGTTCTACCAATTCTCCCTGTTCATCTTCACCAATTACAGGGAAGAAATTAAGCAATTCCTTTACATTTTCCTTCCGCTCTTCTGCAGTACCGCCGCCCTTTGCTGTATTAGGATTCAGATTGTTGGCAAACTGCTCAAAAATAGTAAGGGTTCTTGCAGGATCAAAGTCAAATACATAAGCATTTTCTTTTCTCTTGAAGGATGTACCCACCTTAAACAGACAAGGATTCTGCGCCCGGAATGCTGCCTGCATATAAAGTGCCGGAGAACGCATATTACTAAGCATCAACACTGCTGTCCATTCTGGAATAGTAATTCCTGTCGTAAGCTGTCCTACCGACAATGTAATTGTCTTTTCATGCTCGGCAATGGCGGCAACCACTTTATCATAAGATTTCATGGATTCATCATCGTCGTCCAGTTTTCCATCACCCGCAGCAAGAACAATTTCATACTCCTTGAATACCGGATGCTCTTTTAATTTCTTTGCCAGTGCCTTTGCACTGTCTACCCTGTCAAGTAGCCAGAAGGTGTGCTTTAATTCGTCCCGCAATTCTTCCGTAGAAAATGGAAATTTCGTCTGTCTGGTCATTGCATCCAGAAACTTATCAACTGAAGATTCATGATTAAACTTACCATTGGTAACAGCAAAAAACTCATTTAAATCAAACGCATATTCTTCTGTCTCTCCGTCAATTTCTATGCCCTGCTGAAGCTCATCCTTGATAATTTCTGACATCTGATAAGTATAGAGATTAAGCTGTGGCAATGTTGAATACGGATTTTCTTCCTCTGCTGAAACATCCCAGTCACGTTTTTTCTTCTGTTCATCTGCATAAGTCCAGTTATAGATAGCATCATCAGCAAATTTATTATTGGCAAGTGCTTTAAACGGTGTTCCCGACAAATGCAACGTAAATTTACGCTTAATACGATCAAATGCAACATCTGTTTTGTAGGTATCCACACCCTCATGTGCTTCATCGATGACAAGGATATCCCACTCCATATTTGCGACCTCACCTAATTTATCATACTGACCTCCAAAATAGATTGATCCTTTCATATCCTGCAAGGATACAAATTCAATACATTTTACATTGTCACTGTCTTTTTCCAAGAGAAAATGTGCATATTCTTCTCTTGTCAGCACACCTCTTTTACCTTTCAGTGCATCAACTTCACTCACAAAAAGATAACCCGATTCACTACCCAGAAATTTGGCATAATCTGAAAACCATGAATTTGCAATCGCCGGTCGATTTGTGACGATCAACACTTTTTCTGCTCCGATTTTCTGCACAAAATCATAAACCGATAATGTCTTTCCAAATCTCGGCTTAGCATTCCAAAGGAACTCTCCATTTTTATGAGTTGCCTGATAATCAACTGTCATGGCAACTGCACTCTGCTGCTCCTCACGCAATTTGTACGGAATCACAGTTTCTGTCGTTTTTAAAATGCCATGATTTTCCCTAAAATCACGAAACATTTGCTTCGATGTGACACCATCCACATGGAACCATTCATTATTTTTGCCTTTTTCCTGCTCTATACCGGATTTTCGCAAATAAGCATGAAAGTCCTTATCTATAAATGTCTCTCCGGAACCATCATCAAAAGTGGCATTCCCTTTCCATTCAAGCTGCCACTTGATATCCGCAGTGTGTGTCTGTTGATTGATACGAGTTTCTACATCCTGTTCTGTGTATCCTATCTTCGTCCAGCCATTATGACGAACCACTTCCGGAGTGGAATAGCCATAAAGCATCGGAACTACCTGTTTAGTTGTTTGAATGTTAGGTTTATTCATGCTATTCCATCTCCTTTACATTAGTTTCAATAAATGCAATTTCTTTCTCAGAAAGACCATATTTTTTGTAGAGCTGCTTGTCTATGTTTGCTATGGATACAGACCAGTCGATATCGGATTTGTCGGTAAAATTCTGTAATGGAACCCATTTCCATTTATCAGGCGTATTGGCTTGTGTTCTTTTTAAAATTCCAAACATTGCTCTTGCAAACTTTGAGCATATATATTTGATAACATTTCTTGCTTCTTTCTCGTTTTGTAAAATTCCTATGCTTAAAAAAGTCTCTGTTGAACCAGTTCCCGGTTCTCCTATTATCGGCATTGATATAGTTTCACCAAAATCACCATTTCCAGTAGCTCCCGGCAAAAAAACCTTATATGTATATAGATTGCAAACATCATCCCTTACATACTCTTTTTTTATGTATCTATATATCCTCTCATTTGATTCTCTGCCCAATATTTTTAAATAAGCAGTCCTATTATCCACTATTTCCTTCAAAAAAGGCTCCGGCATCTTTTCAAAAACATTTGATTTAAGATCCAGTTCATGTCCTTTACTTAGACGTCCTATCAGTTCTGGAAAATCTGTATATAATTGTTCTTTAAAGTGATATGAATAACTTGATATTACAACTTCACTCATTGATGAAAAATCTCTATTTCTTCTAATTTTGTGCAAAATTGTATTCAATTCTGGGTAAGGCGTAAAAATCTCAATTGTACCAAAATCCTTTTCACTATCTCTATAGGTTATCGCTATGCCACCTTTTATTTCTGTATTACTAAATACCTTGCTGCAATCTTCCTCATACTCCATTACTTTAAAGTGATTATCATTTAGCATTTTTTGATTCCATGCCTTTGGTGTACTACCTGCATTAAACAAGAATCGTGCAGGGTGTATCAGTTCAACTTTATTAGCAACTGTATAAGCAGCATCCATAAACTTATTATATACTGGTGGAGCATATGTATCATTCTCCCCTATAGTATTATCTTGATACGGCGGATTCCCAATCGCAAAATCAAATTTCATCTCATCTACCTTCCTTCATGCTTTTATATGTCAGCGATTTTTCGCTGCGCCAGTCATAGATCCGACAGTACACTTCTTCCGGTTCTTCTATATCCTGCTTTCTCGACTCATCTGCTACCACAAAGTCAAATAGACTGAATTGATGATATTCCTCTTTGGGCTTTCCAAATGGAATCGTCCCGGATATTCCATCCATCTGCCACAGGTTCCAGACAATAACATTCACAATCTTTCGAAGTTCTACCTCTGTTGGAACTCTACCCCACCTGTCCTGCATATAATCTACAAAAGTTATAAGCAAATTGATTCTTGCAATCAGAAGGCTATCTCCCTGAAATTCATATCCGTACACACTCTGATATGCTCGAAGCACCCATCTGAACCATTCAGTTTCACTGTATGTATTTTCATTTACCACACGCAGTTTTCTGTCTAAAATTCCTATCCGCTGCCTAATCTCAAGAAGTTCTCCGGTAGCTGCATCATAGCGCGACACGATGTAGGGAGCTTCTCCACAGGTAATCTCAAGCCTTTTGGAATCGACATATTTTTTCCATCCATCCTCTGTGTCAAACTTCACTTTTTCTGTGTTTACCAGCCACCCCTGTTCCTGTTCAGTATTAAAAACATTTTTTCTTCCAAACCACTCCTCATCACAGTGGTTATTCATTTTGTTGCAAATCCATGAGGGCGTAAACACCTCTGCTTTGGCTCTGGTACGTTCTTGCTGTTGTTCCTTATTCTTTAGCACCCTCGGCTGTATCTCATATTGCGTAAATCCCTTTAAGATTTCTTCTGTTATCTGCTCAGTTTCCTTGATTGGAGTACCTTTGGAACTATATACCGATGTCGCAAATATAATATTTTTCTTTGTTGTCTTATCCTTCAGCAATGCTTTAAGATTATCACTGACCGGATAAGTATTCAGATCAATTAACTTATCCATTTTTATCCTCATTTCTAAAGCCAGCTATCCTTGATAGCCAGCTTGGAAAAAATGTATACTTTTTTTCATGAGAAAAATTTGGATTTGTAACTGTGAAATTTCACGAAGTTTTGACAGAAAAATACTGAATTTCGACCGATTTCGTGATATAATATGTAAAAATGGTTTTATGTATACGACTACTGGAAATGTATACCATTTCAGTTAGAACGCATGAACTATTTAACTGGATTTTTCATATTTTACAGCTTTGCTATAAAATGTCTTAGGGCACATATTACAAGCCTTGGCTGCTTCTTCTATTGTGATTTTACCTGCTCTCCAATCTTTATGCATCTGATAGAAGTTTTCCGGAATTGGCAATGGCGGTCTACCAAATTTCACTCCCCTTGCTTTCGCTGCAGCAATCCCCTCTGCCTGTCTTTGCTTGATATTGGTACGTTCATTTTCTGCCACATAGCTGAGTAAAGCCAGCACAACATCACTGATAAATGTTCCGAGCAAATTCTTCTCTCTGCGAGTATCTAATAGTGGCATATCAATAACTACAATATCTGACTTCTTTTCTTTCGTGATAATGCGCCATTGTTCGTTTAGTTCCCCATAATTTCTTCCCAGACGATCAATTGACTTTATATAGAGCACACTGTTTTCATTCAATTTTCGTAATAACCGTTTATACTGTGTTCTCTCAAAATCTTTCCCTGACTGTTTATCCATATAAATGTTATTCTCAGGTACTCCCATCTCTGTTAATGCAATCTTCTGCCTGTCCTCGTTTTGTTCCTTTGATGACACTCTCATATATCCATAAACATTTATATCTTCCATGTATTTTTGCCTCCCATCTGCCAATTTTTCCTACTTAGGTCTAGTATTTGCATACATATTGGTATATAACCAACAGAAAGCTGATTCGATAAAATCAACCTTCTGTTATAGTGTATAATCATCATTGTAATAACGTTGCTCTCACAATCTCCTCAGCTCTCTCCCAAATATTGTTAATCCGCTGCACCCAAAGCATCTGATTTTTCTCTTTCAGATGTTCAGTCATGCCCTCTTGTTCTGCCATCTGCTTTACCAATAAATCAAACTGCGCCTCTGCCTGTTCCTGCATCATAAGCAAAAGTTCCTTTAGTTTTCCGCTTAATAGCATCATCTGATAGATACCGCTCCGATGCTCTTTCAGATAATGTCTTCTCATAAGTCCAAACTTTCTCAATTTCCATTCCGGCTCTGGATCAGAAATTAAGTTTGGTATCAAATAATCTCCATTTTTTTCGTATGTAATATTCATAAACAACCTCTCTTCTTCTGTTCTTGTATTTGTTTCTATATAGTATCATTTTGTTTCGTTTTTATCATATCGTAACTTTTGTTTCGTGTCAATATCTTTTTGCTTTATTTTTTTGTTCTTGTGTGTTATCCTATATATAATGTTAAACAGTTTCACAAAAATATAGCTTTAGAGCAGGAGGCATGTTGTTATGACCATCGGGGAAAACATAAGACGTATTCGGCAGGAACGTAATCTTACCCAAAGACAATTAGGAGAAATGGTTGGTGCAAGTGAAGCCTACATTCGCGCCTACGAGAGCGGCAGAAGAAATCCCAAACCATCCTCCCTTGAAAAAATAGCAAACGCTTTATCTGTCAATCCTGAAGTACTTGCAAACTCCGATTTTGATGGAATAAAAGCGATTCACCGGCTTTTTCAGATATTCCGGCAATATGACGGACACCTCTTTGAATGCCAGAATAAAGATGGAAACGATATGGTTGGAATCAGCTTTGGAACATTGTCTTTGATGCGATCTTGGTTAGACCGTTATGACGAATATATGGTAGAAGTTGAAAAATGCAATGAAATCAAAGATGTTAAGAAACGTGGGGAAGCTTTGCTAAAAGCTGAAGCGGACTTTAACCTTTGGATGGATATTTATCCGGAATCGGAACCATGGCAGGAACGGCTTAAGATTCAGAAGGCACATGATGAGGTTATGGATAAGATGGGATTGAATCCAAAGGCTCAAAAATAATTTTTCTCTTTCATGATTACACAAAGGAGATTTAAAAAGTGACAAACGAATATACAGTAAACGTGGACGAAAAAACATATCATATTACCGTTGAACATAATAACAACCCTTCAATAAATCATACTGATTTTTCCGAAGAATTATCATATGAATCTACAAAAGCTGAATATGATCATTGTGTCCAACGTTCAGAAAAATTGGATAATAAAGTATATATTTTACTAACAGTATATGCTTTCTTATTTGTACTTTTATGCGATATTATTAAAAAAATATCCTGTTTTTCTTTTCCTGGAAATAAGACTCAGCTTGCCTTGATTATTACATACTCAATATTTTTAACATTGGATATTATTCTCTATATTTTTACATTGATAAAACTCATACACTTGTTAAAGGGTGTTGCAATTGAACGTTTTAATCCACAAGTAGTTCTCAAGCGAGATATGGTTAATGCTGATTCAAAAGCTGTTGCAAAATATATATGTTCCCGTTATAATCAGTGTATTGATACAAATAATACAATTTTAGAAAAAAGATATCAGCAATTTAATGCATGTGCTAATTACATGATACCAATAATTATTTTTTCTTTTTTCCTTATAATTATTAGTAATTTTATCGTTTAGAAAGGAGTATTTAAGATGTCCGACAATTCAAATACCTTATCTGATGATGAATTATGGGCAAAATGTCAGCAAAGTAGGCCTATCACACCACAAGATTTAGGTCTCAACTCTCAACAAAATTCATCTAACGGAACCACTTATCTTACAGAAGGTGCGAACTATCTTCAATTCGAACTTAATAATAAAAACAAAAAATAGAATTTTGTACCCAAATCGTACCCAACGCCATCTAAAAAATCCCTACAAAGCCCATAAATACAGGCTTTGTAGGGATTTACCTTTTTATTCAAACTCAATAGTTCCTGGTGGCTTACTGGTCAAATCATAGAATACTCTATTGACTCCCTTTACCTCATTTATAATTCTGCTCATCACTGTCTGAAGTACCTCAAACGGTATCTCGGCTGCTTCGGCTGTCATGAAGTCCACGGTGCGGACTGCACGGACTGCAACGGCATAATCATATGTTCTCTCATCACCCATGACACCTACTGAACGCATGTTGGTGAGAGCTGCAAAGTACTGGTTTGGCATCCATGATGGTTCCTCGCCGTGGGCCTCTTTGTACTCTTTTGCTGCCTTTTCCACTTCGCTTCTGTAAATCCAGTCTGCATCCTGGACGATGCGTACCTTTTCGGCTGTGACTTCGCCGATGATACGGATTCCAAGGCCTGGGCCTGGGAATGGCTGACGGAATACGAGATAGTCAGGTAATCCGAGCTCCAGTCCGACCTTGCGGACCTCATCCTTGAAGAGGTTTCTGAGTGGCTCCACGATGTCTTTGAAATCGACATGCTCCGGGAGACCTCCTACGTTGTGGTGTGATTTGATGACTGCGGATTCTCCGCCGAGTCCACTCTCCACTACGTCCGGATAGATGGTTCCCTGTGCAAGGAAATCAACCTTTCCGATTTTCTTGGCTTCTTCCTCAAATACACGGATGAATTCCTCACCGATGATTTTGCGCTTGCGCTCAGGCTCTGTGATACCTGCAAGCTTGCTGTAATAGCGCTCCTGTGCATTGACGCGGACAAAGTTGATGTCAAACGAACCGCCTTTGCCGAATACGCTCTCTACCTCATCTCCCTCGTTCTTGCGGAGGAGTCCGTGGTCTACGAATACGCAGGTGAGCTGCTTGCCGATTGCCTTGGCAAGGAGTGCTGCGAGCACTGATGAGTCTACTCCGCCTGAAAGTGCAAGGAGCACTTTGCCGTCACCGACCTGCTCTCTGATTTCCTCGATTGTGTTTTTGACGAATGAATCCATCTTCCATGTGCCTGCACATCCACATACGCCACGGACGAAATTGTAAATCATCTGTGTTCCGTTCTTGGTGTGGAGCACCTCCGGATGGAACTGTACTGCATATAATTTCTTCTCAACATTCTGTGTTGCGGCTATTGGACAGTCTGCAGTGTGCGCAACTACCTCAAAGCCCGGTGCAGCCTCTGCAATTCTGTCGAAATGACTCATCCAGCATACTGATTCTGATGGCAGATCCTTGAACATCACGCCGTTTGCAGAATATGTGATTTCTGTCTTTCCATACTCTCCAACCTCAGGTGTGATTACCTTTCCGCCTAATTTATGCATCATAAGCTGTGCACCATAGCAGATGCCAAGCACCGGTATTCCCAGCTCAAACAGCTCTTTCTGGTATGATGGAGAATCCTCTTCATAACAGCTGTTTGGACCTCCTGTAAGGATGATGCCCTTTGGATTCATTTCTTTGATTTTCTCAATGTCTATTTTGTATGAGTAAATCTCACAGTACACGTTGCACTCGCGGACACGACGCGCAACAAGCTGATTGTACTGACCACCAAAGTCTATGACTATGACCTTTTCCTGATCCATGTTTTCCTCCTAATTGTTTATTCGCTATGCTGCTGTTTTACAATCTTTGAAACGTCACGTAATTGCTGTTTGCCACACTGTGGTGTATACAATAACAAAAACATAACATATGTTATCTGCTGCCATCTCATTGATTACGTAAAAGCAACATGTTTTCTTATGTCATTATAGATTACGGAGTGCTTATCTGCAAGCGATTTTGTTAAATTTCTGTTTTGATTTTATGTGCAATTACGTTATAATGAATTATAAACACTTTTATAGGCTGGGAGGTTTCATCATGAGTTTTAAAATAATCACTATAAGCCGAGAGTTTGGCAGTGGCGGTCGCTTTATCGGCGAGCAGATTGCTCAAAAATGCGGCATTGAGTTTTACGATAAAAAAATAATTGAGCATGTGGCAAAGGAGCTCGGTATCTCTGAGCAGATTGTCGCAAACCAGGGCGAATATGCACCTGCCGGAAGCATTTTTTCATATGCATTTGTGGGGCGCGACATCACAGGAGTTTCTCTTTCCGACCAGATTTTCAATATCCAGCAGAAGCTCATCAAGGATATTGCGCAAAAAGAGCCATGCGTTATTGTGGGACGTTGCGCAGACTACATTCTTTCTGACAGGGATGATGTGCTGAATGTTTTTATAGAGGGAAATAAGCCTGAGAAGGCTGCAAGAATAAAAAAGCTCTACCATAAGAGCGATGACGAGGTCAAAAAGCTGCTAAAGGATGTCGATAAGAAGCGCTCGGTAAATTACCGCTACTTTACCGATAAGGAGTGGGGCAACAGAAAAAATTATGACCTGGTGCTAAACAGCTCTGTGCTTGGATACGATAAATGTATTGAGCTCATCGCATCCGCATACGCTTAATTCACTTAAGATACAGCTTTCCTGCGGTTAAGAAACCGTTTTCTTATTTTATTACGAAAAACGTAAATAGAATTACAACCTGTGTGTAATATTAAAAATACTCCTGCATAAACTGTAACAACAGAATATGCAGGAGTATTTTTTGAAATCATATATTGAGACAAGGGCGGTGGAAATCGCCAACTACATAGTTGAAAACAATGCCACGGTGCGTCAGGCTGCAAAGCAGTTTGGCATCAGCAAATCCACTGTGCACAAGGATATCACGGATGCTGACAGGCTGCTTCGCATAGACCCGGAGCTTGCCGCAAAAGCGCGTCACATTCTCGATATCAACAAGTCCGAGCGCCATATTCGCGGCGGACTTGCCACCAGAGAGAAGTATCTGCATCTGCCTCATGTGCATGCCGGCTGAGTGCATGGATGCTTCTATCCCTGCATTAGCAGGTGCGCCGTTTTCCGTACATCTGAGGCTTTTCGTTAATTCAAGACCGGTGTCACATGACTTGTGAGCACACCGTACAGCCACTTGCCCTCATCACTTAGATCCTCATAGGTAAAGCCGCTTGTCTTATCGCAGGCAGGTGTTAGAAGCGCTGATTTTTCGTCCTTATTGGACAGATTCCAGCACACATAGCTGATGCCGTAGCTGTCGAGCAGGCTGATCCAGCTGTTTGCGGAATCTATGTCCACCTGACCGTTTCCGTCGGCGCTGCAGATGCCAAACTCTGATACAAATATCGGCAGTCCGGCATCTGCCGCCGATTTTAGCTTGTTTTGCAAGTCCTCCTTGTGGGTTGCGGCATAGAAATGCAGTGTATACATGATATTATCATAGCCTGTGACAGGGTCCTTGACTGCCTCATCCACATCCTGGCTCCAGTTAGGTGTGCCTATCAGTATGACTGCATCCTTGTCGTAGCTTCTGATTGACGGAATGACCTCGCTGGCGTAAAACTTCACATCTCCCCATGTCGCACCTTTGCACGGCTCATTGCAAATCTCGTAAATCACGTTGTTGTATGAGGCATACTGCTGTGCCATTTTGGCAAAAAATGTCTTTGCCACATCACTGTAGCGGTTTGGATTGCCCTCGTTTAGCACATGCCAGTCGATGATGACATACATGTCATTGTTGAACGCGTACTGCACTCCGTTTTGCACAAGTGTCTCAAGCTGCTGCCTGTCACCATCTGTGCAGTAGCCACCGCTTTCGTAAGTGTACATGGCGAGCCTCACCACGTTTGCTCCAAAGCTTTTCAGCGTGGCAAAGCAATCATTGGTCACATACTGTGGATACCACGCAAGACCGTGTGTGCTGACTCCGCGAAGCTGCACCTCGTTGTTATTTTGATCAACGAGCTTGCTGCCCTCCACATGCAGCTTACCGTTTACTGACGGACAGGCAAGAACTGAGCTCTCCTGTCCGTTTTCTGTGGTGAGCTGCTCTGT
>ERZ1027051.843-NODE-843-length-12797-cov-5.833778_pt1 | contig 12797 bp, 7 predicted proteins | sample MGYA00519429_ERZ1027051 | MGnify/ENA primary metagenome ERZ1027051 (study PRJEB26926, sample SAMN06164598) | human gut metagenome | biome: ENVO:00009003; feature: ENVO:2100002; material: ENVO:00002003 | host: Homo sapiens | place: USA | collected 2012 ... | reverse complement strand
AAGAGTCAACTATTAATGAAAGTACAAATTTTTCTGTCTACCAATGATGGAACTATCTTTATTTTTGTCATACAAAAAAAGCCCTCTCGTTTGAGAGGGCTGGGAAGGTAATAAAATAATTACTGAAGCTGAACAACCGGATCGGTAATCGGTTTGCCGTCCAAATCGAATCTTTCAATCTTGGCGCCTTTGTTCAGGGACGTAAAGACTTCGGCAATAGCCTGCTGGGTCAGCATCGCTTTCAGTTCGGGTTCAACCTGCTTCAGCGGTAACGGCTTGGAATCTCTGATGTCCAGAACCTCGATGACATGATAGCCGAATTTGGTTTTTACCGGCGACTTGGACGTTTGGCCTTTTTTCATGGCAAACGCGGCATTGCCGAATTCGGGAACCATTTGGTCTTTTACGAAGTAGCCGAGGTCAACGGCGTTGTCTTTGGAATACTGCTTGGCCAAATCGTCAAACTTTTTGCCTTTGCCCAGTTCGGCAATAACCTTCTTGGCGGTGCCTTCGTCTTCAACCAGAATGTGCTTGGCATGAATTTCCTTCTGGCTCTTAAATTCGGACTTGTATTTGTTGTACAGGTCTTTGACGGCCTTGTCGGTTACTTTCTTGTCGACTTTCTGTTCAAGATAAACTTTACGGGCGATTTCTTCCTTGGCCTGATCGACGGCGCGCTTGTATTCCGGAGTCTCAAGGACGTCGGCGGCAACGGCGGCCTGATACAGCAGTTTGCCGTTAACATAGATTTCCAACGCTTTCTCATAAAAGTCGTCAAAGGAAACCTTTTCCTTAATCTGACGGTTGTCTTCGTAACCCTGTTTCATTTCGGCGACGGTAATTTTTTCGCCGTTGACGACGGCGGCCACGCCGTTTTTGCCGGCAGCTCCGGCATTGAACGGATTCATCATCAGCAGAGAGAGCGCTGCGGCGGCTACATATTTGTTTCGCATCCTAAAAACCTCCAATAAAATTTCAACTTCCATAGTTATATAATAGATATGGAAATTATTCCAAGTATTTTTTGCCGGTAGTTTATAACTTAAGTTCAAAGTATTGACTTTATTTGATTAAAACACTAAATGTAGAGAAGCTTTGAATAATAATAAGGTATAAATGTAATGTTAGGTAAACTCGCCCGCACTGTTTTTGGCAGCGCCAACGACAGATTCGTCAAAAGACAGTTCAAGATCGTTCAGCAAATCAACGCCCTGGAACCCGAAATCGAAAAATTAAACAATGACGAACTCAAAGGCAAAACCGACGAGTTTCGCAGGCGCCTGAAAGAGGGCGAAACGCTTGACGATATTTTGCCCGAGGCTTTTGCCGTCGTCCGCGAGGCAGCCAAAAGAACGCTGGGGCAGCGCCATTATGACGTCCAGCTTATCGGCGGTATTGTGCTGCACAAGGGTATGATTGCCGAAATGAAGACCGGCGAGGGAAAAACGCTGGTCGCGACGCTGGCCGCCTATCTGAATGCGATTGAAGGCAAGGGCGTGCACATCGTGACTGTCAACGATTATCTGGCCAAACGCGACGCCGAATGGATGGGGCAGGTTTACCGCTTCCTCGGCCTGACCGTCGACTATATTGTCCACGGCAAGAACGACGACGAGCGACGCGCCGCCTACAATGCCGACATTATCTACGGTACGAACAACGAACTGGGTTTCGACTACCTGCGCGACAATATGAAGTTTTCCCGCGAGGAAATGGTTCAGCGCGATTTCAACTATGCCATCGTCGACGAGGTTGACTCCATTCTGATTGACGAAGCCCGCACGCCGCTGATTATTTCCGGCGCCGCCGAGGATTCCTCCGAAAAATACATCAGCGTCGACAAGATTATTCCGCACCTGACCGAAGCCGATTACGAAAAGGACGAAAAGCAGAAAACCGTAACCCTGACCGAAGCCGGCATGGAGCATGTCGAACAGTTGTTAAAGCAGGTTGGGCTGATTAAGGAAGGCGGCCTGTACGACATCGGCAACGTTTCGCTGGTTCATCACGTCAATCAGGCTCTGCGCGCCCATAAAATGCACATCAGGGATGTCGACTATATCGTCAAAGACGACAAAGTTATGATTATCGATGAATTTACCGGCCGTATGATGGAAGGCCGCCGTTACTCCGACGGTCTGCATCAGGCGATTGAGGCCAAGGAACATGTAACCATTCAGTCCGAAAATCAGACGCTGGCTTCCATTACGTTCCAAAACTACTTCCGTCTTTATCCCAAACTGGCAGGCATGACCGGCACGGCCATGACCGAAGAGGCCGAATTCGGCGACATCTATGGGCTGAGCTGCGTCGAAATTCCGACCAACCGCCCGGTTCAGCGCGTTGATGAGCACGATGTCATCTATCGCACTGAAAAGGAAAAATACAAAGCGATTATCGACGAAATTTTGGCCGCGCATGAAAAAGGCCAGCCGGTTCTGGTCGGTACCACGTCAATTGAAAAGTCCGAATTGGTGGCCGAGCTGCTCCGTGCCAGAACCAAGCTGCCGTTTGAGGTTTTAAATGCCCGTCATCATGAACGTGAGGCTGCGATTGTTGCGCAGGCCGGCGTTCCCGGAGCCGTTACCATTGCCACCAATATGGCCGGCCGCGGTACCGACATTCAGCTGGGCGGCAACGTCGACATGAGGCTGAAAGAGGTCTTGAAAGGCGACGAAACTCCGGAACAGGTTGAAGAGATAAAGAACAAACTCAGGGAAAAAATCAAAGAGGACAAGGAAAAGGTTCTCGCTGCCGGCGGTTTGTACATCATCGGCACCGAGCGTCATGAAAGCCGCCGCATCGACAATCAGCTGCGCGGCCGTTCCGGCCGTCAGGGCGATCCCGGCCGTTCCAAGTTTTTCCTTTCGCTGGAAGACGACCTGATGCGCATTTTCGGGTCGGAAAGAATGTCTGTCATGCTGCAGCGCCTGGGGCTGCCGGAAGGCGAAGCCCTAATCCACCCGTGGATTTCCAAGGCGTTGGAAAAAGCGCAGCAGAAAGTGGAAGAGCGCAACTTCGACATTCGCAAAAACCTGCTTAAATATGACAACGTCATGAACGACCAGCGCAAGGTCATTTATGAACAGCGCAAGGAGCTGATGGCAGCCGACGATGTTTCGGAAACCATCCGCGAAATGCGCCAGGAATATCTGGCTGATACGGTTTCGGCTTGCCTGCCGCACGGCTCCGCGCCCAACGAATGGCAGAAAGAGGAGCTCAAACAGGAGCTCTACCGCATTACCGGCTTTATGCTTCCGATTACCAATTGGGCCAACGAACCGGAAATCGACGCCGACAAGATGCAGGAGAAAATCCTTGACGAAGTGGAGAACCGTATTGCCGAAAAGAACGCCAACGTTCCCGAAAATATCGTCCGTATGGTTGAAAAAAATGTCCTCATGCAGGTTCTGGACCAGCTTTGGAAGGAACATATAGCCTCTCTTGACCTGATGCGCCACACGATTGTCCTGCGCGCTTACGGTCAGAAAGACCCGCTGAACGAATATAAAAAGGAAGCGTTCAATATGTTTTCGGTCATGCTTGATAACCTGCGTGAAAAGGTTACGTTCCTCATCTGCCGCACGGTAATCCAGACCGATGCCCTCGATGCGCTGATGATTCAGGAAAACCGCGCGCAGAATATGCAGGAGATTCACGAAACGCCGGAAAGTCTGGTCGGTCGTCCGAGTGCGCCGAACAATTATGAAAGCGACGAAAAGAACGAACCTTTCCAGTATTCTCGTGCCGAGTTTGACCCCAAAGATCCTCGCACTTGGGGGAAAGTTGCCCGCAATGACCTTTGTCCCTGCGGCAGCGGCAAAAAATATAAACACTGCCACGGCAAAATCTAAGGACAAGCCCCTCGCCGGAGGGGCTTTTTTTTATGCTTTTTTGTCATATTTCCTTTAAACTTCCGGTTCATATATTTTTAAGTTTTTTATGGTATTTTCCCAAAGATATAAAGGATTATGCCGTTCGGCGCAAAACGGGAATATTGACAAAAAAGTTGATTTTTCGAAAAAATGTGCTACTATATTGATAATGGTTTGAATATGAATTGAGGTTGCTATGGCTGATGAAGAAGAGAGAAGACCGTTAAGGCATTTGAAATTCCGCGAGTTTGAAAACGTCAGCGGCGACTTGACCGCCGACGAAATCCGCAGACTCTACGCGAACAAAATGACGGAACTGCGTGACAACGCCCGCGGCAACAGCCAGGCGCTCGAAAACCTGAAAAAGGACAAGGAAGAAGAAAAGAAAGAGCTTGACGAGCAGAAATCCGACCTCGGCAAAGATCCGCGGACTTTCTATGTCAAAATGAAGGAACGCTACGACAGCGAGATGTCGGCTCTGGCTGCCGAGTATCCGGATCAGAGCGATCCCGAATATTCTCGCCGCGCCGATCTGATTAAGGCGCGCTTTGCGCATGTATTGGATAAGGAACTGCTTGATACCAACCAGAATGCCTATGTCAACAAGGTCATGGATGCTGTTGAGCGCTCCGAAGCCAAAATCAGCAATGACCTCCGCGTTGCCGAAACCAAAACCAATGCCGAAAACAACAAACTGGCCGCTTCGGCAAAAATGCTGAATGACCAGCAGAAACTGCTGGAAGCCAATCCGGATTTGTATGCCAAACTTTATAATATCAAACAGCGTTCGGCTACGCACGATGATCCGAGGAAAGACCCGCAAACCATGATTGCTGCCGATAAAAAAGGGCAGCCCTGCCTGGCGGTTATTATGGCTGATGCACGCTTTCCGGCCGGTTTTATCGTCAGCGACGGCAAGATAAATTTCAGTCAGGATAACATTGACAAAATGACCGTGGAGATGATGCGCCAGATTATCGATTATCTGGACCGCCGCGGTATTCACGGCATTGAACTGCCCGACGGTATCGACGAAAAGCTTGCCGCCGCATATAACGAAGCAGACGGTGCCAATCGCGAAACCGAAAATGCGGCTCGTATTAATGAACAGGAAACGCCCGAAGCAGAAGAAGCGCCGATTCGGCCGCTGCCGGAAAACGACGGCCGCGAAGAGATTCCCGCTTCCGGTTATACCAATCAGGATGCGCGCGACTTTGCCAATGAGTTCGGCGGCAACGAAACCGTTATGGCGGCTCAGACCGTGGACTACGGCAAACTGGTCAGCAATATTGACGACTGGGTCTTTGGCGTCGGCGGCATGAATAAACAGAAAAATTGGACCGGTTTCAAAAGTTATAAGTTCAAAGGCGGTTGGGACTGCTGGGCTGTCTATGATCAGGGCAACTTCAAAAACGACGAACTGGACGGTAAGGTCGACAAAGACGGTTATATGAAAGTCAAATATGCTTTCAAAATTTATTCCCGCGTCAAAAAGGATGACAAAGGCAACGACCGTCTGGAGATCCGTTATGCCATGCCGGGCGGCAAGAAAATTACCGATGGCTATGCCAAAGGCGTTATGCGTATGCTCAAAAAATGCGGTATGACCCATGTTAATTTTCCTGACGGTTTGCCGGAAGAAGACGAGGGAACTTTCCGTATTGCCGCCGCCAGCAACGGCTTGGTTCCGTTGTTTAAGAACCTCAGCGAAAGCAAAGTTAAGAAAATGCTTGAAGAAGCGGAAAGCAAACTGAGCGGAGCTGAATTTTTAACTTATAAAAAGAAACTGGCCGATTGGATGCAGGAATGCGCCATGGAAGATTGTGCCAAAGATGGCAAAGATTTTTCCGAACATAAGAATGCAACGGTCATTAATAATTTGCTTGGTGAATATGAGTATCAGCCATTCCGCGATATGTATGAAAAAGGCGGCGGTATCCGTACTACCTTAGAAGAAATTATTAAGAAAAACGAAAATAACAAGGGTAACCTTAAAGATGAATATGGCAACCCCATACCTTCCGGTGCTGTTAAAATTGCTGCGGCAGCCGATGCTGTTTCGGATGCGTTCAACCTGTATCGTAACTTCAATGACAAAAGTATTGCGACCATGTTGAGTGGTATAGTTGATTACAAACTTGAGATGGAACCGAATAACGCATTAAAAACAGCTAAAAAACCACAGCTGGAAAAAGATGCTGCGGAAATTCAAAAGTTGTTCGCCAAAAACTTGGCTAAAAAAGGCATAAATTTGGACATGAACAAAAAGGTTCGAGACATGAAACCTTCGGAAATGAATGCGTTCTATGAAGCCTTACTGCCGAGCAAGGAAAGAGAATTTGCCAACGAATTTGACAATGAACTTATTGCCAATTCTAAGAAAGACAGGGAAGAAAGCGAGTCTAAAATTCTCTCGAAAGTTGTCGGAAAAGCCAGCAAGCACTTCAGTACAGTATCCAAACTTCTGGAGGATAACGGAGTCAAGAAAATTTATCTGCCGGATCTGGGGTCTTATGACCATAACTTCAGCACCAATAAAGAACGTCTTATTGCCGAAGGCAGAATGAAAGGCAAAAAGCCCAGAGGTGGTCGTGGTCCAGATCGCGACTTTGATTATGACGATGATGATTATGGATATGAATAAGCAAAAACCCCTTCTTCGGAAGGGGTTTTTCATAATGTGCCGGCGGTTTAGTCGACGGGTTTGATATGCCAGATGTTTTTGGCATATTCCATAACGGCGCGGTCGCTGGAGAAATAGCCGATTTTAGCCACGTTGATAATGGCTTTTTTCGCCCATTTCTGCGGATTGGTATAATCCTTTTCCGCATCATGAAGCGCTTTGTTGAATGCCTCCAGATCGGCAAGCAGGAAGTAGTAGTCGCGGTTCAGCAGTTCTTCGTAAATAACCTTGAACAGCAGCACATAGTCCTTTTCGCAGAACATGTTGGAGTTAACGGCGTTCAGAATGCGGCGCAGGTATTCCGAGTTCTCATAACAGGCGCGCGGATTGTATGCGTTGTTTTTGCGCATTTCCTGAATCTGCTCTTCGCGCAGACCGAACAAATAGAAGTTGTCGGCGCCGACGGCTTCGCGGATTTCGATGTTGGCGCCGTCATAAGTACCGACGGTCAGTGCGCCGTTCAGGGCAAATTTCATATTGCCGGTGCCTGAGGCCTCAAACCCCGCCGTTGAACTCTGAATGCTTACGTCGGCAGCCGGGATCAGAACTTCGGCCAGCGAAACCTTGTAGTCGGGAATAAACACGACCTTAATCATGTCATTGACGCGCGGATCGTGATTGATGACATCGGCCACGTTGTTAATCAGCTTGATGATGAGCTTGGCGAAATTGTACGACGGAGCCGCCTTTCCGGCAAAGATGTAAGTCTTGGCCACGGTCGGCTTAACGTTGTCCTTGATGATGGCCAGATAATCGCCGATAACCTGTAAGATGGTCATCAGTTGGCGCTTGTACTCGTGAATGCGTTTGGCGTGGACGATAAACATGCTGTCCGGGTTGACCATAATCCCCGAAGCCTTGAATATCTTTTGCGCCAGTCTGGCTTTATTTTGTTTTTTAATGTCAATAAACTGCTGAACGAATTTTTTGTCGTCCGCAAAATTGCCGATTTGTTCCAGCAGATCCAGATTGGTAATCCAATCCTCGCCGATTTTGCTCGAAATGAGGTCGGAAAGCGCCGTGTTGGCATGCAGCAGCCAGCGGCGCGGCGTTATACCGTTGGTAACGTTGGTAAATTTTTCCGGCCACAGTTCGTAAAATTCGGGAACCAGCGACGTCTTTATCAGTTCGGAGTGCAGTTTGGCAACGCCGTTGACCGAGAAGGAGCCGACGATAGACAGGTTGGCCATGCGGATAATCTGGTTGTCGCCTTCGCCGCTGACAATCGAAACCTTGCCGAGTTTTTCGGAATCGTTGCCGAATTTTTCGCGGGCGTAGTCCATAAAGCGGCGGTTGATTTCGTAAATAATCTGCAAATGGCGCGGCAGAATCTTGCCGACAATGCGCGACGGCCAGGTTTCAAGCGCCTCCGGCAGCAGCGTATGGTTGGTGTAGGCAAAAATCTTGGTCGTAATTTCCCAGGCAGTATCCCATTCCTGACCGTGAACGTCCATCAGCAGGCGCATCATCTCGGGAATGGCCAGCGCCGGGTGCGTGTCGTTCAGCTGGCAGACGACGTAATCCGGCATTTTGGCAAAGTCGTTGCTCTTTTCGAGGAAACGGCGGATAATGTCCTGAATGGCGCAGGAAACAAAGAAATACTGCTGAACAAAGCGCAGCGCCTTGCCCGATTCAATCGCGTCGGACGGATACAGCACTTTGGAAATGGTTTCGGTCTGGATTTTTTCCTTAACCGCTTCCATATAGCCGCCCTCGTTGAAAATGTTGATGTCCAGCTCGTCGTCGGTCTTGGCCGAGAACAGCCGCAGATAGTTGACCGATTTGCCGTCATAGCCGACAATCGGAAAATCGTACGGTACGCCGTAGAACTTCTGGGTGTTCATCCAGATGAAGCTGTCCTGTCCGGTTGCGGTCTTGAAGTTTTCGACTTCGCCGTAAATCGGAATTTCGACCGTGCGGTCCGGCCGGGAAAACTGCCACGGAGAGTCTTCGCCGAGCCAGCTGTCGGCCTGCTCAATCTGATAGCCGTTTTCAAATTTCTGCTTAAACAGGCCGAACTGATAGTTGATGCCGTAGCCGAAACCCGGGATGCCGAGCGACGCCATTGAGTCCAGATAGCAGGCTGCCAGACGTCCCAGTCCGCCGTTGCCCAGCGCCGGGTCATATTCGGCGTCAAAAATTTCCTGCAGGGAGATGTCCGGCATGCCGTCGATTTTGATGCTTTTCAAAATGTTGAACAGGCCGAGGTTGTGCAGGTTGTTTTCCAGCGAGCGGCCGATGAGATACTCGATTGAGAGATAATAAATTCTTTTGGAATTGACCTTGTTGTAGCGCGCCATCGTTTCATACATCTTGTCCATGGCAAATTCGCGCACGGCCAGCGCAATGGCGTTCAGTGCCTCGTCCTTGTTGATTTCGCTGGTGCGTTTGCCGATAAAGTATTTGATGTAGTGCTCAATTGACAGTTTGAGCCTGGCCTTGTCAATTTCGTTGATGATTGCAGATTCTTTCTTACTCAAAGTTTTTCCCCCTTGTTGAGCTTTAAGCCTTTATAACATACCGTTTTATCCCGACCCTACGACAAATTGTTTGAAATATGGTTAATAATATATAACATTCCTTTGCTAAAATACATTGCGGTTATTAGTTTTTTAAGATTTGTCATTGCAAAATAAGAATAATTTGTAATATACTCCGGAATAAATAAGTCTGAATTTAGAGGTGAATTTGATGAAAAAAACATTTCTGTCGGCTTTGTTGCTTGCCACGGCTTTAACGACCGGCGGTGCAAAGGCCGAAACGATTTTTGAGGCATTGAGCACGGCTTACGACACCAACCCGACGCTTCAGGCGCAGCGTGCGTATCTGCGTTCGGTAGACGAAAACGTCGCGATTGCCAAGTCCGGCTTCCGCCCCAACATTTATCTGACCGGCGGCTACTCTGACTCTGACGTTCATAACAACAATGTTCCGTCACAGACCGGCGGCGCCACGCTTTCGGCCGGCGCCAAAATCAGCCAGCCGGTGTTCAGCGGCTTTACGACCGTCAATTCGGTGAAGTCTGCCGACAGCATGGTCCGCGCCGAACAAAACAATCTGTATAATACGGAGCAGGGCGTTTTTCTCGATTCATCAACAGCCTATTTGGATGTAGTCAGAGACGAGGCGATTGTCAACCTCCAGAAAAACAACGAAAAGCTTTTGAAAAAACGTCTGGATGAAACGGTTGAGCGTTTCAATGTCGGCGAAGTTACCCGTACCGACGTTTCGCAGGCGCAGGCGCGCTATTCGCAGGCCAAGGCCGACCGCATCGCTTCCGAGGGAAACCTGCAGGCGTCGAAGGCTGTTTATACCCGGGTTATCGGCGAAGCGCCGAAAGATTTGTCCGAACCTGAAAACCTCGGCGATTTTATCCCCGCCAGCTTTCAGGAAGCTTTGGAATATACCAAGGCCAACAACTATTCCATCCGCTATGCCCGCGAGCTGCTGAATTCCAGAGTTTATGACGTTGCCGCCAATACCGGCGCCTTGCTGCCGTCGGTAACCCTGGACGGTTCGGCAACCACCAGCAAAAGCGACAGCAGCGGTTCCGCTTACGGCGCATATAACCGTGATACCAAGGTCGACGAGGTCCAGTGGGGCGTCAATATGAACATTCCGCTTTATACGGCCGGCGAAACCCGCGCCAAAATCCGCCAGAGCAAATATCAGAAATGGCAGGCGCAGGAGCTGGTTTTGGAAGCGGAACGCCAGGCTGTTTCCGACGTGACCAGCGCCTGGGAACTGATGACATCCAACAAGGCGCAGATTAAGTCAATTAAGGATCAGGTCAAGGCCAACGAAATTGCCCTCGACGGCGTTCAGAAAGAAGAAGCGCTCGGCAACCGTACCATTTTGGATGTTTTGGACGCGTATCAGGAACTGCTGAATTCAAACGTCAACGAAGTTAAGGCGCGCCGCGACTATTATGTTGCCGCCATGCAGCTGCTGCTCTCCATGGGCAAGCTGACCGCCGAAGATCTGCGCCTGAATGTAGACCTTTACAATCCCAAAAAGTTCTATAAGGAAACCAGGGATAAATGGTTGTCATTATCCGTTGATTAATCGGAAGAAATTTGATAACTTAACAGATAGTTTGTTGCAAATTATTTAGGAATTGAAAAATGGCAGAGGATACAGAGGATAAAGAAGAGTTGTCGATGGAGGACATTCTGTCTTCCATCAAAGATATTTTGATGGAAGACAACGCCGAACAGCACAAGGCTGCCCAGAAAGAAGAGCCTGCTCCTCAGGCCGCAGCGCCGCAGCCCGCTCCCGAGGTTTCCCGGCCGGCGCCTGCCGAAACCGTCGATGACGTTCTGACCCTCTCGCCCTCAATGATTGTCGAGCCGAACATTTCGACCGTCGAAGCGCAGCCGGAGACAAAGGCTGAGGAAGGTGCCGACCCTTTAGACCTTGATTTTGAACGCGAGTTCGACAGCCTGCCTGCCGAACCGGTTCTGGACGACATTGAAGCCGGGCATTCTGCGGCCGTTGACGAAGAGCCCGTCAGCTTGTCCGAAATTGCCGCGGCAGAAGACACTGAAATTGTTGAGGACAGCGAACTTCCCGATTTGAATTTTGACGAACCGGCCGTAGATATTGATGCCGAACCCATTTTTTCGGCGGAGGACGATGCTTCGCATCAGGAAAATTTTACGCCCGCGGCTGATGATGTTTCATTGGATAGTCTGGTTGATGACGATACGCTTAACGCGATTCTCAATGCAAATGCCGATGAACCTGCGGCTGCCGCTCAGGAAGAAGAACTGGTCGAACCGACCGACAATGTTTATGACAATGCCGTAGCCGAAGCGGTTAAGGAACCCGAAGTTATTGATGCCGCCTTCGAAGAGGTTGCTCCGGCAGCCGAAGTCCCGGCGCCAGAACCTGAGCCTGCGTCGGAAGAAACGGTTTCCGAAACGGCGCCGGCGGAAAAAAGCCAGCCGGAAGATCCGATTGACGTCTCGGCCGGTATCATCAGCAATTTTGCCAAGATGTTTGCCGAGCAGCAAAAACAGAAAGAAAACCCCGCCGAACGGGAAAATCTTAAGGAGCGGCTGACCGCACAGACCATGTCTGAAATAGAACTCGGCGACGGTTCGCTGACGATTGAAGCGATTGTCCGCGACGTTGTAACCGGCATTGTCGAAAAAAATCTGGCGCAGGATTTTGATTTCTCGGCGGCTGCCTCGGCGGAGATTACCCGTCAGACCCGGGAATGGCTGAGCGCCCATCTGCCGGAAATTGTCGAAGCGGCGGTCAGAAAGGAAATTGAACGAGTGATGGCAAAGGTCAGTTCTTAAGGGAAAGTCCCGGACCGGCCTGTAAATGTTTATTGCCCCCAAGTCGAACCTTGAGGGCTTTTTGCGGTTTTTATAAATTTTGCCGGAAAGAACCGGCACGGAAGCGAGGTTTTCGGAGCAGGCGAATGCAGGCTCCGGGGAGTTTCCGAAAAATTAAGACACTGAAGGAATAAAAATGTTAGAGAAAAACTACAACCCGAAAGACTTTGAAGAAAAGATTTATGCCGACTGGGAAAACAGCGGCGATTTCAAGCCCGACATGAGCAAGAACAAGGAGGCTTTTGCCGTTGTCATTCCGCCGCCGAACGTTACCGGCGTTTTGCATATGGGACACGCGCTGGACGACACGCTGCAGGATATTCTGATTCGCTATAACCGTATGCTCGGCAAAAAGGTTCTCTGGCAGCCCGGCATGGATCACGCCGGTATCGCAACCCAGATGGTTGTTGAGCGCAATCTGGCCAAAGAAGGCATTACCCGCCATGACCTTGGCCGCGAAAAATTTGTTGAAACCGTCTGGAAATGGAAAGAACAGAGCGGCGGCACCATTTGCAGGCAGTTGCGCCGCCTGGGGGCTTCCTGCGACTGGAGCCGCGAGCGTTTTACCATGGATGAGGGTTTGAGCCGCGCCGTCCGCAAAATTTTCGTAAACCTGTATAAGGACGGATTGATTTACAAGGCCAAGAAACTGGTTAACTGGGATTCCAAGTTTATGACCGCCGTTTCCGACCTGGAGGTTGTCCAGAAGGAAACCGTCGGCAAAATGTATTATTACAAATATCCGATTGAAGGCGAAGAGGGACAGTTTATCCATATTGCGACCACCCGTCCGGAAACCATGTTCGGCGATACGGCGGTTGCCGTTTCCAAAGAAAATGAGCTGTCTCTTATACACATCTCCGAGCCCACGTGACAAGAGGCAATCTCGTATGC